>OLNJ01000682.1_pt1 | contig 25189 bp, 26 predicted proteins | sample 1672191 | NCBI WGS metagenome assembly OLNJ01 (sample SAMEA3136657, study PRJEB25190) | human gut metagenome | biome: human gut; feature: human-associated habitat; material: faeces | place: Austria | collected 2013 | reverse complement strand
GTACTTCATTCTCGCCGGGATTATATATTTTACACAAATCTTTTACTCTGATCAGTGCTTCCTCCATCTTTTCCTCCTCTCTCTTATAGCAATTCCACAAAAATTATTTTACGGAATTGCTATAGATATATAAAAGGGCAGACTTCCGGTTCCCCCAAAGCTCTGCCCTTATCTGCGGAATCTGCAAGTCTCTGTTAATCAGAAACGATGCAGCCTCCCCAATCTCTTCATTTTTTATGCATCCAGTAAAAATGCTTTATATGCCTTCTTAGCTTCATAGACATCTGCTTTACTTGTGATTTCCCACGGTGCATGCATACTGAGCACTGCAACACCACTGTCAATGACCTCCATTCCATAGAGTGCAGCAATATATGCGATTGTTCCGCCGCCGCCTACATCAACTTTACCAAGCTCTGCAGTCTGGAATGCGATCTCATGGCTGTCAAAAATATTTCTGACTCTTGCCACATACTCTGCATTTGCATCATTTGATCCTGATTTCCCTCTAGCACCTGTAAATTTATTCAGCACAATACCTCTTCCGAAATAAGCTGCATTCTTTTTCTCAAATGCGTCTCCATATGCAGGATCGTAAGCAGCACTTACATCAGAAGAAAGCATGCTGGAATTCTTCAGTGCTCTTCTTAATTTCAGATCACTGTAACATCCCATTGCATCAAGAAGCTCTGCTGTCGCATTCTCAAAGAAACGGGACTGCATTCCTGTTGCACCTACACTTCCGATTTCTTCCTTATCTACAAGCAGGCAGCATGCGGTACGCTTCGGTGCTTCCATCTCAAGCATTGCAAGCAGGGATGTATATGCACAAACCCTGTCATCCTGTCCATAAGCAGCGATCATACTTCTGTCAAGTCCACACTCTCTTGCCTTTCCGGCAGGTACGATCTCCAGTTCTGCTGAAAGGAAATCTTCCTCTTCTATATCATATTTATCTTTGAGAATATTCAGTACGTTCTGTTTCACTGCTTCCTTCTTCTTGTCATCCTCAAGATCCTTCAGCGGTCTGCTTCCGATCAGAATATCAAGGTTCTCACCCTCGATCACTTCTGAAGCTGTTTTCTGAAGCTGCTTTCCTGCAAGATGGATCAGAAGGTCTGTAATATAAACGATGGGATCATTCTCATCCTCTCCAATATTTACCTGAACTACGCTTCCGTCTTTCTTTGCCACTACTCCATGGATGGCAAGAGGAATGGTTACCCACTGATATTTCTTAACACCACCATAATAATGAGTGTCCAGATATGCAAAATCTGTATCCTCATACAGAGGATTCTGTTTGATATCAAGACGAGGGGAATCAATATGTGCTCCCAGAATGTTCATACCTTCTGCAATATCGTCCTGTCCAATATGGAACAGTGCAACGATTTTCTTCATTCCTACAGTATAAACTTTATCTCCTGCTTTCAGTTTTTCACCTTTCGCAGCTTTCTCCTCCAGACATTCATATCCTGCTTCCTGTGCCTCTTTAATGATCTGTGTCACACATTCACGCTCTGTTTTACCTACATCAAGGAAGTTACGATATTCCTTTGCAACCTTTTCCAGTTCTTTTTCTTCTGCTTCTGTATAAGAAAGCCATGCATTTCTACGTTCCATTACCTGTTCCGCCTTTCTGCTCTCATCCGTATTTTTTCTTCCTCTATAGTGCATTCTATTATATAGTATTTCGCGTTTTATTATATAACATTGCAGAAGTTTTTTCCAGCTAATGTTACGTTACTGTAAACAGTAATCCTCTTATGGACAAACTACAGAATTTCGTCTATAGTAATATACATCAGCAGACATTCCGGAAATTGCGGATGTCTGATTTTTCAGCAGGAGGCAACTATATATGCAGAATTCAGAAGTACTGCGTCAGCAGCTTCATTCCATACACAGAAAAAGCTACCCGGCCTACAAGGGCTTAAAGGGCGCTTACCGCTTTGAAAATTTCATTCTTTCCATTGACCATGTCCAGGGAGATCCCTTTGCCTCTCCCTCCCATATCAGTATACAGATCTCTCACAGAGATTCTGCTTTTCCCAGTGAATATTACAAGGATGTACTTACCAAAACCACCCTGTGTGATTACCTGACCCGCCAGTTCGAACAGCAGGTAAACCGCTACACCTTCCGTGCAAAGGGTTCCGGAAAAAGCGGTCTGATTTCCGTTAGTCATTGTGGTCAGGAAATCCTTTCCAGAACAGCCTGTGAGATTACAGGCAGAGGTATTACTGCTCGCTTTTTCATTGGTTTCCCAGCCAACGGAAGAACGATCAATGCCCTGGAGCTGGAGAAAATCCTTTTTGATTATCTCCCTGTCTGTGTACAGAAAGCATTTTTCTATTCCAGCACAAATAAAAAAGAACTCCGCAACTTTATGGAACTGGCTCTGGATCAGGAGTATATTCGTCAGGAACTTCTCCGCAGAAAGCTTACCGCCTTTGTAGCAGATGGTTCCATCCTTCCCAGAGAAAGCGGGATTTCCTCCCGTCCTATGAAAAACGCCATCCCCTTTTCCGCTCCGGAAAGCCTTCGGATCTCTATGGAGCTTCCTCACAAAGGTACTCTCACAGGTATGGGAATCCCACAGGGAATCACCCTCATTGTAGGCGGTGGTTATCACGGTAAGTCTACTCTTCTCAATGCACTGGAACTTGGCGTATACAACCATATCCCCGGAGACGGCAGAGAATATGTGATCACAGACTGCACTGCTGTCAAGCTTCGCTCAGAAGATGGACGTTTCATTAAGGATGTAGACATCTCCCTGTTTATCAATGACCTGCCCAACCAAAAGGATACCCATTGTTTTTCTACCCAGGATGCCAGTGGAAGTACCTCCCAGGCAGCCGGAATCGTGGAAAGCATGGAAGCAGGCAGCCATCTTTTTCTGCTGGATGAGGATACCTCTGCCACCAACTTTATGGTACGGGATGCTTTTATGCAGCAGGTAATACAGCGTGAAAAGGAGCCTATTACCCCCTTTCTGGAACGTGCAGGTGAGCTTTATAAAAAGGCTGGTATTTCCACTATCCTGGTAGCCGGAAGCTCCGGTGCTTTTTTCCATATTGCAGATACTATCATACAGATGGATAACTATGTACCCAGGGACATTACAGACTCTACCAAAGCTCTCTGTGCCAAATACCCTCTGCCTGCATTCTGTGCTCCCGCCTTCACATCTCCACACAGTCATCGAATTATGACTAAAGCACCCCAGGATCGCCTGAAAACCAAAGTTTCCACAACTGATGGCTTCTCTCTGGGCAGACAGGAGATTGATCTGCGTTATACTGAGCAGCTCATTGACCCAGAACAAACGGCCACTCTGAGTCTTCTGTTAAAATATGCTGTAGAAAATATGATTAATGGAAAACGTACCTTATCTGAAATTGTCGAAGATCTTGAAAAAAAGCTAAAAAAAGAAGGAATGTCTTTCCTTTCCGGAGACCGCCAGATTTCCTGCGGCTATGCCCTCCCCAGACTTCAGGAAATCTATGCCTGCTTTAACCGTTACCGTCGTCCCTGAGATTCTGAGTATCTGTGGATGCAGACAACACAAAATCCCCGCTCCTACAGCGATCTTGCCATAGGTGCGGGGATTCATCGTTCATTTTACACTTTTATAGGGAAAGGAAAGATTTTATCTTAAGGTTCGTCGCTCCCTTAAGATGTAAATATCATATCGCATAAATGTGAGAAAAATTTGTCTAATTTATAATAAAAAAATAAAATTTATAAAAAAACTGCAAAGAATGTTGATTTTACGGGATTCCTGGAATGCAGATTTTGGTTTTACCCCAATTATTACCCCAATCCGCTGATTTTATTCAAAAAAGGCAGCAGTTATAAAACTGCCACCTCACTAAATCCATTCTCTATTTGTTTCATTTCCTGCTGCTTTGTATTCGGAAGGACATGCGTATACAGATCTGCCGTCATAGCCAGACTACTGTGTCCCAGAATTTTCTGGAGTGTCTGCATATTCCCACCCTCCTCTATGTATCGTGTCGCAAATGTATCTCTGAAAGCATGGTGGGTAAATCTCTCAATCTCTATGCCCTGCTGCCGGAGCCGTTTCAAAACACTATTGATAGAAAATGATACTGTAGCCGATGCTACCGCTTTAGCTCCATTACTCCCGATAAAAACATTATTGTCCATCTTCCTTGCATAAATCTCTCCATAAACTAAAGACATCTTAGTCCTCTGCATCTGCAGAACTTTTTTGATAGTGTCATTCATAGGAATATCGCGCTTGCTGGTGTCAGACTTTGGCAAAGTTTCTTCAATCCCGCCTCCCTCTTTCCAGCTCACGGTCTTGCTTACGTGGATCACGTTATTGATGTAATCTATATCACGCCACTTCAGGGCCATGATCTCATTGAGCCTCATTCCAGTGCACAAAGAAAAACAGAAAAATTCATAAAGCCATTCTGTCTTAGATTCCCGTATAAATGCCTGTTGTTCCTCCCTGGTTAATGCCCTATGTATAGTTTCACTTGCTTTTGGCCTATCGTCCGTCCTAAGGGGCTTTACATTGGCGGCAGGATTCTTAACAATAATTTCATCGTCAATAGCCGCATTCAACACTGTTTTTAAAACTACTATAACACCGTTGGTCATTGATGCACTTAACTTCTTTGATAGGTCCTGCTGTAGCTTTACTACTTCACGCTTCTCTATCTTCTGAATCTTAGTCTTTCCCAGAACCGGCTTGATATGGTTATTGTACTTTGACCTGTTTATTTTAAGGCTGCTATCTTTGATCACTCCTATCCTGGACTTCTCCCACTCCTCAAAATATGCATCCAGTGTTATGTTCTTATTTGAATTGTACAGACCAGCTTTAATTTCCTCACGAATCCTAGCCTCGTTCTCTGCGCATTCTTTTACATTATGACCATAAGCGCTGTACCGCTTGCCATCTACAGTAAAACGTTTTTCGAATAAACCATTTTCCTTTTTTCGCATCCTCTAACAAATCCAAAAGCTAAGTCTAATAGTTCTACATCATCCATCCTTAACGCCATACTAATAATATCTGACTGCCTGGACAATGCTCGAACCTGCTCACGACACACATTCCAACTTTCTTCCCAGTCTTTCGCTTCTTCCTTTGCTTCCTCCAGCTGTTTCTTAAGATCTGCAATAATCTCTGTTGCCATAACCACACCTACACCGTCTATTTCCTGTGCTGGAACACCTGTGGCCTGCATCACTTCTGTTTCTTCCTGTGTCATTAATACTTCTTTTTTACTCATATCTCATTCTCCTTATCCAGTTCTTTAATATAATCGCATACCTTGGCAACCATAAAGCCGCTGATAAAAATTGTAAGAACATCCATTACTGATATCATTTTGTTTGTTCCTTTCCTTTGTTGTCTGAGGGGAATGAGTATGTTATAATACGCACAACCCCTCAATTTAGCTGAATGTCGGGTTACTTTGCCTTTATCAGAGTTGCCGCTCTGGTAAGGGCTTTTTATTAAATTATTTCTACCTGAGACTTTCCAAAGAAACTTGCCTTGTATTCTGCGCCGTCTCCCCTGCTTCCCCAGACAAGAGAACATCCGAATAATGCCTTGGAACCATGAATCACTTTATATCCCAGTTCTTTCCATTTAGCAAAGGTATTTGTCTCTTCGGCGATTCCCGCTGCCTGCTTCGCGTTTTCGATACGCTTTGCATTGATTTCCTCAGCCTTTGCGCTCAACCATGCTCTATGAAGAGCTTCTGCAAAGCGGATGTCCTTTGTCCTGCGGTAAATCTTCCATGCTTTCAGCATGATCTTTGATAAGTTGTACTTCATGTTCTTATCCCTCCTTTTATCGGAATTCCCAACAGCCCCGGCAGGTCTTAAAGCTATCTAAGGTTTCTCGACCATCTCATTATCCCCTTACCCTTACCCGGTGTTATGTTAGTGTCTTTGGTACATCTTACAATCACTTCATTTTCACTCTTCGCTATTGTTCTGTTCCCTTGAACTGATTATAGTATAAACATTTTTGTTTATAATGTCAATAGTTTTGTTTAAATAATTTCATTTCTTTTTTCCACTTTAATGTTGTCTTTTTAAATATTATCGTTTATAATTTATTTATATATCAAACATCAAATATTAGAGGTGAATTATTATGGCAGTTTCAGAACAGGTCAAAATATTATGTGTCAAACTCGGTATAAGTGTATCTGAGCTTGCTCGCTTATATGGTTCAAGTCCTCAAGCATTTAACCAAAAATTAAAGCGAGAGGGATTTACTCCAGCAGAACTCAAAAAAGTAGCAGAAGCAGCAGGATGTATCTATCAAAGTTCGTTTATTCTTCCTAACGGGGATAAAGTAACCGATTAATAACATGAAATACTCTCATACTCAAATTATAAAAACTAATTTCCCATTATGGGGCATTCCGCATACTGATCCTATTTATATTCTGGTTCCGTCTTCTATAGTAAATTCCGGAAAATCAGTCGATTACTATAACAATTCTGTTAATTTTTCAGAGATAGATAAAGATATCAGGCGCGGATTATACCAAATAGTAGCACCTATTCCTGATACAAATACCAAACAAATTTTCGAATCGTATATATTAGGATTAAAGAGTCTTCTTGAAAATTGTAATTATCAAGTTTTTAACGTTTGGGACTATGGATTGTTATATATTATTGAAAATACATTAATCCTTTATATTTCTATAAATATCGAATTTACTAATTCACTTGTTGTTGAAGAAATATTCGATGCTGGACATTATGATTTCGGAATAAAAAAATACACTCGCACAATTCCCTTGTGCTCTTACTGGGGATTTAATGGTATTTTGGGCTATTCAAATCCATATCACATAAGTAAGTATGAACTAATTAACACTGCGTTTCCTAATCTACAAATAAATGATTTATACAACAAATGGGAGGGAATTCCGTATTCTTATGCACTATTCGATCTTAAAGAAGAGCCTTATCATGGGATTGCAATTTGTCATACCAATGCGAAACAAACTTTAAAAAAAATATATGACATTGGTTCAGATCTCTTGTTTGCCTGCGTTACATGTTCTAACCCAAAACACTTCAATACCTGGGCAGGATTAAAATATTTATTTACTTTTAATTCCGATATGCACACTATTTTAACTGGTCGTTTGAATGGTACTTTTGATATTTCATGGAGAAAGAAAAATTTAGGAAATGGAAAACTCGGTATCGAAGAAAAAGGAATGTCATTTTGCTGGCTCACTGCATATATGAAATCTTATAATGATGTAGAATTATTAAAATCCATTGAAAAGGGAATGTATGCAGATATTGATTTATATGAATATTCAATTCCAGAAAACAAATGGAAATCAGAGCAACTTATGTTTCAATTAATAACCCAAATGTTTCCTAAAAAACCTGTTTACTATCAATATCGTGCCGATTTCTTAAAACAAGGAAACAGTCAATTGAGTTATGACGTTTTTATACCAAGTCTTCATCTAGCTTTTGAATATCAGGGGAAGCAACATTTTGAACCTATTGATTTTTTCGGTGGAAAAGATGGCTTTGAAAAACAACAATGGCGCGACAAGCAGAAACTCAAACTCAGCATTGAAAATCATATAACTCTTGTATACATCAATTATTGGGATGACTTAAACATTCAATTAATACAGCAACGAATCAAAGAAGCCCAGCGTAGAAATCAAATATAGTATATTTATCCAGGCAGCCAGTAGAGCGGCTGTGGTTCCCCTGATCCTGAGCCTTGACAGGAGGGGATGCTTATGAGCGATTACGAGATATTTATGATAATCCTGACAACAGCCAGCTTAATTGTATCTATCCTTACATACACACATAAGAAATAGCCGCCCTGCTCTCTGGTAAAGAATAGGCGGCTACGTCTTAAACATATATCTTGCCAGGACGGGGAACCTTGACTTCCCTTACTGGCTGTCTTGATAAATATATTATATGGCAGCTCCCGGAATTTGTCAATTTCCATTTGCCCGCACTCTCATCTGCTGCCGCTTCGCCTATTCAATTTATCAGGATCCCTTCTCAGCATTTCCCTTATGCTTTCCACACCGTTCATTGCTTTGTAATAATCGTCTATTTTTCTTTATTCTACCTTACCCTATACAAATATACCCTCGCACTGTTTCCACCCATTTTCACCTTGTTCTATGCCTGTACTCTGGACAAATAAAACATTTCACGCCGTACACTGTAAATACCGCATAGCTTCCAGTCGATTCTTGCAGTCCTGGTAAATATCTTTGTAATTATGTCCTGCTGCCATGCCAGTTCTTAAAGTATGCGTTATCAAATGTTCCATCAATGATAAGTCATCTAACTGACTTCCGGCAGCAGTTGTCTTGTCAGTGATTCCTACACTCTTATATGCCAGTCTGGTATAATTGCTGTAATAGTAATCTGCGTGAGTGCTTCCCTGCGCTCTGGCATATTCCACAAATTCCTTGATAACATCCGTCTCTACTCTTCTGGTGATCCTCTCTTCCTGATCTGCTATCTGATAAGCAGCAGTATTCTTTTCATAAACAAGTCTTTCCATCCGATTGAACGCATCAATATACTTCCATTTCCAGGCATCTGCTTCTTTTCCAGTAAAACCAAATGCCAGGAACACAAAGCCATCTTTATTCAACAAATACTTTTTATTATATTTTCCGGAAGCATCTTTATACTTAGATGGCTTGATGCACTGAACGCAATTTTGCGTTGAGTCATTTGCTAATAAATTCTCTATTGCTCTAATGACATCTGAATGCCTTTTTCCAAATTTCTCCGCTACCTGTAAACTATCACATACTGCCTGTTCATTTTTAAGATATACTAAATCGTCTATAACAACGCTCCTTTCCGCTCTGCAATTATTTTCCGAGCTATATAAGCCAATGCTTCAAGTTTTTTCAAGTTCTATTTCGGAAATAACTGTACTGTTATGGGGCTACATATAAAAAATCTCAACATTTCTCAACAACCATGAGTAAATATGTTATTGCTTTTCGGCTATATATGCGGAAATGCAATCTTTTTCCAACATAATGCTGATTCTTCACGCTTTCCTCACGCTTCGTTATCCATTCGCGCGTATTATAATAGCCCCATATCCTTGCAGTACTGTAATATTTTCACCTAATTTTCCATTCTGTTGCTAAAATGGATATCTTCCGCATGCTTGTAGTGCAGACTTGAATAATGCCAGTGTTTTTCGCTTATATCCGTAAACATCTGAATGGCATTTGTAATTCTGGTCAATTCCTTTTCTGGCAAGAATCTGAAATGCCACGCCCTTAGATATACTGTAAAAGAGATCATCCTCAATCATAGGGTTACATTCATGCGCACACTGTAACAGCAGTAGCTTATCCGGCAATTCCAGATCAAGGCAATACTGTTTCAGTTGTCTGTCCTCCCCCTCTTTAAATCCATAGTCTGCATAAGTTGCTTCTCTAGTCCGCATAATTTCTTCCTCCTTGTGTTATTTTTTATTTGTTTAGCCTTCAAATATCCCAAAACCCGTCCGGTTCCTGTATTGTCCATTCTGATCGCGAAGCCAGCGGATAAATTCATTTCCGTCAATATTCAGCACAATGTACTGAGGAGAACTTCCACTATTGTTTCCGTATTCCCTCAAAGCGTCCATCATTGCCTGCTTCATGGTCGAAAGAGGAGATACAACCTCTGTCTCACGCTTGTTATCACCGAGGATTGCAGCAAACTCTCCGGCGTTTCGTGGTACAACTGTGCCTTTCGCCAGATATGGAATCTGTGGTGCTGTCATAGCAGGCATTCTATAGCTTCGAATGCTTCTGACAATTCCTCCAGATATACTGGATGTTGAATGGCTTTTTCCTATATTCCGAAATATATTGTTAATCCTGTTGACAATCGCCTGAGCATTATTATATAAGACAGTCGCCGCTGACATCATTCCGTTATTCATCCCAATCAGGAAGTTATGGCCAATGTTATATAAATTTCCTATACTGTTGCTGATACGGGCACGGAAATCTCTGAAGAACGCAAATGTTGATGAAAAAGCAACATTCAGTTTATCTCCAAATCCATGACCACACCAGTCCGCCAACTGTTCAAACCATCTGGACGGTGAATGTGCATCAACAGCTGTCTGAGCCGGTTCCTTGACCGATTTTTCCATCATATCTGTTACAGATGCATTCACATCCGGTGAGACTTCTTCGATTCCCTTTTGAAATCCCTCGCCGGCGTTCTTTCCCAGCTCTTCTCCATCGGATTTTGCTTTGGACTTTGCATTTGTTGTATCTACACTTGCCAATGCGTCTTTATATGCATCCCTAAGCTTCTTATTCTCCAGCAAGGCCCTTGCAAGCTGATCGGAAGATACTCCCGCCTCTACCAATGCATCCCTGAGTTGGCTGATAGTCCCCGCCGGTGATGTATCAGAAGAAATTGCACCGACCTTTTCATAAAGCTGCTGCATAGCTTCTCCTGATACAATGCCCTGCTCCTTAAGGTCCTCCAATACAAGCTGAAAGTTTGAAAGCAGTTGTTCTGTACTTTTCAGCTCATCATTACTGGATGTCGTTTTCTCAGAAGCCGTAGCACCTGCTGCTACACCGATTCCTATCGCAGAAGCAAATTTTAAAAATACGCCGCCTGCTTTCAATGCAGTAATTGCTCCACTCACGCCATCTGAAGCAGCTGTTGTAAAAAGTGCCTTGAACGCCTTTGTTAATATTCCAATCAGCTTCGCAGAACCAAACGCAACGACCAACCCATCTACAAATCTGCCTGCCGGCGTTCCTGCCAGTCCAGACAATAACCCGCCTATGGCATTTATCATGACTGCGGCAGCAGTTTTCAATATCTCTGTCCATGGAAGTTCCGATAAAAATTCCCCTATACCTTTTCCAAACTCCTGAAAATTCTCAAGAGTCATTACATCAGTCAGTGTTTCGCATAACTTCTCAATAAACTCGCCAAGCGCCGCTCCATTTGCTTTCCAGTCCGTTTCTGTCAGGAATGTAGTTATTCCATTTTTGATATTATCGGCAAAACCAGTCCAGTCAAATGTAGCTGTAAAGTTCTGCAGGGATGTGAAGATTCCATTGATTGAAGTTGCAAGAGTATCGCCTATCTCGGCAAGGTCTATACGATGAAAAGCACCATTCAATGTCTCCGCCAGGGATGTTCCTATGCCGGCCCAGTTTAATTCATGTATCGCTCCGTTTAATGTGTCCCAGAGAACCATCACACGATTACCAAAGAACCGTCCGACCTCTTCCCATGATGTTGTATCCATAAGACCATTAACAGCTTCCGCAATACTTTTTCCCAGATTCTTAAAATCTGTTTTTTCCATGAGCAGGTTCATTGTCCGGACTATTGTGTTCAGACCCTCGCCTATGGTATTTCCCAGATATGTCCAGTCAATCTCATCAACCATGGAATTGAAGATACCTGTGATCGCATCAACGCCCTTTTCAATCTTCTTGCCTACATTGTCCCACCGGATTGCTTTATTGACCTTTTGCAGACCCTTATTAATCTGACTTCCAAGAAGTTTCCCGATGCCCTTCCAGTCCTGCTTTTTGATCATATCTTTGATTCTGTCCGCAAAGTCCTTAATCTTGCTTTTTATGGGAACATCTTCGAACATATCTTTTGGTAAAAGCGTTGGTGTCTCCACATTTGACAGATCACTTATTGTATCGGTAGTATTCCCCCCGATCACATTCAGTTCATCAAAGGAAGCAATGTTCTTTTTCGTTGCTTTTGCTAACTTTTGTTGCTCTTTTGCCTGCTTATTTGCAGCTGTAGCAGCTTTTTTAGAAGATGCCGAAGTACTGTCTAAAGACTGTGCATAGTCCTGTTGTACAGCTTTCGCCTGTGTAAATGTTGTCTGTCCGGTAAGAGCAGCAAAGAACATTCCTACGGATGTAGCCGCCTGCGAGCACATATCAATGAGTTTTGTGAGTATCGGCGTTATCACTGTCAGAACCGGCACAAATGCTGTGGCAAGGCTATTTTTCAGTCTTGTCATAGAGGACATTAACTGTGAAAAGCTAGCATTTGTAGAATTGCTATACTGTGCGAGGTTCTGAAATCCCTCTTTCATCCCTTCAATAGCAGAATTTATAGCCCGAAATACGCCAGAGAACATCAGCGACATTCCCAGCATTTTTCCCAGACCTGCCTTGGAACGTTTTGTCTGCTTATCGAAATTAAGCATAGATTCCACTGCTTTTTTCATAGCAGAGACCATGCTTTTTACAGCCGCTCCTGCGCTCTTTAAAGCAGAGCCAATGTTCTTCATGACTGCACCTACACGTGCAGCAGCTTTCTGTAGATTCTGCATTGCCAGAACAAGCTTGTTGTTCTTTTTCTGATATTCCTCTACTTTTTTCTTTAGATTATTGTATGAAGAATACAGCCTTCCGTTTGTACGTTCCAGCTTCTGCGATTCCTCGTTGTACTTCTGTAATGCATTCTTATAGGCATCTGTCGATTTAGGATCTATGTATACCCCTTTTTATAACTTTTCACTGCTTTCTCACTGCTTCAATCAGACCAATACCCAAAAATCAGTAATAACGCATGACCGTATCTCATAATAGGTCTTTTATTGAACCGTAGGTTCGGCAGCAGGATTTTATTCAATACCGACATTATCTCTTCTCTCTGTTTTATCGGCTCATTTAGCCTTTTTATTCCCTTACCCCTACAACTTTACCTTAGTTGCATTACAATTGATTTTTACTCTATTTTATTCCTGTACTCCTTTATTTTCAGACACATTACGTCTCATCCGTTCTCCCATCTGCTGACGCTGTTCCTCTGTATACTGTTTCGGAGGAGAAATCCGTATCCAGGCTACCGGAACATGAGCACAAATACTTCCGTCCTCGTTATCAGCAACGATCTGGCAATCATCAGGATGTTTCTCTGCCAGCTTGCGGATTACTGACTTATACCGGCCCTGAGAGAATGTTAATGTTGCTTTAGTACCATTAGTCATAAATTCAATTGCATTTTCGTTACATCCATTCATAAAAATCTCCTTTTTGTTTGTCTGTTGTTCGATTTCTCTCTGTTCGTTCTCTGTTCAACAATACTAAAACGGTTATTTCTCGGAGTTCACTCGGAGTTCGCTCTGAAATTACGCCCCGACTTTTAGGGACTCCGAAATCTCCGAATACCACCCGCGCGTAATCGTGTCATTAAATTCCCTGCATTTTCCATCCATATACCGAGAAATATTAGGTTTTTTAAGGTTTTGCCTATATATACAAAAATGTTAGCTTTTGTTAGGTTCCATGATCCTATACAGAAAAATCATGAGGTTTTCATGGAACGCCTCCGCCTATATGAGCCAAAATACTAAGATTTCGGATATATATGCAGAAACCTTAGCATTTCTTAGCAACCTACTTCCTCACTATATCCTCTGAAACTCCACGTTTTTCCAAGATGTATTCCCTATACAGAGAAACAGACGGTTTTGACAGGTTGCCGATCCAAGAAGATGTTAATATCTGTTAATGTTTTCGGCTATATACTCAGAAATGTTAAGTTTTGTTAAGTTCCTCCCATATAGAGTGATATGTGGAGTTTTGTCAGGTTCTGCCAGCATCGTCTACTACAAATCTACTGTTTTCACCAGTAAATCAAATTCATGAAGTGCTTTCCGCTTATAACCATAAAAATCATTTTCAGTGCATGGAAGTTCACATGAATTGCTGTTTTTGAATATCTGGCGATATCCCACGCTTTCTGTAAAACTCTTTACCAGATGCGAAGCAAGAAATTCATTTGCCCTATTGCATGCTTCGATTACTAAAGAATAATACTGTTTGTCTTTTACCATTTCTTTGAGTTCTGCTGCCCGTCCCGGCGTAATCCCATAATCTTTCAATTTCATTTTTCTGATGCTCATTGGTATAGAGTCCTCCTGTCCTGTTTGTGGTATAATAACTTACAGAACACTTCTTTCGCTCGTTCTGGACTTGCATATTCCGCAATACCAAAATCACCCTCACAAATACGGTTCTTACTTACATAACTGATATACGTCATTTTAAAATTTAAAACTCGTGTTTTATCCTGTGTCATTATTTTCATGATTAGTATCCTTTCCGGCGGATTACCGCCTATAATTATCGTTTCCCCTATGATTAAGTTACTCCTCTGTATATTTCACTAATTCAGCTCCAAACAAAACTGAATCAACATATATTTTTACAACGTTTCCTGCTTTATTTTCAAGCTTCATAGTTACATTCAGCCCCCTTACCGGATGGAATTTATTGCGCATAGAAACATTTTTCAGCGCATCTGCGAAGTCTTGCCGACTTTTAAGCCCATAATCAGCCTGTATCAGCGAAAACAAAGCTGAATCATCATGGCTACTCCATGCTCTGCAATTATTCTCATTCTCCCATGGCACATTACCATATAGATAAGGTTGCTGTGCAAACTCATTAAGACGGATTTTCCCAGCGAAACGGCTGTCTTTATCCATAACGATTTCAAAATTATGTACAAGCTGTTTTACGCTTTTTACATTTCCATCTTCATCATAGTTGCAGTCGAGGAATTTAAAGACTAATGCCGGACCTCCAACTACTTCGTCCTTACTTTTTTGTGTTACAGTTCGTTTTTTATCTGTATCCTGCTTCTGATCTTGCTGAACATCTGTGCAAATGCTCTCTGTATCATCAACATTCCTTATTAAATTTTCAAATTCTTCAACAGTATGTCCCTCTTCAAAATAATCAGTTATATCTGCTTTTGGCGTATCGGGCATCGGAACAATTATCTTTACACTCTTAGAAATTCCTTTTAAATCTTTTTCAATAGCAGCTGCCAGTTTCTTCCCTGGAGCATCATTATCAGCCAGAATGACAACTTCAGCACCCGTACACAGTTCTGATACGTTCTTATTCCAATCATTAGCCCCGCCACATGAAAAAGCAGTATAGCCTTTCTTTACCAGTGTATTAACGTCCTTTTCACCCTCAGGTATAAAAATCGGTTCGTTTCTTTCAATGGCTTCTTTTATTCGTGGAACACTTCCGAATATTGCACTGAATTCCTTTTTGTTCCTTCCTTTCAAGCCATATTCAAACCGCCCATCCTTAAGTATTCCGAAAAGCATTTTCTTACCTTCAAGGCGTATTTTTGTGTAAGCATATTCGCCGTTAATAGATACGTAATTGTATACAGCCTCAATCTTTCTTTTCTCTCGGCTTTCTATGTACATTCGCCAGCATTCCTCTGCTGGCCTACTTTCACTAAATAAGTCTGCCATTTTTAATCCTGCTGCCAGTACAACACTTTCAGAGCTGCAACCCGCATGGCATTTTAATAAAGTCCTACCATTATTCCCTTGCGTAATCGTCAAACTGGCTTCCTTATCAGGATGTGCCGGACAGAGTGCTTGTACCTTTCCATTGCCATATTTCTTCACTTGAAAATGTGATAAGATTTCCTCATAGGTCAAATATTATCACCTTCCAATTCCTTCAATAACTCTCTTGCACTTTCCAGAGTTTTCAATGTATTTTCACCTCTATTCTCTAAAGTACGAATAAATTTTCGGATTTCCATTATGTCTCCTGCTGCCGGAAGATAGTAGCCTCCTGGACTCGTCGCACTCGATAAGATTACTTTTCCTGATCTGCGCTCCATCTCAATCTGCTTTTGCAACATTCGGACACTGGAAAAGTGACATTTTACAGTAAGGTACTCCGGTGTCAGTGCGTTTTCTTTCCCCGGCAACAGGTTTTCATATACTCCCATAGAATCACCGCCTTACTCAGAAATACTGTCTATAAAAGCATCTACTTTTGAAAAATTAATCAGATAACATTTTCCTACTTTTACTTCAGCTCCTGCCTCTCTTGCGATATTTCTCATAGTAGTTCTACCGACACCATATCGCGCACATGCCTGTTCAATACGTCCAGCTTTGGATTCAATTCCAAATTCATTGTTTGTGATTCTTCTTTTCATAAAATTATTTTCCTTTCTATCATTTCGTCATTGTCTATGCGGTTCTTTTATGGTATTATTATAACATGGATGTTAATAAAATTAACAGTATTTATGGTTAACATGTTAATTAACTTAACATTTCTAAATCATTCTAATATCACTTAAATCATCTTTAAAATAAACAAAAACGGAGGAAGTTAACATGAACATTAACATTGAATGTGGACAGCGCCTAAAAAAGTGCAGACTTCTCTCAGGATATAGCCAAGAAGCTTTAGGGGACAGAGTACACTATAGAAAAGAAACGGTCTGTATGTTTGAAAGAGGTAAGCGTAAGATTACTGTAGATGCAGCTAATAAATTCGCTAAAGTTTTACATGTTCGTGCAGATTATTTACTTTGTAGAGATAACAATATTTTTCCCGAAGAAAAAACTAAATCTGATACCACTAATTATCAAAAAGCTAATTGTTTCGACACCTTACTTAATTTTTATAATTATGAACTATATGAGATACCGGAAAACGAAGACGAAGCTTCTGGAATAAGCATACTTAATACCCCGATGAGACTAAGCAAAGGATTTATCATAAAAAATCCTCAAAACAAATTATTTTATTGTCCAAATAACCAATTAGATGAATTAATCGAAGATGTTATGGATTATGCTTTAATGCGACTTGATAAACGATTATTGCCCCAGTGCCATGAACCAAACGATAGCGAACTAGAAGCAGCTGGCTTAACCTCTGAAGGTACTTATGTGCCCCCAACATTATCATTAAGGCATTTAAAAATACCTGATTTAAACTTTCTACGAGAATCTTCACATTCTTCAACCGAAAGTAAAAATAATAACTCAAATGATTATACAGAAGAATAAAGCACTAAAAAAACACCCAATACCAATTAAGGCGTTGAGTGCTTTAGTTATTTTGTTGCTTTCTGTACCCCATTTTTTACCCCAATCTTTACCCCATAAAATAATTTTCACCCCACAAACAAGCAATGACACATGACAGATAATGATAAAATCCTTTTTATAAATTTATCCAGTAAAATCAAGACTTTCGGGGATTTTGAAAATGTAGATAATGACATCAGATAAAGACAGATAAAAGATATGAAATAAAAAAATAAAATTTATAAAAAAACTGCAAATATATCACATCATAAGTTATAATGTAAGTATTCCATATCCAAAAGAAAAATCAGATATTTAATATGCGGGAGAAAATTTATGTTTAGAAAAATAGACAGAACTAATACTTTTAATGACGTATTAAAACAGATCATAGCGCAAATCCAGACCGGGGAATTAAAGCCCGGAGATGCCTTGCCTGCCGAACGTATCCTGGCCGAAGAACTGGGGATTTCCAGACCTGCCCTGCGCGAAGTGCTAAAAGCTCTTTCTCTTCTGGGAATCACAGTCAGCGTGCATGGAGGCGCCAACTATATTGCAACAGATCTAAGCAGCTGCCTTACAGGCCCATTATCCATCATCTTTCAAATGTATAACAGCAAAATTCAGGACGCCGTTTCCCTTCGTGGTGCTCTTGAAACCAAAGCAGCCTATCTGGCTGCCCAAAACTGCAGTCAGCTAGATGCAGCAGAACTTCAATTGATCATTGCCAAGCTGGACAGTACTGATGACGAAACCCTTCGAAGTGATCTGGACCGCGATCTTCACTTTAAAATCGCACAGATTGCAGATAATCCGCTTATTTTCAGCGTAATGAATGCTTCCTCCCAGCTCACAGAAAATATGATCGTGGGAATTCGTTCACATTTTATGCAAAAAGATGAAGATTCTCCGGAAATTGATTCCCAACATACAAGACTTGTAGCCGCCATTACTGCAAACAATCCCTCTCTGGCAGAACAGATCATGAGTGAACATATGCAAACCATTGAACGGCTGCTGAAGGAAATCACAGAATAAACATTGTTCCAATCCTTAAACATTAATAAAAAAGCGAGAAGAAAACTATGAATAATAAAATCGTAGTCTGTATAGGCAAAGGCGGTCAGAAAGATATGGCAGAATCCTTTTCCAGACGTACCGGCTCCCCTATCGTAAATAAACCCGGAGATTACCTGACCGTTTTATTTGATTCCAAAGGAGTATCTCTATCCGGTTTCGGTCTCAGCTATCAGGGAGATTTTGAAAATATGCTTCATCGTGTGACCAATGGACGTCTTCAGCATGAGATGCTGGCCAAGGCAGTCAAAACAGATCAGGAAAATCTTAAGGCCATTGACGCAACTGCCGGCATGGGCGAAGACAGCCTGCTTCTGGCAGCCTGTGGATATCAGGTAACACTTTATGAGCAAAATCCTGTAATTGCCATTCTGCTCAAAGATGCTCTCCGCCGTGCAAAAAAAAATACTGTCCTAAAGGATATTGTATCCCGCATGCAGCTTGTAGAAGGGGACAGCATTGAACATTTGAATAAGCGACTGGATCCTGTGGATGTCATCTATCTGGACCCTATGTTTCCCGGACGGCAGAAATCCGGTCTAATCAACAAAAAGCTCCAGCTTATCCAGAAACTGGAGCCTCCCTGTTCTAAGGAAACAGCTCTTTTTGATGCAGCTATGGCAGCACAGCCTTCCAAAATCATTGTAAAACGTCCTCTGAAAAGTCCATACCTGGATGAAAGAGTACCTTCCTACTCCCTAAAGGGCAAGGCAATCCGTTATGACTGTTACTCTCCATACAAATAGACTTAAAAAAGCATTGTTCCACACCATGAGCCAGCATATTTGGCTATTTTTCAACCCATTTTATCGACCATCCTGCTTCCTGATCACTACAGAATAGTTATTCGGTTATAAAAATATTATCTGTTTTGAAATTTAATTTGTTCTCCCTGGATCAACGGATAACAGACCAATTTATTACTGTCCAGATTTTCCATGTGCATATCTACCCCGCTGATCTGATGATTTTCATACGTATTATAATAATAAATCCCTTTCGTAGTATTACAACAGGAAGTGTATAAGGTAATCTCATACTTTCCGTCGGAAACCTCACAACAGCCACGTTGCTGATCTACAGACCCGAGGATATGGAAAAACTGACTGACGCTTTCCTCCTCTGATTCACCGGAAAAAGCATTTGCTTTTGTAAATGCCACACGTACAAAACGAGAAGCCGAAGAAAGATCTCCCGGAAGCCCAAGGGCTCCCATTCCACGGCTGTATGCATTGAGAGGGAGATTACTGCCAAATGTATTCACGGGTTGTTTCGGTGAAAGGTGCATATAGTTATTCAATTGAAACATTTGCTGTGGGAAAGGCGGGTTGTTTGTGAGAACACCAATCGGGTTATCATAAACATGAAGACCATCAGACATAGATTCTACTGTAATAGCTTCCTTTTCATCAGCAATGATCCAATGCAGTTGGGCTAAAGGAAATTGTGCGCTGAAAGGAGTATTCACTATATTAATATGATCAAGTTTTTCCCGAACCTCTGTTACAGAAGAACACTGACTTAGAATCCAGGGAATAAATTCAAACTGTGCAATGTTATCCCCTTCTGTCTGAACTTCAGAATAAGAAGCATTCCCCACAAAATTAAGTCCTGCCATGCCAAGCCCTTTTTCATTAACGGCATCATAATACAGAGGATAATCATCTGCTACATGGGCCATCCCAATAATTGCATAATGATTTGTCAAGTCACCGGCATGCCGAAAATGAAACGGGTAGTTGCGCGGTGTAACAGTAACCTGATCACCATAAGAAAATTCATAATCCAGAGTTCTTCCGAAATAAAAATCTTTTGTTTTATAAGTTGCAGCTGTACACATGATCATTTCCTCCTTAACTTCTTTTTTATTATAGCCAACAATCATAATAAAAATCAATAATTTTTACATAGATAAGTAAAAACTATTGATTTCGTTTTTTTATTTATATAACATAAAAAGATACCACTCAGCCATCTTTTCATGTCTGAGTGGTATCCCTTCGGATTTCTATCTATTAAAGTTTTAAATCAAGAGTAGCTGCTTCGCAGTTTGGTTAAACAGACAGTTTCATCTGCTTCATTTCTTCCAGGAAATCACGGATATAGGATACTGCCAGATCCAGAGCTTCCTGTCCAAGTTCTGCTGAAGAATCCTTCGGATCAAAAGGTCCGAACCAGCCGCTTGGAGCAATTTCTTTGGTATCTCTCACAAGACGTACGATACCACCCTTGAAATTAACTGCCTGGATATAAGCCGCTTTCATATTCTCAGAAGGATCCTGTGCATTGATAGGCTTGCTAAGTTCCAGATGTACTGATTCCGGAGCAATTGCCATCATAGCTGAGGTCTCCAGAACGTCACCATGACCACCTTCAAACTTCTTGTCCAGCTGAGCTACCAGACTCCACCAGTCTACGCTAGCACATACACCACCTTTATGATATACCTCCAGAGCTGCCCGGTCAATGGATGGAGTATTGCCGCCATGGCCATTCAGAATTACAAAACGTTTTGCACCATGCTGCATCAGAGAGTCCATGATGCCATGCAGAACCATATAAAGTCCTTCATAACCAATATTAATACTTCCCTCAAAGCTTAAGTGATAAGGACATACACCGTAAGGAACAGTAGGTGCTACGATTACATTGTCTATATCCTCCACATGATCTGCCAGATAGGAAGGTACCATAAAATCCGTTCCCAACGCACTCTGTGTTCCGTGCTGCTCAGTACTTCCTACCGGAATCACAATAATCGGATCCTTTTTAAAAGCTTCTTTTGCCTGTGCTGTAGTCATTTTTGCAAGATACATTTCAAATACACCTCCTGATTTTTATGCCATAAAGTGGCGATCAATAGTCTCCTGTGGCGGAGTTTCTGTAAATTTACTTACGACGATCATTACGATAGAAGAAATGATAGTAGTCGGGAATAATGCATGGAAGCCCATAGCCAGTGCTTTGACTGACGGATTCAGGGTAAAGAGCAACAGGGAAATAATACCTGCGATAACCGCTGCGACTGCTCCCTTTGCTGTTGCTTTCTTCCAGTAAATTCCGAACAGAATCGGCACTACAAAAATTGCCATTCCGGAAAATGCAAACAGGTTAATCTCAAAAATACTGCCTGGCTGGAATACACCAAAGCAAATTACGATGATACCGATGATTACAGTTACTACCTTGGACAGTTTCATAACAGCCTCATCTGTGGCATCCTTATTAATAATCTTCTGATAAATATCACGGGTAACAGCACCGGTAGTAGTTACCAGAATACCATCGATTGTGGACATACCCGCTGCCACAATACCTGCGATGAAAATGGAGGCCAGGAAAGGATTCAAACCTCTCTGCAAAATCATAGGAATAATCTGATCTGCCTTCTCAATATTCTGAATGGAAGCAATACCATTTACACCGGCCCACTCAATCAGAGTTGCAGAGAAAAACATACCTGCAGTACCAAGAAGAATTGCTTTAAACATGGTCTTATGATCCTTCATGGCAAAGAACTTGGTAAACAAGTGAGGCTGTCCCATAGTAAAGAACGACCATAGCACAATATTGGATACATAATAAGTCCAAGGCATATAACCATTGGCACCCGGGAAGGTTAGATACGCCTCATTCATACTCTGAAGTGTATGGTTAATGTTGGAGAAACCTCCACCCATTACTACAGATACAATAAATGTAACCACTGCAGTAGCAATCATCAGAGAGCCCTGGATAACGTCCGTCATCATGGCACCTTTCATACCACCGGTCATACAGTAGAGAATAACGATAATACCCATTCCCACAACGCCTACCCACTCAGGCAGTCCGGTAAACACATGTACAATAACACCTGCTCCGATAATCTGTGCGCCCATCATCGGAACCAGGAAGAAGAGCATCATCACGCCCAAAACACCGCTCATATTCTTGGAGTGATAGCGGTCTGTCAGGTAATCGGCCATAGTCAGGAAACCATATTTATGACCAAGAGTAATCAGCTTACGGCCAATGAGAAGAGCCGGAAGAATCATACAGAACACAGCTCCAGGTACAGAGATAGCCATTCCTGCATAGCCTACGCCATAAATGGTTCCCGGTGTACCAAGAAAGGTTCCCATAGAAAACTGGGTTGAGAAATATGCAATACCACTTACTACTACACCAGCCTTTCCGCTCAATACGAAGAAATCGCCAATGTTATTCGTCTTACGTCCTGCATACCAACCAATAAATGCCATAATTCCAAGATAAAGTACTAACACGGTATAGAAAGGAATTGGTGATGGCTGAATTACTGCTGCTCCATTCATTTACTTGTCCTCCTCATCATAAGTGTGATATTCTTTTCTCTTCATACACATGCGGTAATAAATAATAATCAGCGCAAATGTAATGACAGCGTAAACAATCCATCCGAATACATAAAGCGGAACACCACCAAATGCGGGAATATACGTCTCGCTGTAGAAAAACGGGAACGGGATCATAATGAATACAAACATAACCAGAAAAATAATCAACCATGTCCGTTCGAAGTGTTTCTCAAAAAGTTTCTTCATAGCCTTTTTTCCTCCTTTTCTTTCGAAAGAAACTCATGTAATATATACTATAATATTAAAGATTCTTTCGTTTTTTTGTTAAGTATATACTTTACTTTATATTTTCTATTATACATGTTATAATAGTTTTGTAAAGTTTTTACTTAAATTTTTATGAAAAAAAACTAAAATTTTGCATGAACTATGCAGAGAAAGGACATCGTGTAATATATATGGATATTTTAGAACATCTCCAGGAACTTTATCCTACCCTGACGAAAAAGCAGAAAACCATTGCAGATTATCTGATTGCCAATCTGGAGGAAATCAGTTACATTACACTGGCACAGTTGAGCCATCAGACCGGTACCTCAGAGCTGACTTTACTCCGTTTTTGTCAGAAACTAGGCTGCTCCAGCTTTCTGGACTTAAAAGAGCAGTTCCGGGAATATACCCAGAAAATGATTAAGCAGGCCTCCTCTTCTTCCTTTTTTCTGCCGGAACGCATCTCAGGCGAAGCCTCCGAGCGGGAACGGACCCTTCATGAAATCTGCAATACAGAGGCTACAGTTTTCTCTGATTTTATTGCTAACATCAATCTGGAATCTGTGATAAAGGCTTCTGATGAAATCCGAAAAAGCAACCGTATCTACATCTTTGCCCATGATATTTCCCTGGTACCCGGCAAATTTCTGCAGGGTCGTTTGGAAATCCTGTACCTTAATGCTGTGTTGATTGATTTATCAGACCTGGAATTGACCCAAAAGACCATCCAACAGCTGACGGAGGGTGATTTGGTAATCTTTTTCTCTTTCCCCCGTTATTATTTTCCTATTGGAAATATTGCTAAAAAGGCAGCAAAATCCGGTGTACCGATTCTGACCATCACCGACAGCGATGCTTCTCCGGCAGCAGCACACAGCACACTTTTGCTGCTTTGCCCCACCTCTACGAAGCTGTTTTACAACTCCATGACCGTGCCCATGGCCATGCTCAATATTCTTGCTTCCTGTCTCGTCATCGACAGTGTATCGCCAGCAGAACGTCAAAGCTTTATTGATACCTTGCCATCTTGATTTCCAGACAAAAAAACCGGATATACAGGTTTCCCACAGGAAACCACATATCCGGTTTCATTTTTATTCTCTTTTCGTAGCTGTTCGATTTCTGACCAGTTACCTCTTTTTATCTTTTATTTCTCGTAAGTTCCTTTTCGGAGTACCTCTCCATGCTTCATAAAGATCTCTCCCCTTGCCACATAGGTATCCAGCGTCAGGTTCTGATCAAACAGCAACAGATCTGCATCGGCCCCTTCTGCCACAATTCCCTTGATTCCCTGTAAATCCAGGCTCTCCGCCACCTGACAGGTCATATAAGGCAATGCTTCCTCCAGATTTATTCCAAGGACCTGCACCATATATTTCAACTCTTTATAAAGTGCATCCACACCAGACACACCTATCTCTAAAAGACTGCCGTCCTCCGCATAATTAGACCAGCTTCCATGTCCGTCAGAACTCATGGTAATATGCTCTGTGGGCAATCCCCGCTTTTTCGCCTCCAGAACACATTCTCCCGGCGAAGTATGCATACCGCAGGTCAGATCAATATAGCCTCCTTGACCTATAAATTTGTATCCATCCTCTAACAGCTTTTCATTCCGACTCACGTGAGTAGGTCGGAAAATCCGTATGGGAACAGAACTCTCCTCCAGTGCCCGGAATACCGGAGCCAGACCAGCCTTGTCATCTCCCATATGAAGCACCACAATGCCTGGTTTTCCACTGAGCATTCCCGCCACACGGGCTTTGCTTGCAATCTGAATCAGCTGATCCTCCGTCACATTAGGTGCCCTGTGATCAGAGATTGCCAGCTTCACACCCAGAATCTCCTTCACAAATACAATATCTCGATCTATCTCGCCTGTAAGCGTCGGGCTGGGATATCCGTAAGCACCTGTAAGCATATAAGCACTCACGCCCTCTTCACAGAGTGCTCTGGTCTTCGCGTAAAGATTGTCCACACTCCTGGTGATTCCATCTGTGCCCAGAAGTCCCACCACTGTTGTGATACCATTCTCTACCAGCTCTGACATCTGTAATTCCGGTGTCCGTGTATGAAAGCTTCCCTCTCCGCCACCTCCGGTAATATGTACATGCTGATCTAAAAATCCGGGTGTAAGAATTTTCCCCTCTGCATCCAGTATCTCACATTCCACAGGCAGTTCTCCGATGAAATCCTGTATACATTCAATCTTTCCTCCGCAAATCAAAAGATCTTTTTTTCCGAGATATTCCGGTGCGTAAACCTCTGCATTCTTTACCAATAACATAACTATTCCTCTTTTTCCTGTAGCTGTTCATTACACAAGTGCTTTAAGCGGTTCTGAACAGCTACTTTTCTTTTTTTATTTGGTTTCTACTCCAAGTATATACGATGAAATCTGTTTTGTCTATGTACGTTATTGTTATAAAATACTTAAATGTATTTTTAACTTCCAGTTGGCAAGAGTAATAAAAAATCAAGAGAAGTGTATCCAAAACCTATAAGCAAAAAAATAAGAGAAACGCTGTAAAACCAACGTTTCTCCCACTTTATAATCATGCCGCAGACCGGAATCGAACCGGTACGGGTATCACTACCCACGGGATTT
>OLNJ01000681.1_pt1 | contig 25200 bp, 20 predicted proteins | sample 1672191 | NCBI WGS metagenome assembly OLNJ01 (sample SAMEA3136657, study PRJEB25190) | human gut metagenome | biome: human gut; feature: human-associated habitat; material: faeces | place: Austria | collected 2013 | reverse complement strand
TCCTTTCTTATATCTGAGAGATTATCCTTTATTTTAACTGTGGGGCATACGAGATGTCAATAAAAGAATATTAGTGACATAATGCTTGATAATATAGGAGTTTCTGATACAATGTTGAGAAAGGAGTGATGGTTTATGATTACATTAAATGATTACCTTTATTCAGGTGATACGATTCTTCGTATCCTGCACAATTATATTCATGATCTGAGAGCAGAGGCCAAAAAGACACATAATGAGGTTGATATGATTCACTGTAATTTCCTGATCCTTATCAGAGAATTGTTGGAACATAACGATTTCCTTACTGCACAGTCTCAGCAGATCAGGGAATTTTATAAATATATGTCCAAGGAATATCCTTTTCTTGCATTTACATTTAAAGGACGAATCAAATCCCTGATACGTGCAGAAGAGAAATTTAACGGGTATGTAGTGGAATATATTTATGATTATTATACAGAGCATGGAGAATATCCACCACTGGCGGATTTAAAAAACAGATTAAGTTGTTTTCGAGATTTTATTGCGTATCGTATTGTGATTTCGATGCCGAGATGCCATCTGAAGAGTGAAGCAGACCGTGAGCAAGAAGAATTAAAATATCTGTATCAGATTGCAAATGTTCTTCCAGGTTTTCTTGAGGAAAGAGGATTTACAGCAGAATCGGCACATGGAGTCAGAAAAAGCGGCTCACCGCTTCTGAACGAGGATGTCAAACCTTATTACAGAGACTATATCCATGGAACAGATTCCGGTGGATATCAGTCTTTACATATTACGTTTTATGATAACAGTTCCAGATCTTATATGGAAGTTCAGCTTCGTACAAAAACCATGGATGATATTGCAGAGATTGGACCGGCCAATCATCTTGGATATGAGAAAAAACAGGAAAGTGAAAGAGCCAGAAGAGATGCAATTCCAAAAGGAGAATGCATTTATTTTGATGAAGCTTATGAGAGAGGAATGAAGCTTCTCGGACTGGAATTGTCCAAACTGGATGTGAATATGTTTTCTGCGGTTAATAACAGTCTGATCAATGACGGCTGCGGATTGTACCGCGGCCGTCTGATTCTTCCGTATGAACATCTTTCGAGATTTCAGAATGATCTGATCGACTGAATAAATGGTTGGAGAGAGGGCATCAGCGTTCCATCATGCTGATGGATTCGATGCCTACGCTTCCGCCACGGACCACTTCTATATTTTTGAATTCTTCTTTGATCAGTTTGATAACTGCATCATTCTTGGTTGCTGTCTGAACAAATTCAAGGAGAAGACTGTCTTTTCCATAATCAATGACTCTGGCTTTGAAGGTTTCTGCAATCTGAAAAAGTTCTACTTTATCGGCAGCAGTACATTTCTTGACTTTGATATAAAGAATCTCTTTCATACGAACAAAAACATCTGTAAAATCAATAACCTTAATGACTTCTACCATACGGTTGAGCTGTTTTTTTATCTGTTCAAAAGTTTCGTCATCACTGACAGTAGCGATGGTCATTCTTGATACGGTCGGATCCTCGGTGGTACCTACTGTAAGACTGTCCAGGTTATAGGACTTTCCGGAAAAAAGACCGGAAATTTTGGACAGAACACCGACTTGGTTTTCAACGTAAAGAGAGATCCATCTAGTTTTCATACCTTTATCCATTTTTGATTCCTCCTAACAATCCATGATCAGATCAGCGAGTGTACCACCTGGCTTGACCATTGGATACACCATTTCTTCTGGATCAATGATAAATTCAATCACGGTAGGTACTTTGGTACTTTTGCGAGCTTCTTCAAAAGCTGCTGCGATTTCCTCACGTTTCGTTACACGGATTCCTTTGGCACCGTAACTTTCAGCAAGCTTAATAAAGTCCGGAGTATATTTCGGATATTCTTCCCCGTTAGTACGACGGGACAGTGCACCGGATCTTAAATTGGTCATGGAGTAGCGTTTTCCGTAGAAAAGTTTCTGCCACTGACGAACCATTCCAAGATAAGTATTATTAAAGATACAATTGATGATCGGCAGTTCTTCGAGTACTGCCGTTGCCAGCTCCTGAATATTCATCTGCATGCCACCGTCGCCGGAGATTGAAATAACCGGAACACCCGGATTACCAATCTGAGCACCGATCGCACCCGGAAGGCCATAGCCCATGGTTCCAAGTCCACCGGACATGATAAGCTTGCGGTTTTCAGTAATATCAACGAACTGGGAGGTAAGCATCTGATGCTGTCCGACATCTGTAACGATGATTGCCTTGTCGAATTGTTTATTGATTTCATTGAAAATATCAAGAGGTCCCATCAGAGGACGATTTTTCATGGAAAGTGGATGTTCATTTTTCCATATGTCAATTTCTGTACGCCATTTTTTCGTATTGCATTCTGTTACATATTCGGCCATTTTAGTGATGGCTTCTTTTGCATCGGCAACAATCGGAACATCTACATGAATATTTCTGGAAATGGAAGCCGTATCAATGTCGATATGGACAATCTGTGCATTTGGAGCAAATTCATGAAGTTTACCTGTGATACGGTCGTTAAAACGTGTACCGATAGAGAAAAGCAGATCACAGTTGGTAACTGCCATATTTGCTGCATATGCACCGTGCATTCCGAGGTTTCCGATAAAAAGAGGATGCTTCGTAGAGATAGCGCCACGGCCCATGACTGTAGTTACGACAGGAACCTGAGTTTTTTCAACTACAGAAGTAAAAACTTCATTTGCATTTGCAATATTGACACCGCCACCTGCCAGGAACAGAGGCTTTTTTGCCTTTTGAAGCATCTTCAGGGCTTTTTTGAGCTGGCCCATATGTACACTGGTATTTGGTTTGTAGCCACGGATATTTACAGTTTTTGGATACTCGGCGCTGCCAAGTTCGGCCATAACATCTTTTGGAAGATCGATGAGGACAGGACCCGGACGACCGGTTCTTGCAATATAAAAAGCTTCTTTGATAATGCGACCGAGATCTTCACGATTACGGACGGTAACACCATATTTGGTAATGCTTCGTGTGATACCAACGATATCTACTTCCTGGAATGCATCATTTCCGATCAGATGTCTTGCAACCTGTCCGGTGAAACATACAAGGGGAACACTGTCATAGTTTGCAGTAGCCAGTCCGGTAACAAGGTTGGTAGCTCCGGGACCGCTGGTTACAAGACAGACACCGACTTTACCGGTCGTTCTTGCATAAGCATCAGCTTCATGCACCAGAGCCTGTTCGTGTCTTGGCAGGATAATATCGATTCCGCTCTGTCTGTATAATTCATCACTGATATCAATGGTACATGCACCTGGATAGCCAAATAAAGTAGTGACACCTTCTTCTTTTAAGGCTTTTACCAGTAATTTATTTCCTGAAATCTGTCTCAAATAGATTACCTCCTTGATCAAATTTAGTACGGTAAGACGGCAATTTTGCAGAGCAATTTGCTGCATAAAAAAATCCCAAGCATATAAATACTCAGGACGGAGATCCGCGGTACAATTATGTAAATAATTATAAAATAAGAAGATATATTTGTCAACGGATGGCAAATGGAATTCGGCGGGACCTGAATTTTTTATTTAAGTCAGAAGTGAAAGTGGAAAAGGAACGGAATTTATGGTATCCTTACAGTTCAGGATATGTGATACACTTAAGAATTTTCGATGTGAGGAAACTATGGACTATAGGAGATAAAACCGCATGGATGTAACAGATAAAATCAGACCATGGATGAAAGAATGCCGACTCTGCCCACGTAACTGTGGTGCAGATCGTATGGCCGGTCAGAAGGGATTCTGTGGTACAGATACAGAGATCATGGTTGCAAGGGCTGCTCTCCATATGTGGGAGGAGCCCTGCATTTCTGGGAAAGAGGGATCAGGAGCTGTATTTTTTTCCGGATGTTCGCTGGGATGCAATTTCTGTCAGAACAGAAGAATATCCAGGGGCCAGAGGGGAAAGAAGATTACACTAGAACACCTGGTAGAACTTTTTTTTCAATTGCAGGAGCAGGGGGCAAATAATATTAATCTGGTAACGGCAGGTCATTTTTTACCACAAGTTGCTGTTGCTTTGGAAATGGCGAAAGAACAGGGATTACATATTCCGGTTGTGTACAACAGCAGCGGTTATGAAAAAGCGAAGACTCTAAAAATGCTGGACGGGTTGGTAGATATTTATCTCCCAGATTTCAAATACATGGATGCAGTTTTGGCAAAAAAATATTCTCATGCGCAGGACTATCCGGAAATTGCAAAAGAAGCCCTGAGTGAAATGGTCCGACAGGTTGGGAAAGCAGAATTTGACAGTCGTGGTATGATGAAAAAAGGAGTAATCGTCCGGCAGTTGTTATTACCGGGCCATGTAAAAGATGCAAAGAATGTGTTAAAATATCTCTATGAGACTTATGGTGACAGGATCTATATCAGTATGATGAATCAGTATACGCCGATGCCAGCGATGAAGGATGATCCGCAGTTATCAAGAAAAGTAACGGACAGAGAGTATGAACGATTGATTGATTATGCGATTTCACTTGGACTGAAGAATGGATTTATGCAGGAAGGTGAAACAGCAAAAGAAAGTTTTATACCGGAATTTGATGGAGAGGGAGTATAAATGGCAGAGAAAAAAACAGGAAAAAAATTTGTTCAGAAACCGAAGTTTAGGAACGAGAAAAAATATAAAACAGATAAAACAGAAGTTAAGAAATATAACACTTTCGGGAAAAAAAAGGCAGAGAAAAAAATTGTTGTAAAATCAGAGAAATCACTTTGTCCGGTACATGGAAAATGTGGTGGATGTCAGCTTCTGGATATGCCATATGAGAAGCAGTTGAAACAGAAGCAGAAGCAGGTAAATAAACTTCTGAAGCCATACTGCAATACAGAGAAGATCATTGGAATGGAAAATCCGTTCCATTATAGAAATAAAGTACATGCAGTATTCGGACATCGGAAGGATGGTACTGTGATTTCCGGAATTTATCAGCAGGGAACACATTTTATTGTACCGGTAGATGAATGTCTGATTGAAGATAAACGTGCAGATGCGATCATCCGTGATATTCGTGATCTTTTGAAATCTTTTAAGATCAAAACGTATAATGAGGATACTGGCTATGGTCTGTTTCGCCATGTACTGGTGCGAACCGGACATCACAGTGGACAGGTGATGGTAGTGCTTGTACTGGGATCACCAATCCTGCCATCCAAGAATAACTTTGTTAAGGCACTTCGGAAACTTCATCCGGAGATCACGACGATCATTCTGAACGTAAATAATCAGAAAACGAGCATGATCCTCGGAGAAAAAGAAACAGTACTGTATGGTAAAGGGTATATTGAAGATGAACTTTGTGGACATATATTCCGTATTTCATCCAAATCTTTCTATCAGGTAAATACAGTCCAGACAGAGAAACTTTATACAAAGGCAATCGAACTTGCTGGTCTTACAGGTAAAGAAAGAGTGATCGATGCATACTGTGGAATCGGAACAATTGGCTTAATTGCCAGTGATAAAGCGAAGGAAGTTATCAGTGTGGAACTGAATCCGGATGCAGTAAAAGATGCAATTGTGAATGCGAAACGTAATGGAATTAAAAATGTGCGTTTTTATCAGAATGATGCTGGTGTATTTATGCGTCAGATGGCAGATGAGGGAGAAAGTGCAGATGTTGTATTTATGGATCCACCACGAAGTGGCAGTGATGAGAAGTTCCTGTCATCGGTTGTGACATTGAATCCCAAACGCGTTGTTTACGTATCTTGTGATCCGACCACGCTTGCCCGTGACCTTAAATATCTGACCAAACACGGATACAGTGCCGTTACTGCCGTACCGGTTGATATGTTCCCTGCGACGGAACACGTTGAGACAGTTTGTCTTTTGGGTAGGGAAATAGTCAACGATAAGAACGTTGAGTATGCTCATGTTGATTATGAGCCAAAAGATGCAGAGTATCTGAAAAGTGCTAAGGGTTCAGCGTCATACAGAGAAATCAAAGAGTGGATTAAGGAACAACATGATGTTTCTGTATCAAATCTATACATTGCTCAAGTAAAAGACAAATTAGGCTTTGAGAAGCGTGAAAATTATAATAAAGGTGCTGACGGTCATAGAGTACCGAACTGTCCAGCTGAGAAAGAAAAATTGATTCTGGAAGCGTTCAAGCATTTTAGAATGATATAAGAAAAAATCAGAATGAGAGAAAGTGGAGAATATCTGCTTTCTCTTTTTTTTGATGTTCTGAAAAAAATTTTTTGAGCTGGATGCGTTGACAGATAACACGTTTAAAGGAAATAACACATAATTGGGTAGGAAAAGCGTTGAAATGCGAAAAAGAACCTGCTAAAATAAAAGAAATTGAAGGCAAACACAAGAAAAATGGAGGTATATACAATGGCAAATGGAAAGTTTTTACCGCTTGGAGAACGTAAATATTTATCTATGAAAGATATGGCTGGTCATCTTGGATTAGGCTTTACAAAGGTAAAAGAGATTGTCAGGGGTGGGGAATTTACAGGATTCATTACAATTGGTAAATCAAACAAAGTGATGATTGACCGTGTAGCTTTTGAAAAGTGGATTGAAGAAAGAGGTCACATTTAAAATTACATAAAAAAAATAGCAACTGTGACCGCTAATCACTGTTGCTATCAAGGAAGTTACCAAGAACTTCATTCGTTTTTTATTTATGCTCATATATTAGCATATTTTCTTGGTGACTTCAAGAGAAAAACAGAAGATTCATGAAAATATGAAATCATGAAATCATGAGAAAGGTTGTGTTAATATATGACATACGAAAATTTAATTTTAGAAGCAACAGATGCTATTTTGGATAATTTTGTAGGTACATCGTTTGTGCCGAGTGTGGTTTCAGAGGACGTTATTAACGCTTGTAATAATGAAATCATTATGGAAAACACAACTCGTGTACATACCGGTTTTACGAAGTATAAACAGTTAACTACCTTGACAACGGTACAGGTTGCAAGAATTTTGTTGAAACTGGAAGAGGTAAAACAGATTGATACAGGAACTGATGTGCACAACAATGATAAATTGTTATTAGGTGTGTATCAGAAAAGCGGTGATGACAGAGGAACATATATTACAGGAAATACAGATTTGCGACGTTTAGCGCGTAATTATAAACCGTCAATGACTACAAAGGAATTCAATGAAGTGTGTAGCATGTTGCATGATACAGCACCGATTGTTAAACGTTGTGAAGAAAAAAATCTTGTTGCTGTCAATAATGGTATTTTTCACTATGATACGAAAGTGCTGGAATCATTTACGCCAGACTTGGTGTTTTTATCTAAATGTCCTGTTGATTATAATCACGCTGCCCAGAATATTGTGATTCACAATGATGAAGACGGTACAGACTGGGATATTGAGAGCTGGATGATTGATTTGTTCGATAATGATACAGAAGTATCGGAATGCTGTTGGGAAACAATCGGGGCTTGTATCAGACCATTGCAAGGCTGGGATAAATGCGCATTTTTCTACGGAGAAGCCGGGAACGGTGGTAAAGGTACGATTTGTTCTTTGATTCGTAATCTGTTGGGTAGAGGTGCGGTTTCATTGCCTTTATCTGATATGGATAAGCGTTTTAGCTTAGAGCCTGTACTGCATGCAACGGCGATTATTACAGATGAAAACAAGGTTAACGAGTATCTTGGCGATGTGAGCAACCTTAAGGCGTTGATTACCAATGATACGTTATCAATTGAGGGTAAATTCCAGATGCCTGTAAGCTTTAGATATAAAGGCTTTATGATTCAGTGTCTGAATGGGTTGCCAAAAGTTAGAGATAAATCCGATTCATTTTATAGAAGACAGCTGTTTTTGCCGTTCTTTAAGTGCTTTACAGGCAAAGAGCGCAAGTATATTAGAAATGATTATCTGACGCGCAAAGAGGTTCTTGAATATGTATTATACAGGGTGCTGAATATGAACTATACAACATTGAGCGAACCTGCAAAGGCTAAGGCATTGCTGAGAGAATACAAAGAGTTCAATGACCCAATCAGACGCTTCTTGTCTGAGATGTTGCCGGAATTGAAATTGGATAGAATTCCAATGGCAATGCTGTATGATTTATATAATGCATGGTATTGTAAACAGAGCAATAATAAGCCTGATGGAACAAATCAGAATACTTTTACCAGACAGGTAAAACAAGCTATTGGTGATTATACAGCGGAGTCAGGGTTTGTGTTTGCAAATGATACAAAGATTAACTTTGATAAGGGCAATCTGGAACCATTGCTAAAGGATTATAAATTGTATCAATGGATTGATGGAAGATATTCAGAAGCGGATAATTTTGGTGTTAGAGTAGACCCTGCAAAGAGTGGAAAATACAAAAGCGTAATTATGCGTAAGTAATACATAGAATTCATGTGCAAAGGAAGTAACGAGCAATCGTTACTTTTTTTGTGCATGAATTTAACTGGGGTTTGGGGGTGTAGCCACCAAAAAAAGAAAATGAAAGGGTGATACAGTTCATGTTGAACATAAAAATGGTTCCCCTTTGGTTCCTCAAGATGCATCATTGAGCATAGATAATATCAAAATGATACAAAGCCAAAATGGCTTATTTTGACTTGACAAAGATAATATCAGAATGATGCTAAGTACAGCAAAAAATGCTCGAAAATCGTGTTTTTGGGTGATTTTTTGTAAAAAGGGGAACCAAAGGGGAACCAAGGGGGAACCGCTGAATCCGTTGGTAGACAACGACTTTAGCAAAAAGTTCCCTTTTATGAAAAAACAGGGGGAACCAAAAGGGAACCGCTGAATCCAGTGCTGGATAACACATTTATACAAAAAGTTCCCTAAGTTCCCTTTTTTTTAATAATACATACGTGAGAAACGTATAACATGCTTTCCTTTGTATGTCCATTATTATTTTTATTTTTTTTGTGGGAGGGTGAAAAAATTTCTATATAAGAATTCAGAGAAAGGGGAACTTCCGGAACTTTTCCGTAAATCCGTTGGTGGGTAACGGATTTGAAGTTCCCCCCAGGGGGAACCAAAATTACGGATTTTAACCTATGAATTTCGATAAATCTGCTGCTGGGCAACAGATTTGAAAAAGTTCCCTTTGGGTTCCCCTTTGGTTCCCTTTTTCGGGAACCGTTATTTTTCATTGTTTTGTTCAGTCAGGGGAATAATAGTTTCATAACATTATCATTTATTTTCTGTATGCAATCAGCAGAACAATTCAAAACATATCGTTTAACACGCCGTATGACCTCACCACAAGCATAAAATCTTAAACTTATAAAATTCCCCGATTTTCTAAAAAAACTTCGTGACGGGCTTATTTTTAATCAAATACGGCGTATTGAAACACGATAGTAATTTTAAATGTGTAATTAGGTAGGAAAAAACGGCTTGAAATCCACTATATTATCATGATATAATGTTTTCATGAAAACATGAAACAATGAAATCATGAAAGGAGCATGAATCATGAAGAACATATTGATTATCAACCGTAAGGGCGGTGTTGGTAAGACATTGGTTGCAGATGAGCTTGCTTTTGCTTTGGATGCCAAGAATGTTCCGTATTGCTTTTATGACCTTGACGGTCAGGGCGGTACACTGCATGAACCTGTGGAAATGGATAATGCGGATATATCAATCATTGATACACCGGGTTCATTACAAGGTGAAATGGGTGAATGGGTCAAAGATGCGGATGTAGTTATTATTCCGATGCGTCCAAGTGTAACGGATATGCCAGCTACTGAAACAACCATTGACCTTGTAAAGCGTAATGCACCAGATACACCTATTGTGTATGTAGTTAATGGTACAAATAGATTTAAGGCTACAAAGGAATTTATGGAATTTTTCAAAGAAGAACATAAAGACGAGCCAATCTATTGTCTGCCACAAAGTGAAGCGTTTGTACAGTCAAGGCTTGCAAATCAGTCGGTGGTTGCGTATAATCCAAGGCTTCCAGCTGCATTGGCTACAAGCGTGCTGACACATGGCGTATGGAAAATCTTAAAATTGAAATTTTAATGAAATCATGATAGAATGAAATCATGAAAATTGAATTAGCAGTAGTAGCCGACTTTGTGGGATATGTGGGTAACTCGTAGAGTTATCCATATTTTCCATAAAGTTCAGAAAGGAGATTTTAAGATATGACTGAAAATAGATTCAAAGCTCGTCAGCAAAAGCGAGCTGTTGAGGAAGAATCACGTCTGGAACAGGCAAAGGGTGGAACTACATCTGTATCTGCAAAAAATCATGGAAATCAGAAAATGGTTCCTGTCCAGTTCTATATGACAAATGATATGAAGAAAAGATTGAAAATGTATTGTCTGTCTAATGATACAAAGATGACAGATGTTTTGAATAAAATGACAGATGAATTTTTAAAATCACAAGGATTTTAATGAATTCATGAAATCATGATACTAAGGAGAGAATCACATGGCAAAGAAATTGACAGAGGATGCTGTGCGTGATAAAGCACGAGATATTCTCGGATTTAAAGATAAAGATGGTGTAAGGTCTGGTGTTGGTCAGTTGACTACATTTAATCAGTTAGGATTTGCTGGAGTAGCAGATAAACCGGATGGATGGTATTTGCCTGATAATCATGCAGAGACAGCTCTTGTTCTCGAAACGAAAGCATCATATATCTCATTGGGTGATAAACAGGTGGATGAAGTTTTGAAGAATGTCAAAATCGTACAAGAACAATATGGAAATGTTGTTGGAATCCTGTATAACGGTGATGATACAAGAGTGTTTAAAGGTGAAATTGAATTTCAGGGTAATGGTTCTAATATTTTACATAACCTTGAGTATTATATATCTTTGTTCAATAAGGAACATATTGACAAAGAATACATATATGAATTGACTGCTAAAATCAATAATTGTTTGCATTTTGAGTTTGGAATTAAGAATCTGTATCATCGTATGATTTTTACAGCATGTGCATTGGTTGCAAAGAGATATGATGCACTTATGGTTAAGGGTATGGATTATTCAGAATTTCATAATGCTATTCTTAATTGCTTAAACAAAGAGCTTATGCGAGATAAGAGACAGAATCAGAAACTTTCTTTGTTGTCTGATGTGTTTTCAGAAATCAGAATGAATTTGAATGTTGATAGCGAGGATGCAAAGGAACAGCAAAGAGTAAAAGATTTGATTGGACAATTTATTGATTGGGTTTCTGATATTAGTGATTGTTTGAATTCAGATGCATGGCGTGGTGAAGATGTTATGGGTATCTTTTTCAATGAGTTCAACAGATATAAGAAAAAATCGGAAGCTGGACAGATTTTTACGCCTGAGCATATTACAGATTTTATGTATCGTATTCTTGAAGTGAATAAAGATGACCGTGTATTGGACGCTTGTTGTGGTTCCGGTGGTTTTCTTGTAAAAGCAATGGCAAATATGATTCAAGAGGCTGGTGGTCTGCAAACAGACAAAGCAAAGGAAATTAAAAGTTCTCAGCTTTTTGGTATTGAGTATGACCGTGAAATTTATGCATTGGCATGTGCTAACATGCTTATTCATAAAGATGGAAAAACGAATTTGGAGCAGATGGATGCTAGAACTGAAACTTCTGGAAAATGGATTGCTAAACAAAATGTAACTAAAGTGTTGATGAATCCACCATATGAGAATAAATATGGTTGTATGAAGATTGTTGAGAATGTTCTTGATAACGTACCGGCACATACAATGTGTGGGTTCATTTTGCCGGATAAGAAGTTAGAAAAAGCGTCTAAGGCTCAAATGAAGCGTATTTTAAAACATCATAGATTGCGTAAGGTGATTAAATTGCCAGAAGATGTATTTTTTAATGTTGGTGTTACTACAAGTATTTTTATTTTTGAAACAGGAATTCCACAAGATAAAAATGAATTTTTTGCTTGTTGGATGGAATCGGATGGTCTTGCGACAGTAAAGAATAAAGGGCGACATGATGTTTATAATAAATGGTCAGCTATTGAAGATAAATGGGTTGACATTGTGATGAAACAGTCAGGTGATGATACATGTCAGTGGGTAAATCCAGAAGAACATTTATCTTATCAAATGCCACAAAAACCATTTGAAATTTTTGAGGAAGATTTCAGAAAAACCGCAATGGACTATATCATGTTTCAAAAAGGAATTGATACAAAAGATTTTGGAGAAAAATTGTTGGAGAGAGCAATGTATTCAAGTTGTGTGAGTGCAGATGATGAGGTGGTAACTGTGACAATGCAGAAAGGCGATGACAGTGATGGCAAAGATTGATACGAGTGGCTGGAGGGAATTTTCAATTGGAAGTATTTTTAATGTTGTAAAGGGTACTCGTTTGACAAAAGCCAATATGTTGCCGGGTGAGACACGATTCATTGGTTCATCTGCAATGAACAATGGGTGTACCGCTTTAGTGGGAAATAATGAAAATATTCACCCTAAAAATACAATAACAGTTTGCTATAATGGAAGTATAGGTGAAACTTTTTATCAAGATGAACCGTTTTTGGCATCTGATGATGTCAACGTTTTATATCCAAAGTTTGAGATGAATAAAGAAATTGCATTATTTATTGTACCATTAATCAAATCTGTAAGTCATAAGTATACTTATATTGATAAATGGAAACGAGAGGATATGATTGCAGATAAAATCAAATTGCCTGTGCTTTCGACAGGAGAGATTGATTGGAATTATATGAAGCAATACATGCAGAAAATGTTGAATGAAGTTGGAAGCAGTATTGAAAATCTGAGCCGAACAGATAATAGAAAACATGAAATAAATATTTCTGAATGGAAGGAATTTGTTATTGGTGATTTGTTTGAGAAACTTCAACTTGGAATTAAAAAGAAAAATTTTAATAAAGTTTTAGATGTTTCAGAAGAAAGAACGGATGAATTTAATTTACCGTTAATCAATGCAAAACATAGTAATAACGGTGTTATGTATTTTGGAAGAGAAGAAGATTTTGAAACTGCTGAAATGACAATAGATATTGTTCAGAATGGTGCCATTGCAACAGGAGATGTATATGCACAACCACAAAAAACAGGTGTATTATGGGATGCTTATTTGATAAAATCAAAACAAGAAATTAAATCGCCTGAAGCACTACTTTTTATTTCTGCTGTTTTAGAAAAGACAATAAAGGATAAGTTTAGTTATGATGATAAATGCGTTTGGGATAAAGCATCATTGTTATCTATAAAGTTGCCTGTAGATAACAATGGAAATCCTGATTATACATATATGGAATTATATATGAAAAGTATGATGGATTCTGCCGAAAGTGTGATTGAAAAGTTTGAATCATTAGATTTTAAAATAAAAAATTAAATGATGTATGGACTATCTTCTTGAAGCAAAATCTGTTATATTTACATTGAACAATTAAATAAAAAAGTTCACGAGAGAATGTCCGATATGAAAAAATATCTACGCAGTACGGTGTAGAAAACCGAATTGTTTACGGACGCACAGCTTCTGGCAGAAGCGTATTCTGAAATAAAAATACGTGAGAGACGTAGCGGTGAACAGATGATGGAAACTTATTGTTTCTTGATTCTGTTCACCGTTTTTTATTACAAATTTTTTGATAGAAAGTTGAGGTAAATTTTTATGAGTAAACGTAGTAAAAAAGAAAATGAATTATTAAATTATTTGAGTGAAGATGAAAGAAAAGTTTATGAAGAATTTGAAGCAAAGCTGAAAGCAAAAAGAGATGTTGCTGTGAAAAGACAGAAGAAAGAAATCAACTTCTGGAAAGAAATTGATGAACGTGAGGAAGAAGTTTATCAGCACATTCTTAAAAATCGCAATGCGAGAAATGCAGAGCAGAAAACAGAACCTGTTCAGACAAAAATTTTACATCAGGAAGAATCTGTTCCAGCTGAAAATGTAGTTGAACAGGAAAGAGAAAATGTTACAAATTCATTCTACGGACAGAATCAGTAAAGAACATTTTCGCAAGCCCCGCAGGGTCGGGGTAAGTCCAGAAAGGGGCAGACAGCCCCTTTTGGCGAAAGAAAACCTTTGATGCGAAGCGTCAAAGGTTGTATTGAGCAACCTTGGCAGAGGCAAGGTTGGAAACAAATACGGATGCGGATATATTACAGGAAAGGAGATGGACGAGATGGCTGAAACAATGACAGTATCATCATCGCAGGGTCATACAGCAGAATGGCACGACCAGCGACTGACTACACCGGTAAATGCAGATGTTGAATTGAGTTCCAGAAATGAGTTTTGGATTGGCGATATGAATTCAACAGATGCAGATAAATTCAATGAAATTTTTCAAGATTCAGTGGATGATTTTAACGCAAAGCAAACAAGACCATCACGAAAAATGGGTGCGGAATCTACAAGCCAAGAACGACAGAAAAGTTATTATGATGGTGTCGTGGATGGAACATTTTGCTATGGAAAAGGAAAGCAAAAAGAAACACCGATTCAAGAAGTCGTTTTGCAGATTGGAAATAAAGATGACAATGGTGTGACAGATAAAGATTTTGATATGGAACATTGGAAAACATTGAAAAAATCTGGACATGAAAAAGAAGCATCGGAGTATGCGATTTCACATTTGAATAAAAGTGAAAATACAGAAAGAACAAAAAGAATTCTTCACAAAGCTGTTGAAAGAATTGCAACATTAGACCCTGAACATTTAATTGTTATTCGTGCGACATATCACGGAGATGAACCGTGTGGAACAGGTCATGGTCATCTTGCATACGTGTTAAGAGCAACAGGATATGAAAAGGGTATGGAATCAAGAGTTGCAAGTGTGAAAGCACTTGAACAGATGGGATTTAAAAAGACAAAAGAATCTGAATATGGAATTGTACAGTTGCATGAAAAATTCAAAGAAATCATTGAGGAAGAAATGATAAATGATGCGATTGAATATGGCTATGAAGCAATTCAAAGAACGCCTGATTCTGGTGAACATAGAAAGCGTTCAGACGTTTCAGAATTTAGAGAAATGGCTGCGGAAAGACAGGATTTGAAAGAATTACAAATGGAAGTCAATGATGCAGTTGCAGACAATCAATTAAGAGAATTTGCTCTGGAACAGAGAGAAAATAGTGTCAAACGACAGAAAGCATTGAATGATGAAAAATCAAAAGAAATCAATGACAGAGATGAACAAGTTCGCAAAAAAGAAATGGCATTTTCTGAGAAAAATTCTGAATTGATTCTTAGAGAATCGAATGTTCTTATTAAGGAATCAGAAATTGATGAGCGTGAAGAAAAATTGAAAAAGAAGCAGGAGCAGGACGAAAAAGATTTTCAGATGAAAGAAGATAAGATGGAAGCTCAACAACGTGTTATTTCACAACGTGAAAAAAGCGTTTCTGAAAGAGAAAATTCAGTTGATGTAAAAGAAAATGAGGTTGCTCAAAAATCAGCAGAATATGGTAAAAAATTAGTTCTTCTTGATTCTTTGATTGATGATGTACAATCTTATAAATCCCCTGTTTCTGTTGCAAAAAATGTTTTGGAAATTTTGAAAGAATCAATGAATGAAAAAGGTAAAAGAGTTACAAGTGATATGATTGGTGTTCTGACAAGAAATACAGATATGCTGAATAGAAAATATCAGGCAAAAATTAACGAAACAAGAGTGAAACGTGAACAGATTCAGCAGGGTACATATTTTGATATGTCTGATGAACAAGATGAACGTGGAGATAGAAGTTTGTAAGAGAATGAGGTGTTTACATGAATGAAAATACAAAAAAATATTTGTATGTCTATGGTGATTTAGATTATCAAATCAGAGATAGAATTGATGTGTTGAAAAAAGCATTAGAGGATGTAAGAAATACTCTTGGAGAAATTTGTGAGGATGAAATCGAATGTGGTCATGTAGAGACAGGCAAGGACTGGCTGGACTATCATAAAAAATACAGCAAGGCAAAAGAAGAGATGGAAGAATTGTTGAGAACGGTTCAGTCTGGAAGACTAAAAGATTACATGGAAGAATTATGGAAAGTTCCAGACATTGATTTATAATAATGGTCGCTCCCTGTACAGGGAGCGTGAATTGAAATGACATTGATTGATTTATAAATAAAATGGCATCTGGGAAATCAGGTGTCTTTTTCTTTGCTTTCAATCATGTAGAAAAATGTTGAAAGAAGTGTATCATTGATATATAATAGAAACACGATATTGACTAAACCTAAGAAAGTGGGTAGGAAAATGGTGAAAAGGAAGTTGAATTGCTATATATATACGAGAGTATCAACAGAATTACAGCTTGATGGATATTCGTTAGAAGCTCAAAAGGAACGACTACGGAAAGAAGCAAGTCATCGAGGAATGAGAATTGTTGGTGAATATTCAGATGAGGGAAAATCAGGTAAAAACGTTGCTGGAAGACCGGAATTTCGTAAGATGCTTGCTGATATTAAATCTGGCAAAGATAATGTTGATTATGTACTTGTATTCAAGCTCAGTCGATTCGGTAGAAATACTGCTGATACACTGAATAGTCTGCAATATATGGAAGATTACGGAGTGAATCTGTTGTGTGTTGAAGACAATATAGATTCTGCTGGTGCATCTGGAAAATTGATGATTTCAGTGTTAGCGGCGGTTGCTGAAATCGAGCGTGAAAATATCAAAGAGCAGACAATGGCTGGAAGACAGCAAAAGGCACGTGACGGCTTGTGGAACGGTGGTTTTGCTCCATACGGTTACAAATTGGTTAATGTAGATGGTCAGAAATCAAAGATGCTGGTTGTTGATGAAGAAGAAGCAAAGCTGATTCGATTGATTTATGAAAAGTATTTACAGGGTATGGGCGTAAATGCGGTTGCAAAATGGCTTAATGAGAATGGATACACAAAGACTGTGAGACAGAATGGAACTGTTCCTAACATATCAGCTCATTTTGTAACGAATGTGCTTGATAATCCTGTCTATTGCGGAAAGATTTCGTATGGACGTAGACGAACTGAAAAGATTGACGGTACTAGAAATGAGTTCCATGTGGTTAAGCAGGACAAGGAATCATATAAGTTGTATCAGGGGCAACACGAAGCAATTATTGATGAAGATGCATGGTACAGAGTGCAAGTGAAACGTAAGAAGAATGCTTTCAAGAGAGAGAAGACACATTCATTATTGCATGAACATATACTGTCAGGAATTATAAAATGTCCTGTGTGTGGTTCGTCAATGTATGGTGTGGTAAATCGTAAGAAAAAGAAGGGTTCTAACGAATTCTACACTGATATGTGGTATTATCTTTGTAAGAATCGAAAAATGGTCTCAGGACATCTGTGCGACTATAAGAAGCATATCAGACAAGATGAAATCAATGCAGAGGTCATACAGCTTGTGAAGTATGTTTTTTGTGGTGAAAACGATATGAAAGACCAGATTCTTAAAAAGCTGGGTTCTGATGATTCTTTGAGTGAATTATTACAAGAAAAAGAACGTCTTGCAAAAGAACATGAGAAGCTGGATTCTAAGAAATCAAAGCAGTTACGCAGAATCAATGAGTTGGATATTGATGATGAATTATACGATGATTTGATGAAGACATACAGAGCTGGTGTGCAGGAAATCAATGAACAGATTGCTATAATAGAGAATCAGATGTATCAGAATGATTTGAGTATTGAAAATGCTCAGGGTGAAAATCTGTCGGCTGAGGTCTATAAAAGAATTATTGATGAAATGTTAGACCACATAGACGATATGCCAGATAGTGATAAAAAGCTGATGATGAATCTGCTGATTGAGAAAGTGGAAATTTATGAAGAGAAGCAGAAAGACGGTCGTTGGGTGAAATCAGTACAGTTCAAGATTCCATTAAATGTTGATGGAAAGCTCGTTGATACAATGTTTTTCGATGATGAAGATACAGAAAATTCCCTACCTACAGAGAAACACGTTGAGACGGTAGTCTTGATGTCAAGGAAAGATAAATAAAAGCCAGAAAGCGGCGTATTTCCGGGCTTTTTCGGAGGTTTGGATTTGAAGCCAGACTTCTGAAAAAGCTCGGTTATTTTATGTGGAAACATATCTACTGCAAAATGTGTGTCAGGTTGTAACCTCGGATTAGATGTCACAATTTGAGACAGTGGATTAGATGTCAGGCATTTTTGGATGATTTTTGGAAAATGAAAAAGGGTGACAACCAATCCGGCAACTCAACCATTTTGGGTGTTTGCAGGCAGTGGAATAGATGTGAGGAGGATTGAAAAGTGAGTAATTCGCAAATTACAATTTTTTATTCATGGCAGTCGGATTTACCTGGAAGCGAAACAAGAAACATCATACAAGACGCAATAAAGGATGCTGTAAAACTACTAAGGGATACAGTTGATATTGAAGCAGACCGAGATACCAAGGGTGAATATGGTTCACCGGATATAGCTCAGACAATTTTTTCTAAGATAGATGATTGTGATATTTTTATTGCAGATGTTAGTGCGGTATGTCAATACGAAACAACTGATAAAGATGGAAATAAAAAGGTAAAATATATGCCCAATCCTAACGTGATGCTTGAATTAGGATATGCTACTCATGTTGTAGGTTGGGAAAATGTGATTTGTGTATTAAATGCTGATTATGGTGCGCCGGAAGAGATGCCATTTGATATTGCAAGCCGAAGACTAACGCCTTTTTCAACAAAAGATGGTAAAAGTAAGGGAGAGATAAAACGGTATATAAAGGGAGTAATTCAGGATACAGTTGAAAACTTGTTAGAAAATGGGAAGCGTGTCAAAATAGGATTCTCTGACTTGCGCATGGGTTGCTTTGTTGAGGGTACTATCTCAAAATTTCTTTATCCGATTGAGATATCTAAATCGGTAGCTTTTGTTAAGCATAGAGAGCAAATAATAGAAGAATGTTTGCAACTGATAGAGCAAATCAAGAGTATAAAAATCACAGATCCATCTGAATTATTGAGTGAAGCTGAGGAAAAAAATACAAATGCGGAAAAGAATATTGAAGAAACTTCTATTATTAGAAAAGATGGTTCAGTATTAACACCAATTAAAAATCCTTTAACACTAAACATTTTCAAATTACAGACAGTGGTTATCAAAGACGATGACAAGAAATCAATAATAAATTTATGCAAAGATTATTTAGGTATAGATATATCCGATGAAATAGAATTCTTCAATATCGGTAATTTGGAAAGAAAAAATGATTTATTGTCATCATACACCTACGAGGGAACAGAAGAGGAAGAACTTAAATATGATAAGATAATGGAATTAGAATATAAATTGTATCGCATACAAATGATGGATTGGTATGTAACAACTTTTGATGGGATGTTTTTTATACCACTTGCAATTGAAAATGCATCTGCAGTGTATGACGAAGATATAGATATACATATTAAGATACAAGAAAATGATGCTGAAATAATTTATCCGTCAAAGAAACTGATAAATCCGGATATGCAAGACTTGGAAGGTTTAATTTTTGAAGAAGGCATTATAAAAGAACTTTTGTTAATGTTTGAATCATCAGACATTTCATATGATAGTGATATATCATATAGTATTGCTGATAGCTTAGCTGAGAATCAGGCATCAATAAGGGCATATTTTAATGCAAGTGGAATAAACGGAAATCCAAAGTATGGTGAAGAGGATTACGAAAGAGAAATATCAAAATATATTGCAATACCAAATTCCGGGAGTAAGAGTGAGTTTGAATTCACTATTAGTTCTCTTAGACCAAAAGAAAAAAAGTGGTTAGGTCCTGCGTTACTGATAAAGCCTTTGAAAGATAATTTTGATATTGAATATTCAATAAAATCAAAGTACTCAGACGGCAATTTATCAGGAGTAGTAAAATTCAATCAATAAAGAAAGCTCCCCATCACCGGATTGATTTGTTTCCAGTGGTGAGGAGTCTTTTTGCTTCTATGGGATTATCCTTCAATATCAATTTTCAGTCCGGATTTAAGCTCTACAGTGAAGTGGTCCTCCCAGATGATGATCCGCTCAAGCCAGCGCTTTACCAGGGCCTCGTCGAAGGCTTTCAGGTGTGCGGGCTGTTGTTTGATGAAATCCTGCAGCTCGTTGATGCGGGCAATCTGTGCGTCCCTGGCGGCAGTGTCAACCGTGCATTTCTCGCGCTGCTCTCGGAGCTTGAAAATCTTGTCGGCAATCTCGTCGTAGGCCTCTTTGCTATTGGCTTTTTTGAGAAGCTCTTTTTGGAGTTCCTGCAGTCTTTCGTTGATGCCATCAGCGGTATTTTGCTGAGCACTACGGATCACTTTTGCAATGTTCTGCTGGAGCTGCGCCTGGTAGGTGGACTTATCACCAAGGAGCATGTTGATAGCCTGAACTACCACATTCTCCAATACCGTCTCATTGACAGTTCTTGCGTGGCATTCCTGCCCGGTAGGCCCCAGCCTGCTGATGCAGTGCCAGACGATGGATTTGCAACCGCGATTGTTCCAGTGGATTCTACGGAACATTTCACCGCATTCGCCGCAAATGACAATCTGTGCAAAGCAGTGGTTGCAGCTGTAGGTGCGCTTTTTGCCATTGGTACTGGTCTTGACTATTCGCCTGCGTACCAGCTCTTCCTGCACCCGCAAGAAGATGTCCTTCGGAATAATTGCTTCGTGGTTGCCTTCCACATAGTATTGCGGAACAATGCCATTGTTCTTCACTCTGGTTTTATTCAGGAAGTCTGTAGTGTAGGTCTTCTGAAGCAGGGCATCACCGATGTATTTCTCGTTTCGAAGGATCTTGTTGATGGTGCTGGTCCACCATTTTGTTTTGCCAGCGCCGGTGAGAATACCGTCAGCCTCCAGACCTTTTGCAATCTGGTCCATAGAGTAGCCCTCCAGGTATTCCCGGTAGATTCGCTTTACTACCTCTGCCTGTTCTGAATCGATGATAAGATTCCCATCTGCATCCTTGGTGTAGCCAAGGAAGTGATTGTGATTTACCTGTACCTGGCCATTCTGGTAGCGAAACTGGAGTCCCAGCTTTACATTCTGGCTGAGGGATTGTGATTCCTGCTGAGCCAGGGAAGCCATAATCGTAATCAGGACCTCACTCTTGGCATAAGCAATACATCTGAGAAATGAGAACGTCACAGCAAATGTTAAACAGAAATTATTGGATGCTTTTGTATAAATATCCTAAATTATGATGCTGATAATATGAGTACATAGACAATTTTGACGAAATATAGTATAATGAAGAACAACAAAAATATATTAAAATGAAAATCAGGAGGGAAACATATGAACAGAAAGTGTATGATGTTATTATTAGTGTGTGCAATGATTATTCCACAGTTTAATGTAAGTGCCGCAGAACAGGTAACTGCCGAGACAAGCAGTGAAACAGATTCAGTAGCTGAGGTAGAAAAATTGGAAGCTGAGATTAGTCAACAGCCAGTACGTGTTACAAGAGTGGATATTACAGACCAAAATGATGCTAAATTTGATTTGGACGTACAAACGGATCTTATAGTTCCTATCATATATAATGAATCAGGAAAAGATATTAAAGATATCAGAGTTTACATTATTGGATGGGATGAAAATAATCTTCCGGTTACATTACAGTCACAATATATGAACTATGCTGTCGGCAACTGTATAAGTGCAGATCTTGTAGGGGTTAATATGCCTAATGGAGACACATTAAATGAAGAGGAGGATGTTTACCAGATAATCTCGGTAGATGACACCTGCAATTTAAAGAAGGCCCGCGTAATAGTTGCTGCATATTCAACGTATGATGGAGAGGTATGGAGCAATCCTCTTTTAGATGAGTGGCAGGAAGTTTATAAAGAGAAAAAACTTATAGAACCAACTGTTTATAGCGATAAAGAAACAATAAAAAAAGTTCAGGAAGCGTTGAATGCAAATGGTTATGATTGTGGCACTCCAGATGGAGTTGCGGGAACTAAAACGTATGAGGCACTGCATGAATATCAGAAAGCGAATGATCTTATAATTACAGATAATATTACTGATAGTTTGTTAAATAAAATGGGATTATCATAATTGGTGGTGAAGAAAATAGAATGAAAAAAATATGGGCATTGTTTTTAATATATGGTTTGACATTTACAAATCTTACAATAGCTACAGCACAGGATACAGATGAAAATAATATTAATTCTGAGGTCGATGCAGAAACAAATTTTAATAATGAAGAAGCTTGGCAAGAATTATGTCATTTGATTAGCCAGAATGGTATTGACAAGGACGGAATGAAAGTTCTTTCAAAAGAATCTGGAGAATATCATTCAGATATTGGAGTTATAGAAGGCGATGAAAATACGATTTATTTGTATACAAAAGGAGAATATGGGACGGAAGGTTCTGAAGTTGTAGCGGAACTGCAGATAGCTTTGAAAAAGGACAGCACACAGGCTGAGTTTAAGGCAACAAATGATATCGAGATAAATATTTCAGGAGTAGAATCCTATACAAAAGAAAGTGGATATGGAAAACTCGATATTTCAACGGTCACAGGCAGAACAAAATTAACCTTGGATCAATATCATAATGAAACTAAGGATATACAGGGGAATATTAAAGAATCGACGGACGTGGCAGATTCAACCATGAGCGGCAGTATGCAGAAATCACTGAGAAGTCTTCTGGAAGATGCGACAGAGATTTTGAAAGATAGTGGAACAAATGTAACTCTTAGCTCACTTGGATTTTATACAGGATTAAAGCAGGATATTCAACTGGGTGAAAATGAGGAAATAAGAAATATATGTGCAGATATATATGCAGTATTTCCATCCAACTGGGAAAAGAGTGGAGATGATGCATTTTATAATTTATATCCTCAGGGAAGCGGCGAAATAAAGGAATCACTAATTCAGTGTAGTGTATCGGATTTGGGAGCAGATTCTGCTTCTTTAAGTTATGATGATAAAGAACAGACATTGGATAAATTTTTTGATTCATTTGATCAGAGCATCTATCAGACTGTTAATGAAGAAAAAAATATAGAGATAGCTGGATTTCAAGGACGGCATGTAGAAATGCTTCTGACAGGAAATGATTCGAAGTTTAACATTACAATTGATGTTTTTCTGGCGGACGATTCCATCGTTGCCTTGGGATATATGCATAAGGAGGGTACAGAGGATTGCACAGATGTATATCAGAGAATTATAGATACAATTTATGTGGATCCCGATGGATCTGGAAACAACTAACAGCAAAGATTACGGCTGTTGGGATTATTTTATTTTTTTCTGTTTTTCTGTATACGATAAATACAAATGCTGCTGGACGAACTGTGCAGGATACAATATTGGAATCACAGCATATTACAGTCGAAGATGCATGCCAGAAAATAGAGCAGGAAGAAAAAATTACAGATTCTGATGAAAGTTTTAAAGAAAAATTAGAAGAATTGCAAAGCTGTCAGGGAATTTTCGTTAACACAGGTAAAAGTGGAAAAACTTATACAGCAGAAGTTTCTTTTTACTTTGCTCATGGGAAACTGTTTGCTTCTATTGATTATGATGGTTATTCAGGTACAATTGATGATGCAGAAGTTGACTGGAAAAACTTGCCGAAATCAGAAACTTATTGTATTGGATTTTATCCTAAGGGGAAATTTTACAGTGCAGAACATGATTTTACGGTAGAGGTGGACAAGGAAAAATTACATATTCAATGGGGAGATGACTGCGATTATGTATTAAAGCGTGCTTCTGGAGCAACAGAAGAACTGGAGGGTGCAGAATCTTCGTTTGAAGAAAGTGATACATATAAAGCTATTTGTGAGAAAGTTGACTCAACATTTTCGGGTAAAGATCACCAAGTTGTATACGAACAATCAACAGGTACATTGTATATTTATCTTGTAATCAGTGAAGGCAGTCGAAAAAAGTTCATAGCAAATGCGGAAGAACTGAAAGACAGTTGGACAAAGATTGTAGATGAATTGAAGACATTTTCTGAAACAATTGGAAAGACAATTGAACTTGCAACATGGGATGCTCATAATTTTGCAGAGGATTATTGTAAGATTATGGTAGTTGATTCCATCAAGGACGATGAAAAGTATTATGCACAGGATACATGGGCGATCATAGCGGATGGAAAAGTAGAGTATGATTTGCTAGGTGATATTTCTGTGGGAAATAGTACTGAGAAGAAGATTACGCAGTCCTCGGTTGATGACGATAAGGATACAGAATCTCAAAGTGAAACTCCAGAGAATAAATCTGACAGGGAAATTCCAACAGAAGCTACACCTCAAATGAAAGAATTTTCATCTTCAGGCGAGAAAAATGCACTTGCGAAGGCAAAATCATATTTAGAGATCATGGCATTTTCGCATGATGGTCTTGTAGAACAACTTGAGTATGAAGGCTATTCACACAGTGAAGCATTGTATGGGGCTGAGTATTGTGGCGCAGATTGGAAAGAGCAGGCTGTAAAGAAGGCAAGCTCATATCTGGAAATTATGGCATTTTCAAAAGAGAAGCTGATTGAACAATTACGGTATGAAGGATTTACAGACGAAGAAGCAAATTATGGTGTTACTCATGCATATTAAAATCTAAAGTTCCAAAACGCAATATAAACCTTGCTTATAGAGTGATTGTAATTTAATATGGACAGTATGGAATTCTCTCAGGAAGTTATGGATAATTAATGGGATAATCAAAGGTCTTGAGGGTTTGCCAAACTTGTTGAGGGTTTTTCATGAGGGCTGATGAAAAAAACAGTATAATTGTTGAGGGGGTTCTTCGTGAGGATCTTTCTTGAGGGGCGAAGATGAGGGTCTGGCGAAAGCCAGACCCTTTAGAGTGGAAAAGAAGAATTATTCAGATGGATATGAAATTCTATGAGTATCTAATAGTTCTTGAAGTTGTTGAATATATTGATTTTTTCGTTCAATTTCAATCCAGTTGCCATGGCATAAAGAGTTACCCTATTCTAATCCGTATCGTGTAGTGATATAGTCTGTCCAGACAATACATTTGTATTTTTTGCTGAATGCACAGTAGTTTTCCATAGAATTGTTCCTCCTAAAATTCATCACCTTCAAAATAAGATACAGGGTTATGATCAGAAACACCATTCAAGACAGGAGAAGATCATGTTGCATAAAGAAATGGTTTCTGATATTTCTCACCAGTTAAAGACACCGGTTGCAGCTTTGG
>OLNJ01000680.1_pt1 | contig 25201 bp, 37 predicted proteins | sample 1672191 | NCBI WGS metagenome assembly OLNJ01 (sample SAMEA3136657, study PRJEB25190) | human gut metagenome | biome: human gut; feature: human-associated habitat; material: faeces | place: Austria | collected 2013 | reverse complement strand
ATAAGTCCATTTTTTACTCATTTCTCATACCTCCATTTATTTCGCAATAATTTCAAACTTCTATTTTTTGAATTATGAATTACATTGGTATCTCATTTTCAACTTTTAACAAATGTACTTCGGAATATAATTCATCTAACTCCCAATATCTTTCTTTGGCTTTTTCTTCACCAAAGACTACCTCACATCTTTTCCCATTCCATGCTTCAAAAACTATTACATACATTTAAATTTCATTCCTTTCCTTCCAATGTTAACGAATTTGCATACCATTGATGTAATTTATTGAACTTATTAACATCTCGCTTACTTGCTATATTTTTAATCATTTTATCTAAATATTTTTTTATTAATTCCTCATAATCAATAATCATATTTGCCTCACAATATATTCAATTTGCTTATTTTTTTGAAATGTAAATTATAGTTCTTCTACTTCAATATCCTCATAATCCTCATCAATCATACTTATATTGATATTCTCATTCTCCATATCTTTTATATAACTTCTACCTCTTATCAATGGATATCCTATTCCTTCAAAGCTTAAATCATTAGCTTTATGTCTAGCTATTTCATAAGCAAATGAAGCATACTTATCATCTTCTACTTCATCAAGTTTATACATTACACTTTCAAACGCTTCTAAATCTTCAATTGATATTTTGCTATCATCAATTTCTATTTCGTACTCTTTTATTTGCTCTACTTTAACCTTATATTTCTTCATTTCCTCTCCTCCATTTATTTCGTAATATAAATTTCAAATTGTTTATTAAAATAGTTATTTTATTCTAACTATTGCTCTTACAGTTTCTTTACTTTCTTTACGAATACAAGGTACAATCTTTTCAATTGTAAATTTATCAACCCTACCAGTTCTATATACTTTACGAACTTCAATATCTAAATTTTCATCAAATTCACTAAGCTCTCTTATTAAGTCTTTTATTTTCATTTTCTATATCCCTTTCCTTGCAATATATTTGAATTGCGTATTAAAATATAATCACCATACTTGGAAATGGAGCTGCATTTTTACATTCTCCAAACTTTAACCTTCCTCGTATGAATCTTATCTCTTTTGCCTTACTATAAATGTAGTCATGAAAATAACTTGTATCTGTCCTAGCTGGTATCAACATAACTACCTTAGTATTTTCTTTCTTACTTTCCTTATAGGCCTTCTCAACCCACTTCTTAAGCTCCCTACCATATGGAGGATTACAAAATACTGTATGTCCCCCCCAATTTTGTTTAAGTCCATCTTCAACTATAGTAAAATGCTCTTCACACTTAGCATTTTCGTGTGTGCTACATGGGTCTAAATTAAAATTAAATTCCTTGTTCAACTTATCAAAGAAATCTTGTGGAGTACTCCATAAATCCGTCTTACTACTGAACATTAAATTAGTATTCAAATATTCTCCTCCTTCGCAATATAATCATTGAATATTTTTAAATTATTTTGAAATACTATAATTGTGCTTCAGTTGATATTAGAAGCTACAATTAAGTAGTTGTGGTAATCTTGAAATCATTCATCCTCAACTACTTTTAATTTTTGAATTGTTCGTTATATTAACTCTGGATTTTCATATGTATTACCTATAATCTCAACATTTATATCTATCCATCTATAACAACTATATGCACCATCAGTAATATAAAAACTTGCGTTATTAAATTTAACTACACCAATACGTGGTGGAATATCAGTATTATAATTATCTGTAAATTGGACTATATCACCTTCATAAATCTCTCTTTTGTTCCTATCTTTTAAACCAGTATACTGACCTACAGACTCTTCTACAACTTGATAATCTCCGTATGATGTTAATATATGAACTGAGCTTGTTCCATCAGTATATTTAATTTTAGTTACTCCATATCCATTTTCAATCCATTGGCTATCAATTAAACTTTCTACTGCATATGCTCTAAATTTAATTTCTCTCATTTTTTTCTCCTCCTTATCTAATGAACAATATTTTCAATTCCTGTATTTTTGAATTGTGACTTAAACACTCATTTTAGTTATTGTTGCTATATTGGACAACCTATCTTCTAATTCACTTCTACTGTCACCGCTAAAAGCTTTATTAACCATTCTTAATGCTAATGTTATATCTTCTAATTCCTTCAAAGTTAACTCTATTTGTATTTTTGTATCCCAAACATTATCCATATTATATTCACCTCTTTTCTTCGCATATTTTTGAATTGTACAATTAACCAACTTGTCTGATATGCTTATTCCACTTTCTAAAATCTAAAACTTTTTCATAAGTCCATTTTTCAGTTTTAATGTAAGAATACCACTCCCTAGCATTTTTATATATCGGCATATCCTTATATGCACTATGAGGGTTTTTATTATCATCTTTTGCTATTTTAATGGCTATTTTTTGAAACTTATTCATTTTATCTCCTCCTAAATTTAATGAACAATAATTTCAATTTATATCTCCTATTATTTTTCGATGTAATTAATAACGTGTTTAATAACCATGTTTATACTTCCGTCACCATTTCTTTTAATTTCGAATTTACTAGGATCTTTATACGCTTCTTGACTAATATATAAATCTATATCTGTATCGACTTTTAATCTAACTCTCTTTAGTTTCTTTTCTACATATCTTTTATCAACCTTAATTTCATCTTCTAAGCCATGACCTTTGATAAATGTACTGAACTCTTCTTTTGCTTTTGGCTCTTCCTTGAAAATCTTATCTGCAATACTATCTATATTAATAACATCTTTTACTTCTAGTTCTTCCTTAATGGTACTTCTAATCTCTTCTGCTTTAGCTGCATCTTCAGTCACATTACTTCTTGTCCATCTTTCAGCTGCATTCATAAATGTTTTAGTGGCTGTCCTATTGTCCATTACCTCGTAGCATCCTAAAAAGCTGTTTGTGAAATAATTAGCTCCATACTCATCATCATCTTTTATTCTCTTTTGCTTATCTATAATCCATAGATCAAATTTATTATCTTCTCTTATAGGTTTTATAAATGCTGCTTTTTGAATTTTACTTGAACTAGATGGTAGTCCAATTCCTTCTTTAACTAATTTTATGCCTACCTTATTTTCTATAAATTCTATTGAATGACTAAATCTATCTGTATAATCCATTTTTAATATAGCTATTAATGGCCCTTGGTCTGTAATTATACAACTTACTACTAAATATGCTGGCTCAATATTTACATTTGATCTCATAATACAAAATAGTTGCCTTGCCAAGTTCTGTGATAACTCTACAAAGTCATCACTTATCCAGTTTAAATAATCTTTAACAGTTTCTTTAACTAAATTTCTATCTTCATTGAAAACTGCAAACTTAAGATCATCACTCTTCAACAATTTTTCCATGTGCCTATATAAAAATTTATAAGTATCTTCTGTTAATTCTTCGGTATAGTTATTTAATATAGGCTCATCTGCATTATTATCTAATACATGAACTATAGCTTGTTGAATATTTACATCATTAACTCTATCTCCAGTATCTATAGCTAACTTCTGTTCTTTATACTTCCATCCATTCTTTTCTTTTACTTCATTATTTTCATAAACCATTTTTCATTTCCTCCATAGCCTTAATAATTGCTTCTCTAGCTGACATTCCATCAAAATAATATTCAATTGCTTTATATAAAACTTCTTCTAACTCTTTATCACTCATAAACTTATACTCCATTTTTATTAGGGAAGGGGTTAACCTTCCCCCTGCTGTAACAACATCTAACTTAGCAATTGTTGTAATCCTGCTGCTTAGTTTAGACGCTAATCTATATAAGACATATTTGTTACCTTAATTATTTTTAATATTTTCCCATGGTCTTAATATTTTTCTTTCTTCATCGCTGGCACTTTCCTTTATAACTTCACCTAACAATCTATCAAAATAGCCATAGTTATATTTTTTATAATGTGTTGCCATCTCCATATCTTGTGAAAAGCTTCTGATTTTCTTAGCTTCTTGAATTAACAACACTACATTTTTACCTAGCATCTATAGTCCTTCCTGAAACTTAAGTATTTCAGATTCAATATCATTGTGATTATAGCTGCTACTTGTATTTTCTTTATGCCTCTTACTATTATTGCTAGTGTAATTCCCCTTCGACTTATTTACTTCTTGCTTTAAATAGCTCCCAAATTTTACTCCAAAAAGCGTTTCTGGTCTTAAGTATTTCCTAAAATCAGTATCAATCCATTCAGCAACTTTAATATCAATAACCTTAAAGAAATCTTCTTTTGTGTACCCTCTCTGCAATAAAGAATTTATCCTATCAATGGTTTCAGTTTCCAAATCTATAAGTTCATATTGCTTACCTGATTTAAAATTTAAATATTTCAATATTTCACTATATATATTTTTATTAATTGTATTATTAATTGTATTATTAATTGTATTATTATCTTCACAGTTTTCCGAAGGGGTCAGTCGACTTTCCGAAGGGGTTAATCGATAATTCGAAGGGGTCAGTCGACTTTCTGAAGATAATTCTTCCTCAAAATAAACATTCTTTTTTACTTTTAAAATTCTCTTTTGTATTTCCTTACTATTTTCTTTATAGATATATTTAATATCGATATACCCTTTTTCTTTTAATGATTTTATTATTTCTGAACATCTATTTTTAGATAATGAGAAGAATGTTGCAAAATATTCATTTGTGGCAAAGCATCCATCTGTATTATCCAAACTATCTATCTCAGTCAAAAACACTTTTTCTGTCAATGTTAAATCTTTAGATAACCAAATACTCCTAGGTATCCAAACTCCTTTAAAAACTCTTTCCATAACTATATCCTTTCTGATATACTTAAATTGCTTTTATTTTTTGACGTGCCTTTACTTTGGTCGGTTAGGCATGTCTATTTTTTTCGTCTTATAGCATTACTGTTTATCAATAATTCTAATGCTGTCTTTTCACTAAGTTGGTTTTTAGCCATTTATCATATATCCTCCTTTGCTCTACTTCTATTTCAGTATCTCTTTCCTCACTTATCATAAGTGTTGTTCTGTGACCTACTCCTAAAGTACTCACTGCTAGTTCTAAACTACCTTGTATACTCATACTCTTTCCCTCCAAATCTCATATGCAACTTCGATTAATATTTTTGCTACTGGTAAGCCTACTAAAGCTAAACCTCCCCATAGAACAAATAACTTTATTACTGCTTGTACAACTATTTCGGCTGTAGTCATAATTTCTCTACCTCATTTCTATTAAAGATTCCCATTCTGAAATAAGTTCCATATTGTATTTATTAATCTTTTTCATACAAGCAAGCATCATTGCTCTTTTATCAACATTACAATTCTCTATGTTTTCATATTCATCAAATAATATTTTGTTTGCTTTAGATAATTTATTTATTCTTCTAATTAATTTAAACGTTTTAACATAGATTTTAACTAACTTTCTCATGCTAATTACCTCCTATTTTCGAATTAAGAGTTAATCCCACTCTATATCATCTATTTCAATTTCTTTTTCACATCTCGGACACTTTATTACTTGTCCGCCCCAATATCCAGGATAATCACTACCCATAAAATCTACGAAATCATCATAGTTTGCTCCTATATCTTCATCACAATGTGGACATTCAATTCTAACCTCAATTGGTCTTTGAATTATTCTAACATCAGCTGGAAGACTTCTTTCTCCATAATTATCACACTTATTACAATGTCTTAATTTAAGGCTATATCCCTTTATATCGTTATATCTACATTTATCACAAATACTTTTATCATGTATCATATATTTACTCCTTTATTTTGAAATGTGAGCTATAATTCTCTTCCGCATCTTGAACATTTCATGCCACAATTATAGCTAGGCTCTTTCATGCAAGGACATTCTTCAATAGTCTCCCTTTTAATAATTTCAAATTCTACACGTTTATCTATACACTCACTACATCTTTCATCTTCCCCACAATTCTCTGGATAATTAGATGCAAAAGGACAATTATTCTCTAATATTTCTAATATCTCTTTTGAATCCTCGTGTGAACACTGTATAATAATTCTTTTCATTTCTATTCCTCCATTAACTTTAACTCTTCAGTAAAATCAACATTAAAATTGCCCACAATAAATATCTAAACTCTCTTATAAAATTATTATTTTCTCTTGCTTCTAAAACGTATTTAAGTCCATATCCTAATACAATAAACTTCAAGATAACTTGTATAAGATAAAAAGTTGCCATGCTGTATTCCTCCTTTATAAATTTTCTATTTTGATACCTTGTCCAACATATGGTAAAATTTTGTTGAAAGGGGGTGGAATTTATGTTAACTAATGAACAAAGAGCTCATGATATTGCAATTGCTATGTTACCTACAATGGTTTGTATGGAACCAACTTCTGATGAACTTGACGATAATGGTAATGTTAATCGCGATGCTGTAGAAATCTATTTATCAATATATAATAGATGTTTAAATGCTCTAAATAAAAAACTATAGATTTCTAATTGTTTTTTGCGCTAATATTTCACCATCGATTGAAATATTGATTTTTTTAGACTGCTCTTGAACTGGTACTTCTTGAGCAGTTCTTTCTAGTTCTTTAATGACATAGTCAAAAAACTCTGTATCATGCTCTAAAACTGTAATTGATTCATATTCTTCTGAACACTTCTTTAACTCTCTAGCTATTTCTAATGCTTTTTCTCTATTCATTTCTTATTCCTCCTTATTAATTACTAATATAAAATTTTTATATATTTCAATTTTGCAATGTTGATATTTCTTTGTTATTCTTATTTTTTCTTTAAAGTTCTTGTATGGTATTGCTGCACATACTATAGTTCCTATCATTCAAATCGCCACAATACATTATTAAATTGCATTCTTGAAATCAATTTGGTTATTAACTTTTATAATCTCCTCTTTTAACCCTGTTGGAACTCTATAGTTTGCTACTATCTCCTTAGCTGTAACAAACTGCCCTCTCTTTATTGCTTCGTACTTTGTTACTTGAAATTCTCTCTTTAATTGATGTTGAATATCTGCATAAACCTTACCTCTTAGACTATTATCTATATAAGCTTGGCTACCTTTACCACCTAATACTTCTACTCCTTTTTTTCTAACTAAAGCTTGAAGCTCTTTACACTCCACAGTAAATAATGGTGTAGTTTCTTTATATTCAGTAAAATCATCTCTAAGCTCTTTTACTTCTTCCTTAACTTCCTTAGCGTACCTAAATTGAAGTTCTAACATTTCCTCTGTAGATAATCTCTTAGTTTGTCCTTTTATAGATTCTTCCATCTTATTAAATGCTTCAATATATTTAAGTTTCCATTGCAGTGCCCTACTGCCAGTAAATCCCATTACTAATAAACTAAATCCATCTCTAGTTAATAGATATTCCTTTTCTTCTCTTCCTCTAGAACTAATATACGTAGATTCAATAATCATATTTTTCACGGTCGAATTTTCGGCTATGAGTTTTCTAATCACTTCATTTACATGTTTTGGTTCTTTATCAAAGTCCTCCGCCACTTGTCTACTTGTTACAACTAATTTCCCATCAATTCTTCTAACTACTGCATCTTTGTGTTTGTGTTTTAAATTCTCCATTTTCTTTTCATCTCCTAACTAATTTTCGTAATATTTTTTCATAGCTGATTGATATTTTTCTGGGTTTTCTACAACTACTCCACCCTTAAAAAATTCTTTTAGATTATTACATATTTTTTTTAATTCCTCTTCTGTTAATTGTTTAATTTCGTTTTTTAGCCTTTCTTTCACAGTAAACCTCCTTAGCAAACTTATAAGCTTCTAACAAATCTAAATAGTCGCAATTGTAAATTTCCTTCATCTTTAATAAAATAGAAGTTGAAGGCAATACTTGATATTGTTCATACTTATATAAAGTTGTAATTTTAACACCTAATTTTGAGGATACAAACGTTGTTGTAAGTCCACATTTTTTTCTTATATCTCTGAACTGCATCTATTCACCCCCTTGGTATGTTTAAATTATGTCATATTTTGTGACAATTGTAAAAGTCTAATTTTCGCAATTTCCCTTTGTTTTTGTCATAATTTGTGGAGTTATGTAAATTATTTCTGTTTTACATTTAATACCTTATTGTTTCTTTAATTTACTCGTTAAAGAAACAATTGTTCTCTTTTCAAGTATCATTTTTTATGATATTTTATATATTGTAAGTAATATTTTATTGCTTTTAGGTCATAATAGTAGACAAGGAGGAATTTTTATGAATGGTAAATTACTTAAAGATTTAAGAAAAGAAAAAGGATTGACTCAAACAGTTTTGGCTAAAGAGTTGGGTGTTGCTAGAAGTTTAATAGGCATGGTCGAGACAGGCAAACAAGATGGTGGAAGAGAATTTTCTAAAAAGGTTGCAGAGTACTTTAATGTATCGTTGGATTATCTTGAGGGGTTATCGGACGATAGAAATGGACTAACTAAAGAAAAGGAAGCTCTTGTATCTAATTTTTTAAAATATTTAGTTGAAACTGGGATAATAAAAGATGAAAATAATATAGATAAATCCACCGAAGAATTAATATTAGCAATGGTTAGAAAAGAAATTTCAAAATTAAAGGATGGTGATTAGTGTTGAGAATAGCTATTTATACTAGAAAGTCAGTTTTTAAAGAAAATAGCGAGAGTATAGATACTCAAATTGAGCTTTCAAAAAAATATTTTCAAGGATCACATCATTTTGAAGTTTTTATAGATGAAGGTTTTTCTGGTGGGAACACAAATAGACCTGCATTTAAAAAAATGATGAACATGATAAAATTGAGGAAATTTGATATAGTAGCAACTTATAAAATAGATAGAATTTCTAGAAATATTGTAGATTTTGTCGGCATTTATGAAGATTTAAAATATAATAATGTAAAATTAGTTTCTATTACAGAAGGATTTGATACCACAACTGTAATGGGTGAAATGATGATGTTTATACTGTCAGCTTTTGCTAATATGGAAAGAGAGAATATAAAAGAGAGAGTAAAAGATAATATGATAGCACTTGCTAAAAAAGGGTGTTTTACTGGTGGGTTTGTTCCATTTGGTTGTGAAATCGAAAAAAAAGAAGGGAAAAGCTACCTAACAATAACAGATGAAAAAACAATACAATTAATATTTAATAAATACTTAGAATTAAAATCTTTATATGCTCTAAAGAAATATTTATTAGATAATGGAATAAACAGTCTTTCTACTAGAAGTAGTTTGGGGAGATTATTAAGAAACCCTATTTACTGTAAAAGCAATCCAAAAGTGTCTAATTATTTTGAAAGCAAAGGATATGAGGTAGTAGGAAGTCCTAATAAAAAAGGCTATATGACATATGGCAAAACCTCTAATTACCCTACACTTATAGTTGGAAAACATAAAGCTTGTATAGAATCTGATATATTTTTAAAAGTTAATATTTTATTAGATGAAAATAAGGAAGTTGCAACTAAAAAAGAAAGTAAAACATACTGGCTCACAGAAGTTTTGTATTGTCCTTATTGCAACTCTAAATACGTTTTAGTTAATAGTGGGAGAAATGCTTATTATGTTTGTCAAAATAGGCTTAATAGATGCTCTAATGAATTAGGGATAGATAAAGAAAAAGAAAAATGTATTAACTCTAGATATTTAAATGCAAACCTTATTGAAGAAAAAATCTCTTATCTTATTAGAGAACTGGAAGATGATAATTATTACAACTCTTGCCAAAAAGATAATGTAAATACCAGCAAAGAGGAAATAGAAGTATTAGAAAATGTTTTATCAAAAAATAAAGCAGCTATCGGTAATTTGGTTGAAAAATTAATGATTTTAAGTAACGAGGCATCTATCCCAGTAACAAGAAAAATCGAAGAGCTTACAACTAAAAATTTGGAACTAGAAAATAAAATCTATGAATTAAAAACTATAGAACTAGCTGAAATAAAAAGTAAAGAAGAAAATGAAATTAAGTCTGCAATAAAAAGATTTAAAGATTTAAAAAGTAATAAAGAAAAAAGGGAGAATGTAAGAATCATATTTAAAAAACTGAAGTACGACCCTTACAAAGATTCTATAAGCATAGAATTTCAATAGTATCGGTTATGTCTTAAATGGGCAACCTCTAGATGCTTCATAATATACTATTTTATTATCTAAATTTTCATCTTCTTTATACGGAAACACTATTTCATCCATATTCATAAGAGGTCTATTTCCATTAAATATAACTTCATTACCTTTTTTAAAGTATAATCCTCTAATAGATTCTAAATCTTTATTACCTAATTTATACTCTACAAACTCTCTAAATGTTTTTTCACCTTCACCTTGAATAATATAATCTCCATTTAACTCCTTTAAAATATTTAGACTATCATAAGAAACTTCTGGTCCTCCATATAGAATTTCTATATCCTTATCTACTAATTTTATTAAGTTAGATAGTCTAGTAACCATCTCTATATTCCATATATAAGTTGAAAATGCTACAACATTCGGTTTTTCTTTAATTATCTCCTCTAGTATCTTTTCATCTCTATCATTTATAGAGAATTCTCTTATAGAACATTCATAAGATAAATCCTCCGTAAATGCTTTTAAGTATCTAACAGCTAAATTGCTATGAATAAACTTTGAGTTTATAGCTGTAAGTAAAATCTTCATATTTCTTCTTCCTTTCTCTTGGGCTATAGTTTTTTACCTTTTACAAAGTAAATATCTTCCCATATTTTTTCTTCTGTAATCTTATAGTTGGGCTCTAATAGCTTTTTTGTATCTTCTAAGTTTGACTTAGACATTATATTTAAGTTTTTAAACTCAAATTCTTTAATCTTTTCTGATGGTAATACAGCTCTTATCTTATTATTAAAGACTTTTCCTATCTCTTTATTAATATCCCATATATAAATATTACCACCCTTTTTAACAAACCTTGTCACATCCTCAATAAGTTTAGCCCTACCACCTTCTCTCCAAATATCGCTTAGATAAAAGAATATTGTACACGTATCATATCCCTCTGATAACAATATATCTTTATTATTATCTTCTACATAATCTATTGCTAATTCATCAAAGACCTCTTTAGATAGGTTGTAAATTACTCCATAACTTTCTCCAACATCTAAAATATCTCCTTCAAGAATTACATCAGATAAATTTAATATTATTGTTTTACCCATAATTTCTCATCCCCTTTAAAACAATTTTACTATAAGTGAAAATCTAAATCTAGGATTTAGTTTATTGTATATTTTTTAAATGAAAAGAACTAGCCTTATTTACTAGTTCTTTTTATACTTCTTATTATATTTCAATACTTCTGCTATTATTAAAGCTATAATGAAAACAATAATAAATCCCCATATTATTATTGGTAATTTAAATATAGTTTTATTACCTGTACTTTCTAACTTATATAAAACACCTACTTTACTATCTAAAACATATATACCATCTTTATAACACCTTATCACTTCAACCTTACTATTATCGCCTAAATCAACAATTTTATTTGCTACATTGTTTTTTCCTAAAGAGTATAAATAGTTTTCCTTATTATCAGCAAAAACAATTACATCTTGTCCTAATATATTACCTTCCCTATCTACTACTAGTCCTTTTAAAGAAGATAAATTATAATGCTGATATATTGGCCCATAAGGAGTTTTTGTTGGTGGATTACTAATAACTGGTTCTAATTTATTTGTACCATCTGAAAATTTCGGTGATGTAATTGAATCTCCTCCACTATAATCAGGCCATCCGTACCATGCATTTTCTTTTATTTCATAAATATAATCTTTATCATCTTTAACAGCCCTACTTCCTTTATCTTCCATTCCACCTACTATAGCTATTATCTTCCCCTCATTATTAAAATCTAATCCTTCAATGTTTCTAATTCCGGTAGCAAAGGTACTTATCTTGCCTGATGTAAAATCATACGATAAAATAGTTCCATTACTTATTATTCCTTCCTTCACCTTTTCTCCACTCTTATTTTGTATTCCATATTCTACAAAAGCTCCAGTGTTGTTATCTCCATAGTTTTCACCTGATAAAATCCATTCGAAAGATGGCACATCACAATCTGTACTATCTTTATCTAATATTCCTGAATTTGTATTTGTTCCTATAGTTATATAAAGAATATCATCTTCTATTAATAATTTTGTATACTTATTTTCACCTAAATTAGGCAGATCTTTTATAAGTTCCAATATTTCATCATTTTCATAATTGTACTTAACTATATCTCTTCCTGTAGCAAGTATTATTTCATTTTTGTAAATAACCATATCGTAAATATTAAAATCTTTTTTCTTTATTAAAGTTTCTTCTTTATTATCTTCTTTTATAATTTTCAAAGAATCACTAAATGCTATGTATAAATTGCCATTTTCATCAAAGTCAAAACTTTTTGCATCTTTTATTCCTTTATTATTTATACTCCATCCAATATTTTTATTTATTATGTCTATAGTATATTTATTATTTATTTCGTAAATTCCAAAAGATATGGATACAACAAGTGTTGAAAATACTAAAAACTTCAAAAATCTTTTCATAATATCTCACTCCCTCTCTAATTAATTTATATTTAGTTACCTATATAAATTATTACTTAAATTTCACTTTAAATTAATTTTACTTAATAAAAAATTCTTAAGCATCACCTAAATTTCTAAAATAATAAAAGAAACTGCCTACTAAAAAACAGTTTCTTTTTTCTTCATTTTTTATTTACTTTTATCTTTATAATGAGTATGCAAAAGTTTATGAGCTTTTTCACTATTTGGTTCACCTAAATACTCATCATAAAGTCTTAATATTTCGTGGTTTTTATGAGATTTTCTAAGCTTCTTATCTTTATCTTCTTTATATAAAGCTTCCATTCTCTTCTTCAATATATCTCTGTTTGCTCTAATAAATGGTTGCCCACCACCATCTATACAACCACCAGGACATGCCATTATTTCTATAAAATCATACTTGTTCTTACCTTCTTCAATATCATCCATTATCTTTTTAGCATTACCTAATGAATTAACTACAGCTATACTAACATTTTTATCTCCAATTTTTATTTTAGCTTCTTTAATACCATCTAACCCTCTAATATTATCAAAATCTATTCTATATAACTCTTCACCAGTTATCCATTCATAAGCAGTTCTTAATGCTGCCTCCATTACTCCTCCTGATGTTCCGAAAATAACTCCTGCACCTGTAGATTCTCCTAAAGGATTATCAAATTCCTCTTCCTTCATATTTCTAAGATCCATTCCAGCTTCTTTTATCATCTTTGCTAATTCTCTAGTAGTGATAACTATATCAATATCTTGTATACCATCTCTTCCCATCTCTTCTCTTGATGCTTCATATTTTTTAGCAGTACACGGCATTACTGATACTACTACTATCTTTTCTACTGGAATCCCTAATTTTTCTGCTAAATATGTCTTAGCTATAGCACCAAACATTTGTTGTGGTGATTTACACGTTGATGGTAAACTTAGATGATCAGGGTAATTCTTTTCTATAAAATTTATCCATCCTGGACAACAACTAGTAATCATAGGTAAGTTTTCACCTTTAGTCACTCTGTCAATAAACTCTTTAGCCTCTTCCATTATAGTTAAGTCTGCTGCAAAATTTGTATCAAAAACCTTTTTAAATCCTAAAGCTTTTAAAGCTCCTACCATAAGTTTTGTTACAGATGTTCCTGGTTTCATTCCAAATTCTTCACCTAATGCAGCTCTTACTGCCGGTGCTGTACTTACTATAACATATTTATCAGCATCACTTAATGCATCCCATACTCTATCATAGTCATAAACTTCCCTTAAAGCTCCTGTTGGACATACTGAAACACATTGCCCACAATAAGTACATTCAGTTTCACTTAATGGTTTTGAGAAAAATGTAGATATAGTAGTATCAAATCCTCTATCTATAGGAGTTAAAGCATGAACTTTTTGGATATCGTTACATACAGTTACACACCTTCTACATAATATGCACTTCTCCATATCTTTTACTATCGCTGGTGAAGAATAATCTCTACCATAGGTATTTCTTTCACCTTCATATTTTATTTCATATACACCTAAATCTGCAGCCATCTTTTGAAGCTCACATTTTAAATTTTTTTCACATTTTAAACAATCCATAGGATGATTTGAAAGTAATAATCCTACAATATTTCTTCTTGCTTGAATCGCTCTTGGTGTATTTGTCTTTATTACCATCCCATCAAATACAGGAGTCGAACATGCTGGTGCTAAATTTTTTCTTCCTTCAACCTCTACAACGCAAACCCTACAAGTACCTTTACAATTCTCACTTTTACCATCTTGCATATACATATGACAAAGTGTTGGTATTTCTATATTCATCTGCTCCGCAACTTTTAATATCATAGAACCATCTTCAACTAAAATATTCTTACCATTTATATTTACTGATACCATATTCATACTAACACCTCCTATTCTCTAACTATTGCTTTAAATGGACATATAGCCTCACAAGCACCACATTTAATACATTTATTTTGATCTATAACATGCTTTTCTCTTGGTTTTCCTTTTATACAGCCAGCTGGACATCCTTTTGCACATTTAGTACAGCCAAAGCACTTATCAGTAATTCTATATTTTAATAATTTCTTACAAATTCCTGAATAGCATTTATGCTCTTTAACGTGTGCCTCATATTCATCCATAAAATATTTCATAGTCGATATTATTGGATTTGCTGCAGTTTGACCAAGGCCACAAAGTGCAGTATCTTTTATTGATTCAGATAAAACTTGAAGTTTTTTCAAATCTACTAGTGTAGCTTTTCCTTCAGTTATCTTTTGCAACATTTCAAGTAATCTCTTACATCCTACTCTACAAGGTGTACATTTTCCACAGCTCTCATCTACTATAAACTCCATATAGAACTTAGCTATATCTACCATACAGTTATCTTCATCCATTACTATCATTCCACCTGATCCCATCATAGATCCAATATTTAGCAATGAATCGTAATCTATTGGAACATCTAATAATTCAGCTGGAATACATCCTCCAGATGGTCCACCTGTTTGAACTGCTTTTAGCTTTTTACCATCTTTTACACCTTCACCTATTTCATAAATGATTTCTCTTAATGTAATTCCCATAGGAACTTCTACAAGCCCAACATTATTAATCTTTCCTGCTAAAGCAAAAACCTTAGTCCCTTTTGATTTTTCTGTTCCTATAGAACTATACCAATCAGCCCCTCTATTAATTATTGCTGGAATATTTGCAAATGTCTCTACGTTATTAACTGATGTTGGCTTACTCCATAGTCCAGATACTGCTGGGAATGGTGGTTTATTAGTTGGCTCTCCTCTTGACCCTTCTATTGATTTTATAAGAGCTGTTTCTTCTCCACATACAAATGCTCCTGCCCCATATTTTATTTCTATATCAAAATTAAACCCTGAATTTAAAATATTTTCACCTAAAAGACCAACTTCTTTTGCTTGCTTTATAGCAATTAATAATCTACTTACTGCCAAAGGATATTCTGCTCTAATATAAATATATCCATTAGAAGCTCCTATAGAATATCCTGCTATTGCCATAGCTTCTAAAACTGAGTGAGGATCTCCTTCTAATATAGATCTATCCATAAATGCACCTGGATCTCCCTCATCTGCATTACAAATTATATACTTAACATCGCTCTTACTTTCACGTGCAAACTTCCACTTAACTCCTGTTGGGAATCCTCCGCCCCCTCTTCCTCTTAATCCTGATTTAGTTATTTCATTAATAACTTCAATAGGTTCATAATTCTTAAGGACATTTCCTAATGCCTTATATCCCTCTACTGCAATATACTCTTTTATATTTTCTGGATCTATAACCCCACAATTTCTTAAAGCTATTCTCATCTGCTTTTTATAAAAAGGTATATTATGCTGTGATTTTATTTTTATATTTTCACTTGGATCAGTAAATAATAATCTTTCTACAACATTTCCATCAATAATATGATTTTTAATTATATCTTCAGCATCTTCTGGAGTTACTTGAACATAGAAAGTATCATCTGGTTCTATTTTGACTATAGGGCCTTTAGCGCAAAATCCAAAGCATCCTGCCATAATAACTTTTACCTTATCTTTTAAACTATATTTGTCAATAAACTTATTTAATTCACTCAAAATTTTATCTGCATTAGCTGATTTACATCCAGTCCCTCCACAAATAAGTATATGTTTTTCTCCGTTATCATTTACGCAACTTTTATCTACTCTTAAATTTATATACTTTTTATATTTTTCAGCTTTATCTAATAACTCCTCATAAGATGAAATTTTTCTCATATTAAACCTCCAAACGTTTATGTTCGTTTATAACTTCTTCAACATTTTTCTTAGTAAAATGTCCATAAACCCTATTATTTACCATAACTACTGGTGCAAGTCCACAAGCCCCTACACATCTTAATGTATCTAGAGTAAATAATCCATCTTCAGTAGTTTCACCTACTTCGATATTGAGGTTCTTTTTAAACTCCTCTATTATCTCTCCAGCGCCTCTAACAAAGCAAGCTGTTCCAGCACATACATTTATTACATATTTACCTTTTGGTTCAGTAGTAAAAAATGAATAAAACGTAATTACTCCATAAACTTTTGATACTGGTACCCCTAACTTTTCTGATACAAATAACTGTACCTCTTCTCCTAAGTATCCAAACAATTCTTGTGCTTTGTGAAGTACTGCTATTAAGTCATTCTCCTTTAAATCATTTTTTTCAATATAATCGCCTAACTCATTAAATTTTTCTTTGTTAACATTAGAAATACACATACTTTTTGCCTCCCTTCATTATTATAAATTTAATATACGTTAATTTTATCACAATACAGTATATATTTTCCAGTTATTGTAACAATTTTCTTAATATTTTGAATAATATTATTATTTTTTCTATTAAAGAAACTCTATATATAACATAATTATTATTTTTTCAGAATATGTATTAAGGAAACTCACTACTCATATTTGTTTATAGACATAATTTCACTTTAAACAAATCTTAGATTTTGAGTTTCGTTTAATGTAAATCGAAGAGGTGAATTAATTGGAAAAAGATAATTTCTTTAAAAATTCGTTTTTCTTAACAGCAGCAAATATCACAACTGGTATCTTAGGATTTATATTCTCCATATATTTATCCAAGTTGATAGGTCCAGAAGGTATAGGACTATATGGGCTAGTAATGCCTATATACAATTTATTTATAAGCCTTATGACAGCTGGAATTATAGCTGCTATTTCTCAAAGAGCTGCCATATATACTTCTAAAAGAGAATATAATAACCTTTTTAAAACTATAAATACTGTAGCTTTTTTTAATATTATCTGGTCGGTAGCAATAGGTGTTTTAGTTTTTATATTAGCTCCATACATAAGTGAATACGGTGTTAAAGATATGAGAACATTAAATGCTATAAGAGTAACTTGTCCTGCAATGGTATTTATAGCCTTATCTAATATACTAAAAGGCTTTTTTTATGGTACATCAAAAATCACAGTTCCTGCATTTATAGATATATTAGAAAAAGCTATGAGAATAATAACAATTGCCTTACTTATATTTATATTTAAAGCTAATACACTATCATCTTTAGTTACCCTTGCTTATGTTTCATTAGCTATTGGAGAACTTCAAAGCCTTTTATTACTTTACGCTTATTATAAGCACATAGTAAAAAAGATTCCGCCTTCTTATGAAAAGCCTGAGCGCAAAGCTCAATTACTTTTTAATGTTTTAGCAGTATCATTCCCATTATGTTTAAATGGATTTATGGGAAATATATTTTCAGCTATGTCTACTTTAGTAGTTCCACGAAGGCTTGTATCAATTGGACTTGAATATTCAACTGCAATTGCTATGATAGGTAAGTTTAATGGTATGGCGTTAACAATAGTTACTTTTCCACTTATAGTTGTTAATTCTATTAGTACGCTTTTAATGCCTGACCTTTCTGAAACTTTAAGCAAAGGTGAATATTATAGTGCATCAGTTAGAATACGTAAAGTTTTGAAAATTGCTTTTTTACTTGGTATTGCTACTTGTATAATTTGTCTACTTATTCCTGACTCTTTAGGAAAAATGTTTTACGGTAGAGATGACTTAGGTTTGTATATTAAAGTTTGTGCTTTATCTGCTCCATTATTTTTTACTTCAAGTACTATGTTTGGAATTCTAAATGGATTAAATAGGCAAAGCATAATATTAAGAAATTCTCTTATAACTTCTTCAATAGAACTTATTTCTTTATATATACTTACAGGGATAAAAAGTATAAATGTATTTTCAACTGCTATAACTCTATTTATTACATCTATTATAAGTTTAATAATAAATCTACATGAAATAAAAAAACATATAGATATATCATTATCATCTATAAATATTATAATTTTTTCACTTATTGGTCTACTAACTTACCTTCTTTTAAGATTATTAACTAACACAATATTAAGTGATTTATTTATAGTTAAAAATATTATAATTATTATACTAACATTCGGATTATTTGCATACTTTAGTGGCTTTGGAATAGAGGAAGAGTAAATTAATTAAAAGTTAATAGCTTAAGAACAAATCCAGCACTAGCTGGATTTTCTATTTTAAATAATAATCAAACAACATTTTAATTAGCTTTAGCGTATATAAATTTCATATGATACAATATAATTAATAATATTTTAAAGGAGATTTTATGCTTGGTTATATATTTATAGTTTTAATTATTGTTGCATTATTTATTTTAATTATTTATGCAAACAAATTATGTAAAATAGTAATTTATCCTAAGAAAAAAAGTTATGAAGATGGATATGAAAATCAAATAAAAAAATTAAACCTTGAAGACTTTTATAATAACTTAGAAAAGGAACACATAACACTAAAATCAGATTATGGTTATGATATTAAAGGAATATTTATTCCAAACTCTAATTCAAAGAAATGTATTATACTTTGCCATGGGATTACCGTAAATACAAACTATTCTGTTAAATATATAAAACCTTTTTATAATCGTGGATTCTCAGTTTTTATGTATGACCATAGAAATCATGGATTAAGTGGTGGAACCTATACTTCCATGGGATATTTTGAAAAGTATGACCTTAAAACTTGTGCTAATTTTCTTTTCAATAAATTAGGACCTGATATTAATTTAGGAGTATTAGGCGAGTCAATGGGAGCTGCTACTGTACTTCAATATTGTGCTATAGATAATAGAGTTTCTTTTTGTATTGAAGATTGCGGATACTCTGATGTTTTTGAATTATTTAAACATAGACTTAAAGAAGATTATAAAATAAACTTTTTACCTCTATTGTTTATAGCTGATATAATTATGAAAGTTAGGTATAAATGGAGTTTTAAATCCGCTTCTCCATTAACATATATAAAAAACATTGATATTCCAATACTCTTTATCCATGGTGATATGGATGATTATGTACCTACATATATGGTATATGATTTATTCAATTCAAAAACTACTGGATTTAAGGAGCTATATATTGCTAAAAATGCTAAACATGCAGAAGCTTTAACATCAAATCCAGATAAATACGATGAGATAATAGGAAATTTCCTTAAAAAAATTGATTTAATTTAATTTTGGATAAATAAAAAATCAGAATAAACCATTATATTTATTCTGATTTCTTATATTAAATTATATTTACATTATTTTATTGACGTTGTATTGAAGTTTCAACTTGAGAAGTTGTATCTTTAATGAATGTATCTATATCTTTTATACTTCCACTTACATATGCATCATACTTTTCTTGTATTATTGTTCTAGCTGATTGTGCATTATTAACTGCTGGAGTATAGTATGCATATTCTAAACTATTTTGAGCTACTGGATAAATCTTTGTAAATAATGCTTCTGGATCATTCAATGCATCCTTCATTATTTGAGTATCTGCTGCTGATTTACGTACTGGTAAATATCCTGTTGCTACTGCAAACTTAGCTGTATTTTCTGTATTTGTTGCATATTTTATAAATTCATAAGCTGCAAATTGTGCCTCTGGAGAAACATCACTTGTTACAAATAATGATGCCCCTTGTTGAATTACAGCTTTATCTTTTCCTTGGAATACAGGAACTTCTACTACACCAACTTCAAATGCTCCATCTGTTTTAATATGTGCTGCACCTGCTGATGAACCTTGGTACATTAATAACTTTTGATTTGAAAATGGTCCTGAAAGATATGTATCTTCACCAGGAATACGGAAATAACCTGAACCTACTTCGTCTTTATAATAGTTCATAAATGTTTTTACCCAATCATTATCAACATTTATTTTTCCATCAATAGTTACGAAATCCTTACCATCCATCTTTAAAGAAGAAATAAATGCATTGGAACTTGAGTCAAATCCAAATCCAACAACCCCTAATTCATCCTTACACTTTTTAGATATCTCAGCTAACTTTTCTACTGTTAAATCTTTCAAATCATCCATAGTATATCCTAACTTTTCTAGCATAGTTTTATTAACATATAAAACTTCAGTAGACTTAGTCATAGGAATACCATAAACAGCATCTTTACCCCATTGAGATACTTCGTCTATAAAAGTTTTATAGAAATCATTTTCTATATCACTTTTCATTCCTACAGTTGAATCGTTAACATATGGTGATAAATCTATTATTTTATTTTGATTTATTAAGCCGGTCGCTATATCTGGATATACATTTATTATTGCAGGTAAAGAATTTGATTGTGATGCTGTAATTACCTTTTTATTCAAATCTCCAATATTACCTTGATTTACTGCAGTAACAGTAATTCCCATATTATTGTTGCTATTAAAATCTTGTATTATTGAGTCTAGTACCTCTGCTTGTTTTCCATTTAAATAGTGCCACATTTCTATAGAAACAGGATTATTTAATTCTTTTACTATTTCAGCTGTAGCATTATTTTTTTTACCACATCCAACAAACATACCTACTCCTAAAGTAGCTGTTAAAATTGTAGCTAAAATTCTTTTGTTCATATTTTCACCTCTTAAAATTTATTTATCTTTAGTTTTTATTAAAGTTTATCCTTTAATACCTCCAATAGAAACTCCACTCATAATTTTTTTATGTAGGAAAATATATACTATAACTATTGGCATAGTAATTATTGTTGATGCAGCCATTAATAACTCATATTGATTTCCTGCATCAGACTGGAAGGCAGTTAGTCCATTTGCTAGTAATCTCATTTTTTCACTATTTGTTACAAGTAGTGGCCATAAAAAAGCATTCCAAGAATTAATACCTACTAAAATACAAATAGTTATAATTGATGGTTTTGCCATAGGAACTACAATTTTCCATAGAAACTTCCAATCACTTGCTCCATCAACTTTGGCTGCATAATATAATTGCTTTGGTATTTTAAAGAAAAACTCTCTAAGCATGTAAATATACAGTACATTTGCCATATATGGCACAAAGAGTGCTTGGTACGTATCAATCCATCCTAGAGCAGAAATAGTTTTAAAGTTTGTAACTATTAAAACTTCTCCTGGAATCATCATAGATGCTAAAAAGATTGAAAAAATCATATCTCTTCCAGGAAACTCTAAGTGCGAGAATGCAAATGCAGTTAAAATAGCTATTATTACTGTGCTAATAATACTTAAAATAGTAACTATAATTGTATTAAAGAAATATCTTGCAAAAGGTGCCATTTTTAAAGCAACACTATAATTATGCCACATTATTTTACTTGGAAATAATGTAGGAGGTGTTTGAATTACCTCAAAGGATGATTTTAATGATGATGCTATCATCCAATAAAAAGGAAATAAAGTTACTATAGCAAATAATATTAACACTAAATACTTTAATACTGAACCTAAACTATTCTTATTCATTATTTCACCTCCTAATAATGAATTTTATTTCTGGAAACAACTCTTTGAACCATTGTTACAGTCAATATTACTATCAATAATACGACTGCTGCTGCAAAAGCTAATGGAAAGTCTTGATCTCCATAGAATCTATCTATTATATATCTTACAACTGTAGATACAGCCCCATCTAAAGTTCGTCCTCCAAATAAAACATATACTTCAGTATAAACTTTAAATCCAGCTATCAAGCTTATCATATAAGTGTATGCTATTATAGGCGATACTAGTTTAACTGTTATCTCTCTAAATATGGTTCCCTTAGATGCCTGATCTAATTTAGCTGCTTGATAATACTGTGGATTTATGGATGCTATTCCTGTTGTTAGTATCAAAGTATTAAAAGCTAAGCTCTTCCATACTGCAAATATTATAAGCGCTGTCATAGCCCATTTAGGATTGCCTAACCAATTTATAGGATTTATACCTATAAAACTTAACAAGTAGTTTATTACTCCATATTCACTATTAAATAACCATGACCATACTATTCCTATTGCAACTAGAGATGTTACGTATGGTAAAAAATATATGCTTTGAAACATTCCTCTTATCTTTTCACTTTTCAAATTTACTAGTGTATTGGCTAATAGTAGTGAAATAACTACAGATATTATTGGTACTATAGCAGCATAAATAACAGTGTTAAATAAAGATGTTAAAAATCTCTTATCTGTAAATAGATATTTATAAGATCCAAATCCAAACTTAAAACCGCTTGCCTTAGTTTCATCAAAACTAAAAATTATAGTATTTATTATTGGATAAAACACAAAAACTCCTAGTATTATTAATGCTGGTAATAGATATAAATATCCCTTATAATTTTTCTTTAACATTTCTTTAAAAACTCCTCACTATCTAAATCAAAAACATAAGCTTTTCCCTCTTTAGGACGTATTCTTATCTTTTCTCCTTCTGCAATATCACAAGTGTTTTCAACCAGCATTTTATACGTATTCTCTCTATGTTTTAAAGTTAATAATCTTTCTCTTCCTAATATTTCTACAGTAATCACTTCAACTTCAAGTCCATCATCACATAATTCAAGATCCTCTGCCCTAAAACCTAAAGTAACTTTTTTCTTATTTTCTGGCAAATTACTTATTTTATGATTGTCTAAAAATGCTTCTCCATCTATAACATCAACATCTATAAAATTCATCTCTGGACTTCCTATAAAAGAAGCTACAAATTTATTTACCGGATTTAAGTATATCTCACTTGGAGTAGATACTTGCTGAATTGCTCCATCTTTCATAAGTACTATTTCATCTGATATACTCATCGCTTCTTCTTGATCATGAGTTACAAATATTGCAGTAACTCCTGTTTCCTTTTGTATTCTTCTAATCTCTTGCCTAGTTTCAACTCTTAACTTTGTATCTAAATTAGATAAAGGTTCATCTAAAAGCAATATATCTGGTTTTTTAGCAATTGCTCTTGCAATAGCTACTCTTTGTTGTTGACCTCCTGATAATTGAGCTGGCTTTCTATCTAAAAGGGCATCTATTTTTACTATCTTAGCCACTTCTATTACTCTATCTTCAGCCTTCTTCTTATCCCATTTTAAATTTTTCAGTGGAAACATTATATTTTCTCTTACTGTCATATGTGGATATAATGCATAATTTTGAAACACAAGTCCTATTCCCAATTTTTCTGGTTCTAATCCCGTTACATCTCTATCTCCAAAATATATTTTCCCTGAATGCACTTTATGAATTCCAGATATAGTAAATAAAGTTGTTGATTTACCTGATCCTGATGGTCCTAATAGCGAAACCAATTTTCCTTTTGGAATTTCCAAAGTAACATTATTTATAGCAGTAAAATCACCAAATTTCACTACAAGTTTATCTAATTTGATTCCCATTTTTTTCACCTCATCTTACGTTTACCCATAACAATAGGGTGTTTATTTTTTATCTTTTCTATTCACAATCTCTAAAATTAGTAAATAAAAAAAAGACAACTTATCCTCTTTAGTTTTAGTTGTCTTTTTAAAAATTATTTAATTTTTTTACGTAAAATTCTTGGCATAAGTTCATATAATCTTGGTGATATTAAATCTAAGTCTTCTTTTTTTAATCCTTGAAGAAGAATCATTGATATTAAATATACTAATCCACCTATTGCTACAGAAACAATAACTACTAAACCTATAGCAATTCTTCCACCTTCAAATATATTTACTAATCTTAAAAGTGGCCCTTTGCATAAAACTACTGCTACTCCCATAATTATTGATGATATTAGTGGAATCATCCCTTGTCTAATTATAGGAATTCTTATCTTAAATAACGTTTGAATTCTTTTATGATTTATTATAGCAGGTATTAAAAATGCAAATACTGTTCCTATTACTGCTCCAAAGATATTTATATCTTTTATTCCTACTAAAATAAAATTAACTACAAATTTTATTAAAATACCTATACTTGCTGTAGTTAATACTAAGTATAATTTATTAACACCTTGTAGTATAGTATTTTGTATTGATGTAATTGACATAAATATAAGTACTATCGATCCGTATGTAAGCATTTGATATCCATAAGAATCATTTAGTAAGAATAGAAAGATTTCTCTACTTAATACAGCAAGACCTACAGCTGCAGGAATAGTAATCAAATAAGTTAATCTATAAGAATAACTTATTTGGTTTTTAAGTTCTTTTCTATTCTTCTGAACATACGATGCAATTATTCTTGGGAAGATAGCTGTACATAATGCAGTAACAATAGTTAATGGTACATAAATCAATGTATTAAAATAATTTAAAGTACCAAATAACTCATCTACTCTCATTTGTTCAAATCCAGCTGCTAAAAGTCTACCTTTTACTATTATTGCATCTAATAATCCTGCAGAGTTTTGTACTGCTGCAAGCATAGTTATTGGTAATCCATACTGAATTAACTTTTTAATAATCCTCTTTCTGCTTATTCTCTTATTTTCTTCACTGTTTTTAACCGCGTCATCATAATAATTATTTTTATTAAAAATATAAATAATATAAACTATTGCTATTAGTGCCCCTATGGTTGTACCAACAGTTCCTCCAGCACTTCCCCATTCTAGACTAATATTCTTTAATAAAAATGCAAAAATCAAACTAAATACTACATTAAAAATCTGTTCAACAACTTGAGAAATTGCTAT
>OLNJ01000679.1_pt1 | contig 25215 bp, 19 predicted proteins | sample 1672191 | NCBI WGS metagenome assembly OLNJ01 (sample SAMEA3136657, study PRJEB25190) | human gut metagenome | biome: human gut; feature: human-associated habitat; material: faeces | place: Austria | collected 2013 | reverse complement strand
TTAAAATAATAAAAAAGAACAAGTCATATGACTTGTTCTTTTTTATTATTTTAAATGACGTCTTGGAATATTAAAGCGTAATTTACGTTCAATAGCATTTAATTCAAAGTCATCTTTTGGAGCAACGAATAAACAAGTATACCCTTCTTCACCAGCGCGACCTGTACGTCCGATACGATGAATATAAGTTTCTGGTGTTTCAGGGATATCATAATTATAAATATGAGTCACTCCACTAATATCAAGGCCACGTGATGCTACATCTGTTGCAATTAAATATTGTAAATCAGCCTCTCTAAATGACTTTAAAATACGCTCGCGTTTATTTTGAGCAATGTCACTGTGAATGACTTGGGTATTGAAACCACGTTGCTTCATTTTAGCGAATAATTGATCAGCACGACGTTTCGTACGACAGAAAATAATCGCTAAAAATGGGTTATCTTCTTTAAGAACTTGACAAAGTGCATCAGCCTTCCAACGATCCGTCGTTTCAACTAATTCTTGCTTAATACTTTCAACAGCAACTTTTTTAGCTTCAATCGTAATCATTGTTGGATCATATGAATAACGGTACGCTAGACGTTTAACGTTTGGTGCCATTGTAGCAGAAAAACATAAGGTCTGTCTATTTCTTGGCGTTTGACGTAAGATTTGATCCACTTCATTTCTAAATCCCATTAATAACATTTGATCTGCTTCATCAATAACAACAGATTTGACTTTATCTAAAGTAATCGTTTGACGTTCTAGGTGATCAATTAAGCGACCTGGCGTTGCGATAATCAGATGAATTGATTTTTTTAGCTTATTTAATTGAGAACCAATGTTGCGACCTCCATATGCGGCTAAAACATTAATGTTTCGAATTTCTGCTAGTTTATTAGCTTCTTCTGTAATTTGCAAGGCTAATTCACGAGTTGGTGTAATAATCAAAGCTTGTGTTGCTTCGATATCAGGTGAAATATTTTCAAAAAGTGGCAGTAAGAATGCTAATGTTTTTCCAGTTCCAGTTTGGGCTTGAGCAATGACATCTTTATAATTTTTAATTAAGGGATAGCATTGTTCTTGAATAGGAGTAGGTGAAGTGATACCAGATTTTTTTAAAACTTGAATCAGATCATCACTAACACCTAATGTTTTAAAGTTCATATTGAATTACCTCTCGTTGTTAAATTTATTACCTTAATCATACCATAGTCTGATAGATTTACCTAATTTTCAATTTAAAAAAAGACCATCTTACCTAGATGGTCAAAGAACGATATATATCTAACACTACCCTCAATAAGAATTCATTCCCCAATGAACCCTTATAAGACTATTTTAACTCTAAAATAATGATAAAAAAAGTGTTCATTTGCACACAAAAGGCGGATTAATCAATAAAGATGATGATAATTTACTAATAAATGCAATAAAATGTATGAAATAGGAGGTAAAACACAAAACAAAAGAAAAAATGTGTTAAACTTTGGTTAGTTGAGAATAGAAGAGAAATGGGCTGATACAGGGAGTGATCGTAGTGACTAGCATGAATCACAATATCAAATTATATTGCGATAAATTATTACAGGATGAATCATACATTTTAAAGCTAATGTCAATTTTAGGGGATCAAAAACGTGGAAAAAAATTATCTTTATCTGATTTAGAACAGATTTTAATCTTTACTAAAAAACATCAATTAAAATTAGCACAGGCCGGCATGCTTCATGTGGTAGCATGGTTCAGTGGCGAAGATGGGATATATGATATTGCGATTGATTATTTGTTAGAGTCTTATCAGATTTATGAAAGTTTAAACGCAGTTGATGGAATGGTATCAGTATGTAATGCGTTAATGTGCGTGTATTTTCACACCGGACTATATACGGAGAGTCAAGAATGGGGAGTAAAAGGAATTAAACTTTCAGAAGGTTTAGAAAATCCAAAATATGTGGCTCATCTTTTAGGAAATACCGTGATTCATTATTTAAGATTAGAAAAATATAAAGAAGCTCGAGAAGTTCAAGAAAGAGTTAATTATTTAAACATTAACACAACGAAAATGAATGAGTTAGTTTTTTTACAAACGGAAGCAGAATTATGTTTAGTAGAGGGTAATTTGAAAAAATCTAAAGTCATCTTAGATGACGTAATCAAGAGATCTTATGAATTAGGTTATCCGATTGCATTTGCTGATTCATTCCGTTTAAAGGCACGACTGCTACATAGTATGGGGGATGAAGTAGGAAGTGACTTGAATTTTCAAAAGAGTGAAGAAATTGCGATTCAATATCAGTTAAAACAGGAAAAAATGAAGACGTATTTGGAATGGGCAAAAATCTGTTTGCAACAAAAGCGATATGAAAAAGCCGAGGATTATTTGCTAAAAGCTTATCAACAGGCCAATCGAAAAGTTGATCCACTCTTTTTCTCACAATTATGTGGGACATTGATTGAGTTGTATAAAGCAATCCATGATTTTGAAAAGGCGTTAAACTATTATGAAATTAAGTATGAGCATGAAAAAACGTTAGAATTAGCTAGAACTGAGTTATGGGGTAAAAAGTTAACACAGGAAATGTCTGCATATGAATTAAGAATTATTAAAACGCTATATGATGAACTTCAAATTATTTCATCGATTGGTCAATCCTTAACAACGAATTTAAGTTATAAGCAACTATTATTAAGAATTCACGATGAATTAGCTAACTTGATTAGTTCTAATGTCATGGCGATAACAGAATTAAATCAGGAAGAAGAAAGTTTAAAATATGCTATCTATATGCAAGACGGGGACTATGTGGATTCAGGGCATATCCAACTTGATGATGAAAATAGTTTAGGTGTCTACTGTATTAAACATAAAAAAAGTTTAATTATCCATGATCTTTTAACAGAGTACAAACACTATCATCTTGAAAAAGATAAAACCATTTTACTTCAGAAGGGAATACAATCCTTATTATGTTGTCCCCTACTCATTCAAGATGAGGTAAAAGGTTACATTACCATTCAAAGTTATGAGAAAAATCAATACTCAGAGCGTGATTTAAGCAAGTTAAGTATATTAGCATCTTACATTGCTATCGCGCTTGAAAATGCTAAATTATATAAAAAGGCAAATTACTTAGCTCGTTATGATGGATTGACAGGTCTAAATAATCGAGTTCAAGTTCTAAAAAAAGGGGAACAAATGCTTAAATCGGCTCACAATGATCGCTGCTGTGTTTTAATGTTAGACATTGATTACTTTAAAAAGATTAATGACACATTTGGTCATCTAGTTGGAGATGAGGTGATTCAAAAAGTAGGATTACTTTTAACAAAGAAAGTTAATTCAAATATTCATATCGGACGATATGGAGGAGAAGAATTTGTTATTTTCTTGCAAGGTTATACTGAGTCGAAGGCATTAGTATTTGCTGAGAAAATCAGAGAAGAATTGTTAACCCTTAGCGTAAAAAGAATAAAAGAGCACTTTCCTTCAATTACGGCTAGTTTTGGCGTTTATGAATACGAACAAGGTTCTTTATCTGCGGAAGAAGGCATTCATTTTGCTGATCTGGCTATGTATTATTCTAAAACGACAGGACGTAATAAAGTGACGCCGTACAGCATGCTTGAAAATAAGGAGACTATTGCTTAATTTTATTAAGTAGTAGTTTTTTTATTAACCTTAAAAGACTCATCACTTAAGATTTATTTTAAATAGGCTTATACTAGAGTGTTGATGTGATAAAAGAAGGGGGCACATGCATAAGATTTAGTAAGGAATTTTATTACCTCTATGAGGCTTGATGGCAAAACGTGAGAGAGGTGCCTAATGAAAAAAAGTCACGGAATTGAAAAAGAAATTAAAAAACTTCGAATACATCTTTCACATTTACAAGAAAATAGCAAAAAAGCATCGCTTCATCTGTTAATGAATGAGGAAGCACTCATCCGAAAAAAAATTAAAATATTAAAACAACTACCAGATATGGAAGAATACGGGGGAGAAATTTTATATAATGACTATGTATTGTTATTAAACGATATTTCACGAAAAATCTTAAGTCATTACAATGAAGAAAATCAAACCGATTATAATTTTGAAGACCTCACCTCATCTTACAAAGAGGCTTTTATTAACAGTGGAATTTTATGTGTGCTACAAGGTATTTATCTTCCTAGATTAATGAATCATGATTTTCAATGCTATCTCCCAATTAACCCAAAAGATGAATATAAAAAAACGAGGCAAATGAAGCGAAAGTTTTATCTTCATCTTGGAGAAACGAATACAGGAAAAACTTATCATGCGATCGAGGCTTTGAAAAAATCTAAGCGCGGCATTTATCTAGCACCTTTACGTTTACTAGCTTTAGAAAATTATGAAAATCTAAATCAGTCTCAAATTCCCTGTCATCTTTTAACAGGGGAAGAAGAAATTATCGTCACGAATGCTAATCATATTAGCTGTACGATTGAAAAATTAGATTTGAATCAATTATATGATGTAGCCGTGATTGATGAAGTTCAGTTAATAGGCGATGTTATTAGAGGGGCGTCTTGGACAAAAGCAATCTTAGGATTAATGAGTCAAGACATTCATATTTGTGGTGCTTTAAATACAAAAAAATTATTAATTCAATTAATTGAGGATTGTGGTGAGGAATACGAGATAAAAGAATATTATCGGAATACTCCTTTGAAACTAGAGCAGACGCCGTATCAAATGAATAATCCTTCTGCTGGAGATGCGTTAATTGCTTTTTCTAAGAAAAAAGTTCTGGAGCTATCACGATATTATCAAGATCGAGGCTATAAAGTCAGTGTCATTTATGGCGATCTGCCACCTGAGGTGAGACGGTTACAATATTCGATGTTTAGTAGTGGAGAAAGTGAATTGTTAATTACAACAGATGCGATTGGAATGGGAGTTAATTTACCCATTAAACGTATTGTGTTTACGAGTTTAAAAAAATTTGATGGTGAAGATATTAGAGAGTTAACGTCACAAGAGGTCAAGCAAATTGCAGGTCGGGCTGGAAGGAAAGGAATCTATGAAGTTGGATATGTGACGAGTATCGATGAGTATTTGGGGAGGCTTCAAGAAAAATTAGAGTGCGAAGATCGATTGATTGAGAAAGCAATCATTGGACCGACGGAATTATTACTTCAAATAAAAGGGATTCCATTGATTGAAAAGTTAGCGATATGGTCTATGTATTATGACGAATTTTCGTATTATCAAAAAATGGATGTTAGCCATTATCTATTTATTTTAGAACAAATTAAGCCCTATAAATTATCGCAAAACGATCAATGGAAAGTGATGAAACTCCCCATTAATTTTACAAATCCAGAATTGTTAAATTTATTGTTGTTCTTTATTGAGGAAGTGTTTGTTGATGGGAACTTCGAATTAACTAAGCCAAAAATTCACTCAGAAGACCTCGATTTGTTAGAGATTCATTATCAAGAAGTTAATCTCTATTATAATTTTTCAAAATCATTTAATTTAATATTTGATGTGAATTGGGTATACCGAGAACGAGCGAAAATTAGTAAAAAATTAAATTATTTATTACACTGTCTTTAAATCAAAAAAAGAGCATTTATCTATGAGATAGATGCTCTTTTAACTATTAAGCGCGACTTAATTGCGTAATTTTTGTTTCAATTGGAGTTAAGAAGAATTGGATACAAGGTCCGATTAATAATGTTGCAATAATTGTTCCAAGACCTAATTTCCCACCTAACGTGAATCCAAGAACAACCAAGATAACATCAAATGTAATACGAACCCATTTATATTGCCACTTTAATTTATCGCAAATAATAATTGGTAATTGGTCTGTTGGTGCAACACTTAAATTAGCTGATTTTAAGATTGAGAATCCAATTGCAATAACAACACAGCTAATTGCAACGATAGCTAATCGAACGATTAAAGGTAATGATTCAATTCCAAGTGGATCGAATAATTGATTTAAAAGATCTAAAAAGGGTCCAGCTGTAACAACAGCTAAGAATGTTCCTAAACGAATATACTCACGCGCAAAAATTAAAATACCAACAAAGACAATTCCCATGAATAGCATGTTTGCTTGACCAACCGTGATGTGAAGAATATTTGATAAACCTTGCATAAAGATTGTGACTGAGTCTACTCCAGTATTTGATTTGATAAAGAATGAAACTCCAATTTGAATGATGAAGCATCCCACGATAAAGCATAAAATTCTAAAGATAAAATTTTTGAAATTCTTTTGTTTCATTATAGTCCCTCCGATAGTGTGTTTTACTTTTAGATAACGATTGATAAAAATGTGAATTTAAGACATGTTCTATATTCGAATTGCATGCGCTTTAAATTTATTAATTTCAGGTAATATCATACAAAAACAAATAGGAGTTGTCAATTAAAAAGTAAGCGAAAACATTGTTGCTATTATCAAATTTTATTTATTTTTTTAAAACAATGTGGAGGTTTAGTGTATCCGTTTTTATTATAATACCAATGTTTTTGATGTTTTTTTGCACGAAGTAAATGTGACAAAAAAACATATATTTTTTATAGAAAATTGCAGATAAAAATTAAAAAAACATTTCAAAAAAATTACAATTATTGTTAATAAAAGATTAAAATGGTAAAATTGATGTATGAGTTCGTACTATTTTTAGGGGGTAAAAATAACATATATTAAAGCGCCTTATTTTATATTTTGATCAGGTGAAATGAATGAATCAATAAAAAATAGTCAAAGATGAAGGTGAATCATGAGATAGAAAGAATAGTAGTTAGGAGGGGCATGAAATAATGAATATTCAAGGAAGGTTTTCATCATACTTAGATGAATATAATAAAATTACGATCTTAGTACCAAAGAGTTATTATGGAGGGGAAATTGCACCTTTTAGATTAGTTAATCTAATGAATCAGGAAGTACTCGAGTTAAAAGTAGAAGAAAAATTTGATTTTGGAAATGAGCTAAAATATATTTTATCGATTCAAGGGTTTGTTGAAGTAGGGCAAGAATATAGGGTCATGGATTGTTATAATAATGATAGCTATTTATTTTTAGGCTATATTGCGAGAACAGATGAATTCGATAAGCGTTTTTATTATACTGGAGACGATTTAGGAGCGACTTACTCTAAGACAATGACACGCTTTAAATTATGGGCGCCAACAGCGACACAAGTCCAACTAGTCCTTTATGAAGAGGATGTGACGCATTATCGCAAAATGAAACGAAGATCAAAAGGAATTTGGGAATTAACGGTTTATCAAGATTTAGAGGGATATCGTTATCGTTATGAAATCGTAAATAATCTCGTTAAACAAGAAACCATTGATCCATATGGCATCGCATCGACTGCTAATGCGACTTATAGTGTCATTATTGATCCCGCTTTATGTGAAACAATTAATCATGATATTAGACCCCAACTTAATCAACCAACAGATGCCATTATTTATGAACTTAGTGTCAGAGATTTTACAATTAATGATGAATTCATTAGGCATAAAGGGAAATATTTAGGCTTAACAGAATGGTTAGAAGGGAGTAATACAGGACTAGATTATTTGAAAAATTTAGGTGTGACCCATATTCAATTACTTCCGATATTTGATTTTGAAGGTGTTGATGAATTAAATCCACAAAAAAGTTATAACTGGGGGTATAATCCTGTTCAATACAACGTTCCAGAAGGAAGTTATTCAACAGATGCCACGAATCCGTATGCTCGTATTAATGAATTAAGAAAATTAATTAATACACTACATGAAAATGGATTTGGTGTTATTATGGATGTGGTATACAATCACGTATATGAACGACGCACTTTTCCTTTTGATGCAATGGTTCCAACATACTTTTATCGCTATGACTATCAAGGAATGCCATCAGATGGAACAGGGTGTGGAAATGACTTAGCAACTAATCGATTAATGGTTCGCAAATTTGTATTAGACTCTGTAAAATTCTGGGTTGAAGAATATGGAATTGATGGGTTTAGATTTGACTTAATGGGGATTATAGATGTAGATACGATGAATGAAATTCATCAATTATGTGAGGAATTAAATCCATCGATTTTGATTTATGGAGAAGGCTGGGATATGAATACGCCACTTCCTCAAAATCAAAAAGCAGCTAAATTCAACGCTTATAAAATGCCTAAAATTGGACACTTTAACGACTCATTTAGAGATAATATAAAGGGTCATACTTTTAATCATCAAGAGCGTGGCCTAGCACTTGGAAACTTTGGATATGCGAATGTGGGAAAACAATTATTAGCAGGAAGTTCTGGATTAAGTGAAGGAGAAACGTATATGTTTTATCAACCTTCACAAAGTATAAACTACATTGAATGTCATGATAATCACACGTTATGGGATCGCATGCAACTTTCAAATGGTGATGAGAGTGATGAAATTCGTCAAAAACGTCAAATATTAGCGACAGCCATGGTTATTTTTGCGCAAGGGATTCCTTTTATCCAGTCTGGACAAGAATTCTTTAGAAGTAAAAAAGGAATTGAGAATAGCTATAATATGCCAGATGAAATTAATGCGATTAATTGGGAAGAGGCCAAATCACACCAATCAAGCATCGATTTGATAAGAGGATACATTCAAATTAGAAAGGCACATGGCGCTTTTAGATTTTCTAATTCTTTATTAGTAAAAAAACATCTTCGTATTTTTCAACATCATCATTCTGTGATAGAATATACTTTGAAAAATGTTAAAGAATATGGTGAATGGGACGAAATTCATGTCTTCTTCAATACACAAAATCGATCAGTAGAAATTCCGGTGATGACAAAAGGATTACAAATCATTGCAAATGCCTCTAAAAGTGGTTTAACCTCTTTAGGTGAAGTTGGAAATGAGCTTAGCATAGAACCTCTAAGTACAACGATTATCGTCAAATAAAGGAGATCCCACATGGAAGCAGATAAAGATATCATCAATCGATTAAAACGGGTCGAAGGACAAAATAGAGAAATGATTCGAATGATTGAAGAAGAAAAAGATTGTCGTTCGGTTATTCATCAAATGAATGCTGCTAAAACAGCCATTGATCGAGCCATTGGTTATACAGTGGCCAATCATCTAGAAAATAGTATTTAGCAGTATATTGAAGCAAAGAATAAAGATAATCAAGTATTAGAAGAGGCAATTGATTTGGTTATCAGAAGTAGATAGGGAAAAATCCTTAGCACTGCTAAGGATTTTTTATTAGAGAAATGGAGTGTTACGATGACAAATCAAGTAAACATCAAGATTTTAGGTGTAGAAGATGCTCTAATTTTAAATGCCATGCAAGTATTGAATCAGACATTTTTTACAAGTTCAACCATTAATGAATCAGAACAGCCGGACCTAATCTTTTATTATGAAGAAAAAAAAGAAGGAGATGAACTAATCGTCACAGGAACGTTAAATCAAGACGTTCAAACGATTCGTCGTCAACTTGAAGCAAATGAATCAAAGACACGTAAGTATGCCTATTTAGCCGTTTATTTACTCCTATTACAACATCATACCGGCCATATTCAGGCGTGGGGACTGTTAAACGGAATGCGTCCAACAAAACTGGTTCACGGAATGAAAAAACGAGGTTATTCCGATCAAGAAATTAAAGAATACATGCAGGCTGAATACTTAGTCAGTGATGAAAAAATCAATTTATTACTTGATGTTGCGAACCACCAATTAAAAGTTATTCCAGACTTACATACCATCCAAAATGAAATTAGTCTTTATATTGGAATTCCATTCTGTCCGACACGATGTGCGTATTGTACCTTCCCAGCATATGCACAAGAACCGTTCAAAAAATGGATTGAACCCTTCCTTGAAGCACTGCTAGAAGAAATTAAATTAGTTGGAGCGTTCATTAAAGAACGTCAACTCAAAATTACATCCATTTACTTTGGTGGAGGAACAGCAACTTCTTTAACAAAAGAGCAGTTTGAAAAACTATTAATCACGGTATATGAACACGTGGCTAATGCTTCTGAAGTTCGTGAAATCACAGTAGAAGCGGGACGTCCAGATACCATTACACCCGAAAAATTATCATTATTAAAAGAATATGACATCCATCGTATCAGCATTAATCCGCAATCATTTAATCAAGCAACGCTTGACAGTATTGGTCGCCATCATACGGTAGAAGATGTCATAGATAAATTTAAAATGGCTAAAGAATACGATTTTGATAATATTAATATGGACTTAATTGTTGGGCTTCCTGATGAAGGAGAAAAAGAATTAGCCTATACATTAAGTCAAATCGAAGAACTTCAACCTGAATCATTGACGGTTCATATGTTAGCCTTTAAACGTAGTTCAAAAATTACTCAAAATCGCGGGTTATATACGACAGCAAGTAAAGAAGAGTTAGAACGTATGAGTCGAATGACGTATGATTTTGCAAAAGAACAACAGTATTTACCTTATTATTTATACCGTCAGAAAAATATTTCCGCTAATATGGAGAACATTGGGTATTCCAAAGAAGGACATGAAAGCATCTATAATATTTTAATTATGGAAGAAGCTCAAAATATTTTAGGTCTTGGCGTTGGAGCTTCGAGTAAATACTTAATTGGAACGTCAGTTCATAATCCAAAAGACTTAAAAACGTATATTGATTCTTATCAAACGTATGCAACTAAGAAAATTGAAACGCTAATTGAAAGTTTAGAAATAGGTGATACCCATGCAAATTAAAGATTTAAAAGTAAAAGAAGTTCAAACCATCCAAGTGTTAATCAAATCTGTTAATGTCGCTAAAAATGCAGCGCAAAAATCATATTTAAGATTTGAATTTGTTGATCAAACGGGTACTATTTTCGCAAATAAATGGAGTGTTAAACCAGAAGAAATAACGCTATTTCATCCAGGCCAAGTTGTAAAGGTTAAAGGTCTTATTCAACTTTATAATACCCAAAAACAAATCAATATCGAAACAGTAGAGCCCGTAGAAGGGGATCTTGATATTTCTAAATATGTCATGGCCTCTGCTTATCCAGCAGATGTCTTAAAAAGCAACATCGAAACGTTTGTCAATCAAATGCAAGAGGGGTACTATAAAAATATTGTAAATGCCTTTTTAAGCAAATATGAGACTGAATTTTACCGTCATCCCGCTGCAAGTCGTATGCATCATGCTTTTATTTCAGGACTTGCACAACATGTCTATGAAATGTTGAAAATCGCAGCCGTGTATTGTGACATGTATGAGATGCTGAATCGAGAATTAGTGTATGCAGGTATTATTTTACATGATATGGGGAAATTATTTGAAATGACATGTGAAAATCTTGTCAGCACGGAATATACCTTAGAAGGGTTAATGGTGGGGCATATCAGCATGATGGTGTCACTCATTGATGAAATGTCTAAAGAACTAGAGTGCGAGGGAGAAGAATCTATCTTATTAAAACATATGATAATTGCACATCATGGTAAATTAGAATGGGGATCACCAAAAGAACCAATGATTGCAGAAGCAGAATTAGTTCATTACTTAGATGTTGTTTCTGCGAAAATGACGGCTCTTGAGACGGCTTTTAAAACTTGCGAAATTTCTCAAATGAGTGAACGGGTTCCTATGCTCGATAATCGCCGTTTTTATAAACACAAATAAAAAAAGACTGAGAAGGATTTAATTTCTTCTCAGTCTTTTTTTTATTCAGCGGCTTCTTCTGTGTTATCAGAAGCGTCTGTTCCTTCATCAGTTGTTACATCATCAGTTGTTACATCATCTGATGATTGAGTAGCAGTTTCTTCAGTTGTTGTGTTATCAGTTCCTTCTTCAGCAGATAAAGAATCTTGAATGTTAGCTACGATTGCATCATAACGTTTTTGAACTGATTCATCTGTGAATTTAACATTTGCTTCTGTACGATATTTAATTAAAATCGCTTCTAATTTTAATTGAGTATATTCTTCAGAGCGAATTGTTGTTTCTAATTCATCTTTTAAATCATCGAATGATGGCTTTTCATCTTCTGCATATTTGTAGATAACATGGTATCCATATTGTGTTTTAACGGGTTCTTCAGTGTATTCACCAACGTTTAAAGCAAATGCGGCATTTTCAAATTCAGATACCATTTGACCTTTTCCAAATGATCCTAAATCTCCGCCATTTGATGCTGAACCATCTTTACTATATTCTTTTGCTAATTCTTCGAATTTAGCTTCTTTATCTTCGGCAGCATCTAATTGTGCAATTAAATCTTTAGCTGTTTCTTCATCTTCTACTAAGATGTGACGAGCGCTAATATTTGGTGTGTATTCATTATAAGCAGCTTGTAATTGTTCGTCAGTAATTGGGTATTCAGCGGCGAAAGCAGCATCTTGTAAGGCAGCAAGTTTGAAGTAATTGAAGATTTCCTCATCGTTCATTAATCCGTATTTTGCCATATAAGCATAGTAGTTGCTTCCCCAGTTCACTTTAAACTCATCGATTAAAGCTTTAACCTCTTTCTCATCATAAGAGTATTTATCTTCTAATAGATGAGTATCAAGGATTGAGATTCCAGTTGATAATCCATAGGCAGGAACTAATTCATTATATAAGTCTTCAACAGTATATTCTTTTTCATTTGTTTTAGCGATTAAATCACTCTTAGTTTTGTTTTCAGTATAAGTTGAAGAGATTTCTTTGTATTGATCTTGTAAGAACGTATTATAGATTGTAAATCCAGCATCCTCACGCTCTTTAGCAAGGGCAGCTACAACAACTTCATCTGTCATTTTTTCTTTTACTAATGTTTCTGTAATTGAATCTTTTACCTCATCAAGCGTTGGAATTTCTTCAGTTGTAGCTTCTTCAGTTGTTGTTTCATCAGTAGTTGCTTCAGAAGAAGATTCCTCAATTGTTGTTTCCTCTTTTTTATATGTTTCGTCGTAACGCGCTTGAATTTCTTCATCTGTTACAGTAATTGATGCTTTAACAGCAGCTTCACGATATAAATTTAATGCTAAATATTCGCGAACCTCCTCTTCAGAATTGAATCCTTGAAGAGCTAAGAATTGATCGAAGTCGGAATAAATTGATTTATACATGTCAATCATTTGATCAATTTGAGTCGTATCAATCTCATATTTTGTTGATAAAACATCGTAATCCACTTGATTAAGTAGAGCTACAATTCCTCCAGTTTCAACCATGTCATTGAATAATTCTTGCTTAGTTACGTTGTATACATCTGATGTAATAAAATTCTCGTTACCATTTGGTAATTTAATGCTCACTTCATCTTTATTTGAACAGGCACCTAACGTTAAGGTTACGGCTAGTGCGGCTGCTGCAGCGAAGTACTTTTTCATCACTTTCACATCCTCTTAATTGGTATATTATAACGTTTTTAATGATAGCATTTTTCAAAATGGGTAACAATATATTTTTGGTAGGTTTTTGTGGAATTTCGGTAAAAACATAAACCAAATTATGAATTTACCATAGTATATATTAGCTCAGGAAACTTAGTGGGAAATTTGAAAGGAGTTGAGATTAATGTTCGGTAATGGTTGTGCATTTATCTTAGTATTATTCATCCTATTAGTTATCATCGGATGTGGATGCGGATGCGGATTTGGAGCTTTCTAATTAAGCTGTAAATCAATTCCTAGATAAAGAAAGTTTCAATGTTCTTTTCTTAAAAAGAACAAAAAATTAGTGATTATTAAGGGAGCGAACTTGTTATGTGTGGAAATAGCTGTGCATTTATTTTAGTCTTATTCATCTTATTAGTGATTATTGCATGCGGATGTGGATGCGGATTTGGAGCTTTCTAATCAGGCTTTAAATTAATTCCTAGATAAAAAGGTTTCAGTGTTCTTTTCTTAAAAGAACAAAAAATTAGTGATTATTAAGGGAGCGAGTTAGTTATGTGTGGAAATAATTTTGCATTTATTTTAGTCTTATTTATTTTATTAGTAATCATCGGATGCTGCTGTGGTGTTGGACTAGGTTGCTAACGATATAAATACGAAAAAATTTGTAAATGGTTAAAGTGTGAAGTGAAAATATCACCATTGTTTTCTATTAGAATGGGACAGAAGAGGGTGGTGAGGAAGAGACTTAACGAAAGTTAAGTCTCTTTTTTTGTAAAAGGTAACGCCTAATATAGTGTCTGACAATCATCATAACCTTATACTTTAAAATAAGAAAATGTTAAATTGAACAAAGGAAATGATCTTATTGATTGTGTTTTTAAATGGTATCTTTTGATGGGAAAGGGACTTTAATTATAAAGGCATGTTCTTTCGACATTTAAGAGTGGGAAAATGGAAGTATAAAACGATTACAAACAGAGATTGTGTGAAATATTACAGAATGAAAAAATAAATATTATTAATACGTGGATGGCACATTGCAAAGCAATAGGGGGTATCGTATAATCTCCTTGAAATCCAAAATAAAGGGGAGGTTATTATGGAACATACAAGCTTAACATCAGAGAATTTCAATAAGCTAGATGTGTTTATTCAATCACATTTAAGTGAGACGGAAGGGTTGATGCCAATTTTACATGAGGCGCAAGATATTTTTGGTTACATTCCATTAGAAGTTCAAAAGTTTATTTCAAATCGCACTGGGATTTCAGTTTCAAGAATTCATGGGGTCGTGACTTTTTATTCTCAATTTTCAACTGAACCAAAAGGTGAAAATGTGATCGGGGTCTGTTTAGGAACAGCTTGTTATGTAAAAGGTGCTCAAGCAATTTTACAGAAATTCAAAGAGGAATTAGGGATTGAACCTGAACAAACAACATCAGATGGAAAATTTTCATTGGTAGCTACAAGATGTATTGGTGCTTGTGGACTAGCACCGGTTATTACAATTAATGACGATGTTTACGGAAAGATGGATGCTTCACAAGTATCTAGTATTCTTAAAAAATACAACTAGTGAATTATTCAATTATGTAAGCGTTGTATTTTTTAGAAGGTAGAAATGGGGGAACATTGTTGAAAGTATCAACGATTATGAGTCTTCTAGATGCAAAGTGCTTCACTAAATTTCAATTAGATGATGAGATTGAGAGTGCTTTTGCCTGCGATTTGATGAGTGATGTTTTGGCATATGTTAATCAAGATATTTTATTGATTACTGGTCTTGCTCATGTACAGACCCTACGTACAGCTGAAATGTTAGATATTAAGTACATTGTATTTGTAAGAGGAAAGCAACCCAATCAAGAGATGATTGAATTAGCTAAACATCATCATATGATTTTACTAGGAACGCATTTAACGATGTATGAAGCAAGTGGAATTTTATATCAAGAGGGATTAGTTGGATTACAAGTCTGATGAAATGGCAGGGTGGCTAAATGAAGAATAATATACGATTTGTGTTTAAAGTAAAAGCAGATGATTTTTTGAATGCAGGAAAAGTATCGAGTGAAATTAAAAAATACTTGTCTCAGCTTGGGTTGTCTAGAGAACTGATTCGGAAAATTGTCATTTGCTCTTATGAAGCAGAAGTTAATTTAGTCATTCACTCACTGGGTGGAGACATTGAATTAGAAATTTCAAATTCAGCTATTCATCTATATTCTATTGATCAAGGTCCAGGCATTGAAAATATTAATTTAGCGATGAAAGCGGGTTTTTCGACTGCATCAGAAAAAGCCCGTGAAATGGGATTTGGTGCCGGAATGGGATTGCTGAATATGAAAAAACATTCAGATGAGTTTGAAATTAAATCATCGAATGGCGGAACATTTATTCGTATGACATATTTCATTCCTAGTTAGGAGGTTAATGAAATGAAAGGATATAATCATCGCATTAAAATAAACTTTGATGATTGTATCGGTTGTACACGATGTATGCGTGTTTGTCCTACGGAAGCAATTCGAATTGTCAATGGAAAAGTCAAATTAATAGAAGAAAAGTGTGTGAATTGCGGAGCATGTTTTACAACTTGCCATGTTCATGCCTTTGACTTAAAAAAAGAGCGATTAGAAGAATTAAATCAATATCCGTTTAATGTGGCTATTTTACCGATTGCGATTTATGGCATGATAAAAGATTTAGAAGATTTAAATATTGTGTACCAAACGTTATATGATATTGGATTCGATGCTGTTTTTGATAGTTCAATTGTTTATGAATGTTTAGGAGAAAAAATTGAATCTTATGTGACAAGTTGCAAGCTGTCTAATATGCCATATATTTTGACGCACTGTCCCAGTGTGGTCAAACTTATTCAAGTTAAGTATTCTGATTTGAATCATCATCTTGTTCCATTTGATTTTCCAATTGAAATTTGTGCCAAGTTAATTCGAAAAAGGTATGCAAAGCAACTAAAGATGAATCCAGATGAAGTCGGAATTAGTTATATCAGCGAATGTTTAGCTAATTATATGGAAATAAAACAACCGATCGGTAAAAAGGAATCTAATATTAATTTCGTCTTTTTACTTTCAACTATTTTCAAAGATATTTTAAAGCATATTGAAAATGATCCGCCTCAAACGCTGAATCACACGGTTTCTTTAAACGGAATTTTATGTGCTAAAGTAGGTGGGATCAGAAGAATTACCCAATTAATTGATTGTTTATCTGTTGATGGAATGAATCAAGTGGTTGAAATTTTAGAAAAATTAGATATGGGGCAATTGAATCATATCAATGTTTTAGAGTGTTATGCATGTGTAGGTGGCTGTGTTGGAGGGACATTCACACTTGAAAATCCATTCATTGCTAAGAGTAAAATTAATCGTCTCGTCAAAAGTGTGATTCCTTCAGATTCGTTGGAAAAACAAATGCTAAAAGAATTGTCTGATACCTATGATTGGGTATTTGAAAGTGAATTAGAGCATTTTGATATTTCAAAATTAGATGATGATTTCTTTACTTCATTAGTCAAATTACAACAGATTAATGACATCTATCATCAGCTCCCAAATATTGATTGTTGTGCATGTGGGTCACCTTCTTGTCGAGCTTTGGCGGAAGATATTGTTGCTGGATTAAAACGATTAGAGGATTGTATTGTTTTAACACAGAAAAAAAGAGGTGATAATGTTGACACTTAGTCAAGTTTTATTAGATTCAAGATTAACATTAATTTGTGGTGAAGATTTAGAAATAACACAGGTTGAAGGCTTTTATATTGGTGATTTATTGAGCTTTGTCATGGGAAAAGCGAAAAAAGGCCAGTTATGGCTAACCGTTCAAGCTCATCCTAATGTGATTGCAATTGCAAGTCTTTTAGAATTAAGTGGGGTTATTGTTTTAGAAGGGGTTAAAATCCCAGAAGAAACCATTCAATTAGCAAAAGAGCACAAGATAGCATTGATGCAAACAAATAGTAGTGCAGTTGAAATGATTCAAGCATTACTGTCGTTAAGTTAAAGAATGAAGCTGTACTATGACTTACATATTCATTCGGCCTTATCACCTTGTGCTGATGAGTCTATGACCCCAAATAATATTGTCTTAATGGCTAAAATTAAAGGTCTCGATATGATTTCACTGACCGATCATAATAGTGTCAAAAATATGGGACCAGTTGCTAAGATTTGTGAAAAAGAGAATATCTTATTTATTCCAGGTATTGAAATTGAGACCATTGAAGGAGTACACCTACTTTGCTATACCGATAGTTTAGAAGCGATGATGAAAATAGGGGAAGTTACTGAAAAACATCTAGGGATGATTGAAAATCGTCCTGAATTTTTTGGAACTCAGTGGGTCATGAATGAAAAGGATGAAGTGATTGAAAGGGTTAAACCACTGTTAATTCAATCGACCACGCTAACGATTCAAGATGTTATTAAATTGGTCCATGAAATAGGAGGTGTTGTCATAGCTGCGCATCTGAATAAAAGAGAACACAGTATTTTGACAAACCTAGGGTTCATTCCTCCAGATTTATTAATTGATGGTGTTGAATTAAATGCCTACGTTTTAAAAAAAGATAAAGCCTCGCCTAAATGGGGAGACTATTTAGTTTTTATTAATTCTGATGCCCATCAATTAGGCGATATCAGTGAAGCTGAAAATGTCATAATTTTAGAAAATAAGTCTCGCTTCGACTTTTTTTCTTATGTTAAGAAGGAGGAGAAATGAGAGATCTTTCCTTACACTTATTAGATTTAACAATGAACTCGATTCGTGCAAAGGCAACACTCATCGAAATTAAGTTCATTGAATCTAAAAAAAATGATCAACTCATCATGGTCATTAAAGATAATGGATGTGGCATGAGTCAAAAGATGTTAGAGCAAGTTAAAAATCCATTTTTTACAACCCGTACGACCCGAAAAGTTGGACTTGGGATTCCCCTTTTAATGGCGATGTCTTCAAGATGTGAGGGAGACGTCTTCATTCAATCTGAAATCGGGGTTGGGACTGAAGTGAGGAGTACAATCAAACTTAGTCATATTGATCGACCTCCTTTTGGTGAGATTCATAATACGATTGCATCTTTAATTTATTTAGAACCAAACATTGATTTTATCTATGAGCATCAAAATGATGAGTTAGACTATTTATTTTCTACGCAACTTGTGAAAGAAGTGATCAAGGATTTACCGATTAATCATCAAGAGGTGATGAATTGGATTAATAAAGAATTAAAAGAAGGGGATTTTGCCTTCACAACTTACTAATAGTAAAGGGGTTCTGATATGAAAACTTTAAAGGAATTAGAAGAAATCCGTGAAAAAACCTTAAAGAATTTACAATTGCGCGATCATGAAGGGAAAGAAGTTCGTGTGGTTGTTGGAATGGGGACTTGCGGTATTTCAGCAGGGGCACGTCCTGTTTTGAATGAATTAGTTAATGAAGTGAATCAAAGACATCTTGAACATGTCGTGATTACTCAAACAGGATGTATTGGAATGTGTACATATGAGCCGATGTTTGATGTTTTTGATGCATTTGGGAAAACAACTTATGTTCATATGACACCTGAAAAAGTTAAAAAAGTAGTTTTAGAACATTTAGTTAATGGAAACATCGTATCAGAATATACAATTGGTGCAGTGACGAACTAGTAAAAAATAGAAGGAGGGGTATAGATGCAGTTTTATCGGTCACATGTTTTGATTTGTGGGGGAACAGGTTGTACATCATCAAAATCAAAGGAAATTAAACATGAACTTGTTAATCATCTTGTACGGTTAGGACTTGATAAAGAGGTACAAGTGGTTATGACTGGGTGCTTTGGTCTTTGTGAAGCTGGACCTATCGTTATCGTTTATCCAGAAGGAACGTTCTATTCTAAAGTTCAAGTTAGCGATGCAGTACGTATTGCAGAAGAACACTTATTAAAAGGTCGTATTATTAAAGATCTTTTATTCAAAGAAGCTTTAGAAGAAGGTGAAATTAAAGCAGTTAATGAAGTAGAATTTTATGCCAAACAAACAAGGGTTGCTCTGAGAAATTGTGGGAATATTAACCCAGAAAATATCGATGAGTATATTGCACATGATGGATATCGTGCCTTAGGAAAAGCTTTGACTGAAATGACACCAGAACAAGTCATTGAAGAAGTTAAAAAATCAGGATTAAGAGGCCGTGGTGGTGGTGGTTTTACAACAGGTCTTAAATGGGAGTTTACTTATAAATCAAAATCAGATAAAAAATATGTGGCCTGTAATGCAGATGAAGGGGATCCTGGAGCCTTTATGGATCGTTCTATTTTAGAGGGAGATCCACACTCAGTTTTGGAAGCAATGGCTTTGGCTGGATACGCTATCGGGGCTGATACAGGATATATTTATGTTCGCGCTGAATATCCGATTGCTGTTAAACGGTTAAGCATTGCCATTGAACAAGCACGAGAATATGGATTACTTGGTCATGGAATTTTCGGAACAGATTTTAATTTTGATATTGAGTTACGACTAGGTGCGGGAGCTTTTGTTTGCGGTGAAGAAACAGCTTTAATTGAATCAATTGAAGGAAAACGCGGGATGCCAAGGCCAAGACCACCATTTCCAGCTGTTAAAGGGGTATGGGGAAAACCAACGTTATTAAACAATGTTGAAACTTATGCCAATGTTCCACTCATTATTTTAAAAGGTGGAGAGTGGTTCGCAAGGATTGGGACTGAAAAATCAAAAGGAACAAAAGTTTTTGCTTTAGGTGGAAAGATTAACAACACCGGATTAGTTGAAATTCCAATGGGAACAACATTAAAAGAAGTGATTTACGGTATTGGAGGAGGGATTCCAAACGGTAAAAAATTTAAAGCTGCACAAACTGGAGGACCATCAGGAGGATGTCTAACAGAAGAACTGTTAGATACAGAAATTGACTTTGATAATTTAGTGAAGCTTGGATCTATGATGGGATCAGGTGGAATGATTATTATGGATGAAGATAACTGTATGGTTGATATCGCAAGGTTTTATTTAGATTTTACATGTGATGAGTCATGTGGAAAATGTACACCTTGTCGTGAAGGAACAAAACGCATGATGGAAATTTTAAATAGAATTACCGAAGGAAAAGGTGAGCTTTCCGATTTAGATGAGTTAGAACATTTAGCAGAATATATTAAATCAAGTTCTTTATGTGGACTCGGTCAAACAGCACCCAATCCAGTTCTATCAACACTCTCTCATTTTAAGGATGAGTATTTAGCTCATGTTGTTGATAAACGCTGTCCATCAGGGGTTTGTACGAAGTTATTAGAATACTTTATTACCGATAAATGTATTGGATGTGGAATGTGCGCCAAAGCCTGCCCAGCATCATGTATTAAACCGGTTGGTGAAGTAGTGAATGAAAAAACAGGACGTCGTCGTCATGTGATTAATAAAGTAGATTGCATTAAGTGTGGGGCTTGTATGGCTACTTGTCCACCAAAAATTAGTGCAATTGTAAAGCGATAGGGGGGATTAGAAATGGAATTAGTCAATCTCACAATGAATGGAATAGCTTTGCAAGTTCCGTCTCATTATACGATTTTAGAAGCTGCACGCGAAGCGGGAATTAAAATTCCAACCTTATGTTTTTTAAAAGATTTAAATGAAACAGGTGCTTGTCGAGTGTGTGTGGTTGAAGTAGAAGGGGCTCGTTCGCTTGTGACGGCTTGTAATATGAAAGTTTCGGAGGGAATGAAGGTTCACACTCATTCAAGTAAAGTGTTAGATTCAAGAAGAATGACGGTTGAGTTACTACTTGCTAATCATAATGTCGAGTGTACAACTTGTGTGCGAAATCATAACTGTGAACTAAAACAATTATCAAATGATTTAGGATGTACGGGTCGTCATTTTAAAGGGGAACGTCGAGAAACGATTTATCGAGATGATTCATATTCAATTGTGCGTGATACATCAAAATGTATTTTATGTGGACGTTGTGTTGCCGCATGTCGTGAAAAAGCAGGGGTTGAGGTTTTAGCTTTTAATCAACGTGGGTTCAAAACTTATATCGGTCCAGCGTTTGAAGCATGTATGGATGACGCAGGTTGCATTCATTGTGGACAATGTATTGCCGCTTGTCCAACCGCCGCATTGCAAGAACATTCAAATATTAATCAAGTTGTTGAAGCTATCAACGATCCAAATAAAATGGTTGTTTTTCAAGTTGCCCCTGCTGTTCGCGCAGCACTTGGAGAAGAATTTAATTTACCAATTGGAACATGTGTAACTGGAAAAATTGCGGCTGCACTTCGTCGTATTGGAGGACCAAGCAGTAAAGTTTTTGATACAAACTTTAGTGCTGACTTAACGATTATGGAAGAAGCTTATGAATTGGTTAATCGAATTCAACAGGGAGGAGTCCTTCCAATGATTACATCTTGTTCTCCAGGATGGATTCGATTGGCGGAACAATATATGCCAGATGTCTTACCACATCTTTCGACTTGTAAATCACCACAACAAATGTTTGGAGCTATTTTAAAGTCTTATTGGGCAGAAAAAAATAATATTGATAAATCATCGATCTATTGTGTTTCTGTTATGCCGTGTGTAGCTAAAAAAACTGAATTAAAACGTGAAGAATTAGCGGTTAATGGAATAGCGGATGTTGATGCATCCATCACAACGCGAGAATTGGCTCGAATGATTCGCATGTATGGATTAGATTTTAATGCATTACCAGATGAAACATTTGATCAACCACTTGGTGAATATAGTGGTGCTGGAACTATTTTTGGGGCAACAGGTGGTGTAATGGAAGCGGCCTTAAGAACAGCAGCAGATGTATTAAGTGGTCAATCTTTAGAACAAATTGAATATGAAGCAGTACGCGGTGTTGAAGGCGTTAAAGAGGCAACCTTAACCGTTGGCGATTTAACTTTGAATGTAGCAGTTATTCATGGTGGAAAACAAGCGCTTGAAACAGTGAATCAGTTATTAACGAGTGATAAACCTTACCATTTTATTGAAGTGATGGGATGTAGTGGCGGATGTGTTGCTGGAGGAGGACAACCTCATATTCCAGCTCACTTATTTAATAAAGGATTAGATATACGAGAAGAACGAGCAAAAGCTCTTTATGAAGATGATAAAGCCCAAGTCATTCGAAAATCGCATGAAAATCCTGTGATTCAAAACGTATATGCAGAATATTTAGGAACACCAAACAGTCATTTAGCTCATGAGTTACTACATACTCATTATGAGAAAAAAGACTTGTATATAAAAAAGTTAAACGAAACAAACTAATCAAGATTATAGTAAATACGAGTCGTATTTGATTATAATGTTTAAATGTTTTTATTTTAAAGCATATTCCTTTGATAGTTTTAAGAGTTTAGGTATACTATAACTGTAACCGAGATTTAATTGATTATGAAAAGTTATAATGTTTTAAATCAAAATTTGATGATATTAGCTGGAATAAAGGTTAGTAAATAGGTTTGTGACTAACGTTTATGCGGTATGGTATTAAATGTATAAAAATGAAATAAAAGCATTTTGCTTTCGTTGTTGATTAGTGTTAGGTATAGTATAATTGTATCGTGTATATATTACAAAATGTATTAAAATCAGGGAGGTTAATGTTATGTCTAAAGTGTTCCAATCAATGGATGGATGTCAGGCAGCTGCATATGTTTCTTATGCTTTTACAGAAGTAGCGGGAATTTATCCAATTACGCCTTCGACTCCAATGGCAGAATATACAGATTTATGGGCTTCACAAGGTAAAAAGAACTTATTTGGTGCGCCAGTTAAGCTTGTTGAGATGCAATCTGAAGCTGGGGCAGCTGGTACCGTTCATGGTTCTTTACAAGCTGGGGCTTTAACAACAACATATACAGCATCACAAGGTTTATTATTAAAAATTCCTAACATGTATAAAATCGCAGGGGAATTATTACCAGGCGTTATCCATGTTTCTGCTCGTGCTCTTGCTGCACAAGCATTATCAATCTTTGGGGATCACCAAGATATTTATGCAGCACGTCAAACAGGATTTGCGATGCTTGCAACAAGCTCAGTTCAAGAAGTGATGGACTTAGGAGGGGTTGCTCACTTAGCAGCTATCAAATCAAGTGTTCCATTCTTACACTTCTTTGACGGATTCCGTACTTCACATGAAATTCAAAAAGTTGAAGTAATGGATTACGAGGACTTAGGAAAATTATTAGATTATGACAAAGTTCGTGAATTCCGTTCACGTGCGATTAACCCAAACCACCCAGTAACTAAAGGGTCAGCACAAAATGACGACGTTTACTTCCAAACACGCGAAGTACAAAATAAATACTACGATGCAGTTCCTGGTATTGTAGCAGATTATATGGAAAAAATTTCTGAAATTACAGGTCGTCCTTATGCACCATTTATGTATTATGGAGCAGAAGATGCAACAGATATTATCGTTGCAATGGGATCAATTACAGAAACAATTAAAGAAACAATTGATTATTTAATTAAAACTGAAGGACGTAAAATTGGTTTAATTACAGTTCACTTATATCGTCCATTTAGTTCTGAATACTTCTTCAAAGTATTGCCAAGTACAGTAGAACGTATTGCAGTATTAGACCGTACAAAAGAACCAGGAGCACCAAGTGAACCATTATGTTTAGATGTACGTTCAATCTTCCATGGTCGTGAAAATGCACCAAAAATTATTGGAGGACGTTTCGGTTTATCTTCAAAAGATACAACACCTTCACATATTTTAGCAGTGTATGAAAACTTAGCTGGAGAACAAAAAGATGATTTCACAGTTGGTATTGTCGATGATGTAACATTCAAATCATTACCAATTAATAAAGAAATCATGGTATTAGAAGATCACGTAACAGAAGCTTTATTCTTCGGTTTAGGATCTGATGGGACAATCGGAGCTAATAAAAATACAATTAAAATCATCGGAGAAAATACTGACTTATATGCACAAGCATACTTTGCATACGATTCAAAAAAATCAGGTGGTTTAACACGTTCTAATTTACGTTTTGGTAAAGATGTGATCCGTGCTCCATATCTAGTATCAACTCCAAGTTTCGTATCTTGTTCAATGGATACATACATTGGTAAATACGATATGATTAGTGGATTACGTCAAGGAGGAACATTCTTATTAAATACTGTTCACTCTAAAGAAGAAATCGTTGAAATGTGGCCAAATAGTTTCAAAAAACAATTAGCAGAGAAAAATGCGAAAGTATACTTAATTGATGCCGTAACATTAGCTAAAGAAATTGGATTAGGACGTCGAACTAATACAATCATGCAATCTGCATTCTTCAAATTAAATGAGCAAATCATGCCATATGAAACAGCTCAAACATTAATGAAAAAATATGTTGAAAAATTATATTCACGTAAAGGTGAAGCAATTATCTCAATGAACTTCGCTGCTATTGATAAAGGAGCAGAGGGATTAGTTGAGTTAACAGTAGACCCAGCATGGGCCAACTTAACAGACGAAGAAGTTCATGTTGATGAAACTCGACCACACTTCGTAAAAACAATTGCTGATCCAATTAATCATAATGATGGAAATAATTTACCAGTTTCAGCATTCGTTGATTATGCTGATGGAACAATGGTAAATGGTTCTGCGGCTTATGAAAAACGTGGGATTGCAAACTTCGTTCCAAAATGGATTGAAGAAAACTGTATCCAATGTAATCAATGTGCGTTCGTTTGTCCTCATGCTGTTATCCGTCCATTCTTAGTGACTGAAGCAGAAAAAGAACAAGCTCCAGAAGGAACACGTACATTAAAAGCGATTGGAAAAGGATTAGATGGATTAGAATATTG
>OLNJ01000677.1_pt1 | contig 25258 bp, 27 predicted proteins | sample 1672191 | NCBI WGS metagenome assembly OLNJ01 (sample SAMEA3136657, study PRJEB25190) | human gut metagenome | biome: human gut; feature: human-associated habitat; material: faeces | place: Austria | collected 2013 | reverse complement strand
AGAAGCATTTAACGAAGAACAAGCTAAGTGTTGCACTTAGCTTGACAATTCGTCATATAAATAAAGCTGTATCAAAATTTAATTGTTTTGATACAGCTACTTTTTTATAAGTCTAAATCTTGACTTTCAGTTCCAGCATTTTTATCTTTAAAGAATCCTTTAAATAAGTCTAAAAGTTGAGGAACTGAATCTACAATTCTATCAACAGTATTATCATAATCTACAGGTTGCAATCTTACAGAGCCGTCCTTAACTATTAAAAATGCTACTGGCTTTACAGTGACACCAGCCCCTGAGCCACCACCAAAAGGATAATTTTCATCTCCATCATCTTTAACAGCAACATGGTTACCAAATTCACTTCCACCAGATGCAAAGCCAAAGGTTACTTTAGAAATTGGAACAATCGAAGTTCCATCACTAGTTTCTACTACATCTCCAACTACAGTGTTAACATCTATCATATCACGTAAATTTTCCATAGTACTTCTCATTAAGTTTTCTAATTCATGTTTATCAGCCATAATAATCCCCAAATAAAGGGAGTCACCTCCTATTTTTATTAAATGATTTTATAATAATAAAACATATATAAATAATTTTTGCTAAATTAAAGGTAATTATACTGTTTAGTGTGAGTTCAAAAAGTATTTTATCTTTAAAAATAGGCTTAAAATCATTTTTATATCTTTTTACCTTAAATATAATAGAAAAAATATTTAGTAGGATTGGATTAATATTATAAAGTAAACCAAAAGCTATAGCAGTTTTGCTTGAATCTCCTAAGGAATAAGAAATATTACTATCAAACTTTAATGTTGGCTTAAATTTATTATAAGCAAGGTTATGATAAAGTTTTTTAAAAGGTATTTCTTTAAACTTAACTTTTTTATTAGAGGAGTCATTATCATCTTTATGGTCATCAATTGTTTTTTCGATATTCTTACCTTTATCCTCTTTTGGTTTTTTCTTATTAAGAAATTTCTTTATTAAGCCACCATCATTAGATAATAAATTAATATTATAAATTTTTACGTAAAACCTATCCTTAGAGACATAAAAATGAAAGCTCAGGGGTATAGGTATAAACAAAATTAATACTATAACAACAAAAATTATTAAAATATGCATAATTAACCTCTCCTAATCTTCTATTAGTATTGCCACAAAAATTAAATCTAAATCATAAAAATTTAATAAACATGTTTAAAAATTTAATAAATGAAAATACTACATGTGTAAGGAGAAAATAGGAGTGATGGATATGAAAAATTTTAAAATCCTAGGAGTAACTTTAAGTTTAGTACTAATTATTTGTAATTTAATGAATAATTGTGTTTATGCGCAAAGCTTTGATGATGAAGATGAAGTTGAAGATTTAGCTATAATCGATGATATTCAAGATGATGATATAGATGATGTTGATATGGAAAATCTATTAAATAGCATTAGAGTAAATGCAAGATGTGCTATAGCAATGGATAGTAAAACAAAGCAAGTGTTATTTGCACAAAATGCAGACGAAATAGTGCCTATGGCAAGTACAACAAAAATCCTTACAGCCTTGATTGCAATAAGTCAAGGTAATTTAGATAGAGAAGTAACTATAAGTAAAAATGCATCATCTATAAGGGGATCAAAAGTTAAATATACAGCTGGTGAGAAAATAAAATTAATAGAATTATTATATGGACTATTATATAAGTCTGGTAATGATGCAGCAATTGCAATAGCAGAAGATATTGGTGGTAGTGTAGAAGGATTTGCTAATATTATGAATGACTATGCAAGAAGTTTGGGATTAGTTAATTCTCACTTTGAAAGTCCACACGGGTTAGATAGTGCTAAGCATTATACATGTGCTTATGATTTAGCATTATTAACTGCAAAGGCAATGGAAAATGAAACATTTTGCCAAATTTGTGGAACAAAAACTATAACAAGAGATGCATCAGGTTTTACAAGAGATTATAATAATATCAATAAAATTTTGTATAGAATTCCAGAAGCTAATGGAGTAAAAACTGGATATACAGGTCAAGCAGGAAAATGTTTAGTTTCATCAGTTAGACATGAAGGTAGAAACATTATTATCGTAGTTTTAAATTGTAGTGACAGATGGAATGTTACAGAACAAATTTATAAATATGTTTCAGATAATTATTGTTTTAAAGCAAATAATATGAAAGATATTGTAAATTCATCAGAATTTATTAATTTAGGAACAATAGTTGAAGAGTCAGAATTTGATTATGGATTTAAAGGTCAAGGATCTGTTGAGGTAGAAGTGTTTAACACATTATTTGATAAAAATAGTGGAGACATTATAGGAAAAGTAGCATTAAATGATAGTGGAAATGAGTTGTTAAAAAAAGCTCTAATATGCGACACTGATATATCACAAAAAGAATTTGATAGTTTAATACAAAATGAAGGCACTAATAATTAGTGCTTTTTTCTTTTATTGTATATAAATTTGGTATAAAATGAATATGTAGGTATTGTTAATTATTAAATTAAAATAATGTAAATAGAATCGGAGGAGAATATTTTGAGTAAAACTATAGTAAAAGAATTAAAAGTATTATCTAAAACTAAATTTTTAAGCTTATATAATGCTGATTATATAAATAGGGGTGGTAAGGAAAAAACTTGGACAATTGCATCAAGAAAAACTAAAGAGGCATTAGAAGATCAATTCTTTAATGGAAAAGAAGATAAAGTAGATGCTGTTGTTATATTAGCATATCATAAGGATGAAAAGAAATTAGTTGCTATTAAACAGTTTAGAATTCCTTTAAATAACTATGTTTATGAGTTACCAGCAGGATTAATTGATAATGATGATGATATAATACCAACAGTTAAAAGAGAATTAAAAGAGGAAACAGGATTAGACTTAGAAGAGGTAATAGAAAGTAAAGTAGGAAATAAGCTTTATTTATCACCAGGTATGACTGATGAATCAGTTTCATTAGTATATTGTACTTGCTCAGGAGAAATTTCGACAGAAAATTTAGAGGAAGATGAAGATATCGAAACTATATTATTATCTAAAGAAGATGCAATTAAAATATTAAATAGTAATGAAAGATGTGATATTAAATTCTTCATGGCTTTACAGAGTTTTGTAGCAATGGGTGATGAAATTTTTAAATAAATTAAAAAAATAATTAAAATCTCAAAATTTTTTATAAAAAATCAAATTGTTTTATTTACTAAATATTAGTTTCATGGTATATTAGTAGAAACTTAGCATATTGTTCTACAAGATATCTATTTTGGGATATATGGAAATTACAATTTCTGAGTGAACTTATGAAGAAAGACATAAAAACATTGGGGGGAAAACAACATGAAGAAAAACGAATATGGATTATTCACTGCCATAGCAATGATTGTTGGAATTGTTATAGGTTCAGGAATATTCTTTAAGAGTGACAATATTCTTGTTGCTACAGGAGGAAGCGTGGCATTAGGAGTATTAGTATTCTGTATAGCAGCAATTGCTATAATTTTTGGAAGTTTAACTATATCACAATTAGCATCAAGAAGTTCAAAAGAAGGTGGCTTGATAGCATATGCTGAAGAGTATTATAATAAGTCAACATCATGTGCTTTTGGTTGGTTCCAAACATTTTTATATTTTCCAACATTAATAGCAGTAGTTTCTTGGGTGGCTGGAATCTACATTTGCATTTTATTTGGAATAGAAGGAACATTAGAAAAACAAATGTTAATTGGATTAGCAATAATGGTGTTCTTATTTGTAATTAATACTTTATCAGCAAAGTTAGGTGGATTATTCCAAAATGCATCTACAATAATAAAGTTAATACCTTTATTATTAATTGCAGTTGCTGGATTAGTATTTGGAGATACAAGCAGTGTTTCATTTAGTGATATTACTGCAATGAAGTCTACAGGATGGATTGCTGCAATAGCACCAATCGCATTTTCATTTGATGGATGGGTAGTTTCTACATCAATTTCACATGAAATAAAGGATTCAAAAAGAAATTTACCAAAAGCTCTTATAATAGCACCTATATTTATTTTAATAGTATATGTTTTATACTTTGTTGGAATAAGCATGTATATAGGGCCAGAAACTATTATGAGCTTAGGAGATGCTCACGTTGACTTAGCTGCAAACAACTTATTAGGACCATGGGGAGCAAAAATTGTATTAATATTTGTTATAATTTCAATCATGGGTACTATTAATGGATTAACTTTAGGAATGATAAGATTACCACATTCTTTATCAGTAAGAAATATGTTCCCAAAATCAAAGGTTATTAATAAGATAGATGAAAAATTATTAATGCCAGTTAATTCTGCAATAGTAGCATTTATTATAGCTATAGTATGGTATATTGCTCATTACTTAACAACTAAATTTGGATTACTTCCAAATTCAGATATATCTGAAATATCAATTACAATGAGTTACACAATGTACATACTTTTATATGTAAAAGTTATTCAATTAGGTAGACAAGGTAAGATTTCAGGTATTTGGAATACTATAATTAATCCTGTTTTAGCTATAATAGGTTCATTAATTATTTTATTCGGAAGCATGGGTAATCAATTATTCTGGATATATGCGGCATTCTGCTTATTAGTAATGTTATTAGCAGTTTTATTTTGTAAGAAAAACGAAAAAATTATAAACGGTTGTTTAGAATAAATTATTAATAAAAAATTAAAACACACAATTATATGAGTTAACTCTTATAATTGTGTGTTTTTTATAATATTTTACAGTAGAAAATTTTATATATTAGGCGATTTATAGTAACAAAACGGATTTAATGAAATAATCTATATAGTGTATAGTATTAATTTAGGAGTCGAAATGTTTAAGGAGACGATTGATTGTATAGATGCTGGTACTGAGTATTGCCCTTGCCATTTAGCTGAAAGTGGTGAATGCATACTTTGCTCTCAACTACAAGGAAGTCATTTTTGTGATTGTCTAAATTGGAATGGAGTTTGTATTTATCAAGAACTTTATAATAATGGTAATAAAGCTAAGGAGCAAAGAAAGGCTTATACCTGCAAAGTATCTGAAAAAGTGCTATGTCAAGATGATGTGCTTTTAATTAAATTTGAAGCACCACATAAATTAGCAATAGATTTAGCAAAGCCAGGAAGCTTTATATTTATAAGAAGTGATGAAAATGTTTATTTTGATGTTCCTATTTCAATATTAGATTCTAATATTGATACAAATATTATTTCAGTAATGATAGAAATAAGAGGTGTCAAAACAAAACAATTATTAAATATTGAATCTGGAGGAGAAATAACAATTAGAGGACCTTATTGGAATGGTGTATTTGGTTTAAAAAACATAAGAAAACAAAAAAATAATAATATTTTAGTAATTGCAAGAGGTATTGGAATGGCTCCTATGGTACCTGTAATTAAAAAATTAGTTCAAAATGATAATAAGGTTACTGTAATTGTTGATAAACAACCTTTTAATGATGTATACGTATCTGAATGGTTAGATAAGCTAAATATCGTTCCTCAAGAAATGAATTTAATTGAAAAAGGTAAGCTATCTCCTGAAGCTAAGGTGGCTATAAAATCAATAATTGGTTACAATAATATATCTTTAATCCACATTGCTGGAGCGGATATATTAACTTATGATGTAATCGAATATTTAGATTATTTAGATAGACAAGATATTGATTTATCATGTTGTAATAATTTTAAGATGTGTTGCGGTGAAGGTGTATGTGGAGCGTGCACAGCAAGGTTTTCAGGTCACAGAGTAAAGAGATTCTGTAAGGTGCAAGCTAGTCCAAGAGCTATATTTGAGGGGAGGAGATTAATATGATGAAGGTTATAATAGTTGGTGGGGGCTGGTCTGGATGTGCAGCTGCTTTAACAGCAAAGAAAGCCGGAGCAGAAGTCCATGTTTATGAAAAAACAGATCTTTTACTTGGACTTGGTAATGTTGGCGGAATAATGAGAAACAACGGACGTTATACAGCTTCAGAAGAGTTAATTGCATTAGGTGGAGGAGATCTAATTAAGCTAACAGATAAATGTGCAAGACATGCTAATATAGATTTTCCAGGACATAAACATGCAACATTGTATGATGTAAATAAGATTGAAGGTGTAGTTAGAGATTATTTAATAGATAAGGGAATTAACCTTCATATGGAAACAAGGGTAACAGACGTTGATTTTGAAAATAATAAAATTAATGGAATTTTACTAAGTGATGGAAGCTATGTTAAAGGTGATGTATTTATTGAAACTACTGGTACAACAGGACCAATGGGGAATTGTTTAAGATATGGTAATGGATGTTCTATGTGTATTTTACGTTGCCCAGCATTTGGACCAAGACTTAGTATTAGTGCAAGATGTGGAGTAGCTGATATTCAAGGTGAAAGAAATGACGATGTGCTTGGTGCATTTTCTGGATCTTGTAAGCTTGCTAAGGAGAGTTTATCTGATAGTATAAGAGAGCAACTTGATAAGACTGGAGTTGTTGTTTTGAAGGTTCCTTCTGAGGATGTTAATTATGGAAAGCTTAGTACTAAGGTTTGCCAACAATATGCTTTGAAGGAATTTGCGGAAAATGTAGTTTTACTTGATACTGGTCATGCTAAGCTTATGACTACTTATTACCCTTTACAAAAGCTTAGAAAGATTCCAGGACTTGAACATGCTAAGTATGTTGATCCTTATGCAGGAAGTAAGGGTAATTCTATAAGGTATTTGTCTGTAGCTCCAAGGACTAATGATATGAAGGTTGTTGGTGTTGATAATCTTTTCTGTGCTGGTGAAAAGTCTGGACTTTTTGTTGGTCATACTGAAGCAATTTGTACAGGTTCATTGGCAGGACACAATGCTGTTAGACTTATGATGGGAATGCATCTTTTAATTTTACCTTCTTCTATCGCAATTGGTGATTTGATATCTTATGAAAATGAGAAGTCTTCTACTAGGAAGGGAAGAAAGGACAGGTATACTTTTGCTGGAGCTAGTTATTTTAAGAGAATGCAGGAGTTAGGTTTGTATACTATTGATACTGCTGAAATTGAAGATAGGATTAAGAAATTGAATTTGGATAATATTTTTGAACAAAAATTAGTTTAGAAGATAGATAATACTCTGGGGGGAAAGTTACCCTCTAGAGTATTTATTTCTTGGGGACAGTTGGAAAATATAGCAAATTAAATATAAAAAAGATTAATGAAGGAAAAGCTAGTAAGGAAAGAGATGGACTAAATGAAATAATAATAGATTATTTATAATTGTTAAGGACTAATAGTGGTGAAAGAATAGATTTAGAAATAGCATGTACATGTAAAATTATTAGGAAATTAGTGATAAGATTAAGAAGGTTAATTTGGATAGGATTTTTGAACAAAAATTAATATAGAGTATTTATAATCCCAAGGAGGTTATGGACTTCTTGGGATTTCTTTAGGATGAAATAACTAATTATTAATTATTCAAGTATTTTTGAACTATTATAGCTTAGAAAATAAAATTGTAAAAAATAACATAAAAAATATTGATAGTAACTTTTTAATATGATAAACTAATTAAAGTTACCGGTTACTTTGGGTTATAGAGTATATGTACGTGAAGTATAAAATTTTAGAGGTTGGGGTGAGGAGATGACTATAGAAGAATCAGTAATTGATGAATTACAAGATATTTTAAGTGAATTATATTTTAAATATGGTAAAGATAATGAAATAATAAGATTAAGTTGCATAATAGATAGCTTCATAGTTAAAAGGCAGAAAGAAGTCTTGATAAATTGAATGAATAATTTAAAAAATATTTAGTATTAAGCAAATACATAAAATATATATTAGAGAAAGAGGAGAAGAGGGTATATGAAAAAAGTAATTTGTCCAGGGGAAGCATTAATAGATTTTGTATCAATGGATTTAGGAAAATCTTTAAAAGAAACAAGTGGATTTTTAAAAAAGGCAGGAGGTGCTCCAGCTAATGTTGCAGCGGCTATATCAAAATTAGGTGCAGAAGCATATTTTTGTGGAACTGTTGGAAATGATGCTTTTGGTAGTTTTTTAGAAGATACATTTAAAAATAATAAAATTAATACTGAGCTTATGTTTAAATTATATACTAATAATACAACATTTGCTTTTGTATCATTAATGGAAGATGGAGAAAGAGATTTTGAATTTGCCAGGGATGCTGATTCAAGATTGACCTTTGAGATGATTAAAGATAATCTTGAAAAGTTTGATTTATATCATTTTGGTAGTGCAACAGCTTTCTTAGAAGGAGATTTGAAAAAAACTTATTATAATTTAAAGGAATATGCAAAAAAGAATAATAAAATAATATCATTTGATGCTAATTATAGAGAAAGTTTATTTGGTAATAACAAAGAGGAATTTATAAAGTGTTGTATTGATTTTATTAAAGACAGTAATATAGTTAAGTTAAGCGAAGAAGAAGCTTTTTTAATTAGTGGAAAAAACAACATTAAAGAAGCTTCTGAATTCATTATAAAATTAGGGTGCAAAAATTTAATTATTACACTAGGGAAAAAGGGGGCGTTATTAACAACAAAGGAAAAACAAATTTTAGTACCAACAAAAGAGTTAAAGATGAAGGATGCAACTGGGGCTGGTGATGCTTTTATGGGAGCTGTATTAGCTCAAGTTGTTGAAAACCCACATAAATCAATGGAGGAAATAGTTAAGACTGCAAATATAGTTGGAGGTATAACTACAACTAAAATAGGTGCACTTGAATCTATACCAACTTGGGATGAGGTTTTAACTTTCATCAAAAACAGCTAGAAGTAATTGTGCTGAAATATTAACCAATTACAAAATTTATATTGTGTTAAATTAAATATCACCAAATAATATTAAAATAAGATATATCTTGAGTTAAATCTAGAGATGTATCTTATTTTTTACATAATATAAAAAATTAGGTTAGAATAAAGATAAAATTAAGCAACTTACTCTAAATTATAAGTTATCTAAAAAGTTATATAAACAAATAAGAAAGAATTGCCTTAAATAGGAAAAAGTAACCTGATGTGTAAGCGCTAACATGTTATTACTCATTAAGTTATCGGTTACATTATGGATTATATAAAACAAAGAAGTTGAGAAAGTGAAAAAATATGTAGTTTAATTTTATTTGCTATTACAGTAAATTTTACTGGCTTCTCACTTGCTAAAACTAGTGATGTAAGTAAAAACATATTAGGATTTGATGATGGTGAAGAATATGTATCAATGTGGGTTCATGTTATTGAAGAAACAACAGATGGATAGGCATACTCAAAGTTTGTAAAGGAGTTTAATGAAAAATTCAATGGAAAATACTTTTTGGATATTGAGTTTGTTCCTCGTAATGAAAGTGGAGGAGTGTATTCAGATAAGGTTAATGTATCAGTAATATCAGGTGGATTACCAGATGTAATCACTGTTGATGGACCTAATATATCAGTATATGCAGCAAATAATATTATTCAGCCATTATCAAATCTATCAGAAGAAGAGAAAAGTATATATCTTCCTTAAATTATAGAGCAAGAAACTGTAAATGGAAATTTATATGATTTAGGGGTAATGGAGTCTAGTGTGGGATTTTATTATAACAATGATATTATAGAAGATGCAGGCATAGAAGTTCCAGCTATAAATAATCCATGGACATGGAGTGAATTTATTGAAATATGTAAAAAATTAAAGGAACATTTAGAAGATGGATATGTTATAGATATGCCATTCCCATCAGGTGAAAACAATTATCAGATTTTAAAGACGATGGATTATTTAAGCAATTATATGATCAACTAGTAATATATGGACGCCCAAGATCTAAATCATCAGCGTATCCTCAGATAAGTACATCATTTCAACAAGCTATTGAAGGAGTATTATTAAATTCAAAAGGAGAAACCGATGAATTTGAATATGGCTCATTAGAAAGAATATTATCTAGGGAAAACTTAATCCTAGCAATGAAGATAGTAATATCCAATAAAGGAAGCAATGGAGTTGATGGAATGACAGTTTATGAACTTAAACAATTTCTACAAACAAAATGGACTAAAATTAGAGAAGATATATTCAATAATGAGTACAAACTAATGCTAGTTAGAACAGCTGAAATCCCAAAACCAAACGGAGGTACTAGGTTACTAGGAATACATACGGTTTTAGATAGACTTATTCAACAAGCAATTGAACAAGAACTAAACCTAATTTATGATGAAAATTTCTCGGAGAATAGTTTTGAATTCCACCCTGGTAGAGCTGCAAAAGATAGAATAAAGAAAGCTGAAGATTATATTAATAAAGAAGCATAAAGACAAACTACGAGAAATATTATCAAGGGCAAAACCGATGACTTTGGAACAAAGAATAATTAAGCTAAATCAAGTTAATATAGTTTGGATTAATTATTATGGAATAGCAAAGTGTAAAGGTATTGTTATTCAATGGGATAAATGGATTAAACAGAGATTAAGAATGTGTATATGGAAATAGTGAAAGAAGATTAAAACAGGATATAAAAACCTTAAGAAACTAGCACTTAATCACTATCAAGCAATAAAATTTGCCAATACCCGAAAAGGATACTGGCGAGTAGCAAATAGTGCAATATTAAATACTACAATAACAAATCAATTCTTTAACGACTTAGGTTTGAAAAGCCTAACGCGTCAATATATTAAAATTCATTAAACTTAAAGAACCGCCGTGTACTAGACCGGTATGTACGGTAGTGTGAGAGTCCGATAGATAAAATAATTATCTACCTCATACTCGATTAAATTAAAAGTTAGGATTGAGTGGTGATTGAATTGTATAAGAAATTTACATGGAATTAAATTGAAAAAAATGAAGAAATTCATTGACATGTAACCGGTAACATGATATTATATTAATCAAGGTAACCGGTTACGTTAACGATTACCAAAAAGTTAGCATGTATTTATGATTTATATGTAAATACAAAATATGCAAATTATAATAAGTAAAATTTATTCGAAGGGATGGGATTTAATTGAGGCAAGTAGAGACAGCTATACCGATTAAAAAGGAATCATTGGGAGGTAAGTTTTTAAGAGGTCAGAAAGGAGGGAAAAGTAGTTTAGTAAAAAAAATAAATTATGTAAAAAGAAATTATCAGTTATATCTTTTTTTTACATTACCTCCATTATTACTATTGATTATATTTAAGTATATTCCAATAGGAGGAATATTAATTGCATTTGAAGATTATAACCCTATAGCAGGTATATTAGGAAGTGATTGGGTTGGGTTTAAACATTTTCAAAGGTTTTTATCATCTCCAGATTTTATGAACCTATTAATGAATACTTTAAAGTTAAGTGTTTATGGATTATTATGGGGATTTCCAATACCTATTATACTAGCATTACTATTAACTAGAGTTAAAAGTGAGAGAATAAAAAAGGTAATACAATTAGTAATATATGCTCCGAACTTTATTTCTGTAATTGTAATTTCAGGGATGATTATTCTATTCTTATCACCAGTAGGACCTATTAATCAAGCTTTTGGAACAGCAATAAATTTTATGACCAAGCCAGAAGCATTCCGTACTATTTATATAGCTAGTGGAATTTGGCAAGGTGCAGGATGGGCTTCTATTATTTATACTGCAGCATTATCTAATGCAAGTAAGGAATTGACAGAGGCAGCGGTAATTGATGGTGCTAATATATTTCAACAAATATGGAATGTTGATATTCCAGCAATTAAACCAATAATGGTTATTCAATTTATTTTATCTATGGGTGGAATTATGAGTATAGGTTTTGAAAAGGCTTTAGCATTACAAACAAGCTTAAATTTACCTACATCTGAAATATTAGCTACCTATACTTATAAAATGGGATTACAGTTAGGTGACTATAGTTTTTCCACAGCAGTTGGATTATTTAATGCAGTAATAAATGTAATATTATTAGTTGTAGTAAATACATCAGTCAAGAGACTAAATAAAGATGAAGAAGAAGCGTTAGGACTATAGGGGGAGAAGATATGAAAAAGAAAAAAAGACAAAAACTTTCACTTTCAGATAGACTTATTTTAAATAGTGGATATATATTATTAGGAATTTTTCTTTTAGCTATAATAGTACCACTTATATATGTTATTGTTGCATCTTTTATGGATCCAGTTGTGTTGAGTAGTGAAGGTATAACTTTTGATTTTAGTAAATGGTCATTAGAAGGATATAAAAGGGTATTAAAAGATGATATGCTTTTAAGAGGCTTTTTGAACTCAGTATTTTACTCTATATCATATGCAGTAATATCAGTTGCAGTAACATTAATGGCGGCATATCCATTATCAAAAGAAGAGTTTGTTGGAAGAAAATTTGTAAATACATTATATGTGATAACTATGTTTTTAGGTGGTGGATTAATACCAACATATTTATTGATAGATAAGTTAAATCTTTTAAATACAGTATGGGCAATTTTACTTCCAGGAGCAATTAATGTATGGAATATAATGCTTGCTAAAACTTATTTTAAAACTTTACCTAGAGAGTTAAGAGAAGCATCAGCTATTGATGGAGCAAGTGAAATTAAGCACTTCTTTAAGATAGTTTTACCAGTATCAAAACCAATTATAGCAGTATTGATGTTATATCAATTTGTAGGACAATGGAATAGCTATTTCGATGCAATGATTTATATAGATGATGCTAATTTGCAACCGCTACAATTAGTAATAAGATCAATATTAATTCAAAATGCACCATCTACAGGTATGATTGCTGATATTCAAAGTATAGCTGAAATGTCTAAGATATCAGAGTTATTAAAGTATTCAACTATAGTAGTTTCAAGTTTACCATTATTAGTTATGTATCCATTCTTCCAAAAATACTTTGATAAGGGTATTATGGTTGGCTCAATAAAAGGATAATATTATAAAAGGAGAGAGAAAAAATGAGGAAAAACAACATTAAAACAATAATAAGTACAGCATTAGTATCAATTATGGCAATTTCTTTAATAGGTTGCGGGTCAAAAGGTAATGAGAAAAGTGAGGAAACTGTGTTAACGAATGTTTCATTTCCTTTAGAGGAAACTGCAACTTTAACTATGTTAACAAGTGCACCAGCAATTTCAGAACAAGATCCAAATAAAAGACTTATATTTAAAAGATTAGAAGAAGAAACTAATGTTCATATTGATTGGACATGCTATCCAGATGATCAATATGGTGATAAGAAGAACTTAGCATTATCTAAAAAAAACACACTTCCAGATGTAGTTTTTAATGCAGCTATGAGTAATTATGATTTGCTTCGTTATTCAAAGCAAGGTGTAATTGTTGCAGTTGAAGACTTAATAGATCAATATATGCCTAATTTATCTAAGATATTAGATGAAAATCCTGAATATAGAAAAATGATTACAGCTCCAGATGGACATATATATTCATTCCCATGGATAGAAGAATTAGGAAGTGGTAAGGAAGCTATTCAAGCTGTAGCAGATATTCCATTTATAAATAAGAAATGGCTTGATGAGTTAGGATTAGAAGTGCCAACTACAACTGATGAATTAGTAGAAGTATTAAAAGCATTTAGAGATGGAAATCCAGAAGGAAGAACTGATGTAATTCCTATGTCATTCATAATGAATGGAGGAAATGAAGATCCTGCTATATTACTTGGAGCATTTGGTGAGGGGGATAACACAGATCATTTCCTTGTAACAGATGATAAGAAAGTTATTTATTCAACTGTTCAAGAAGGATATAAAGAAGGACTAAAGTGGCTTAACTCTCTTCAAAATGAAGGTCTTTTTGATCCAGAAGCATTTACACAGGATTGGGCAACTTATGTAGCTAAGGGTAATAATGGTAGATATGGAATGTTCTTTACATGGGATGCTGCAAACATCGTTACTAATCCAGAAGATTATATAGCTCTTCCAGCATTAGCAGGTCCAGAAGGAAATGTTAATGTACCAAGATCTAACGGATATGGTGTTGATATTGGTAGATGTGTAGTAACTAGTGCAAATAAGAATTTAGAATTAACAGCAAAATGGATAGATGAACTATATGATCCACTTCAATCAATTCAAAATAACTGGGGAACTTATGGTGATGAGTTAAATCAAAATATATTTGAGCTGAAAGAAGATGGTACTTTAGCTCATTTAGATTTAGGTGGTTCTTCACCATGGGAAGTTAGAGTTAATCAATGTGCTGGAGGGCCATTAGCAATTCTTAATGAATACTATGGTAAATATTCAACTTGTCCAGATGATGCTAAAGCTAGATTAGATATACTTCATGGAACTTATGTTAAGGATATGAAAGCAGAATATAATTATCCAGTAGTGCTTATGAGTCAAGAGGATATTGAATTACTTACTCAATATGAAACAGCAGTAAGGCAATATACTGATCGTAAGAGAGCTGAATGGGTATTAAATGGTGGAATTGATGAAGAGTGGAATTCTTATCTTGAAGAAATGGAAAAGTTAGGTTTATCTAAGATGTTAGAAATTAAACAAAAATATTTAGATGAATATTTTAAATAAAGATTAGATGAAATATAGATAATTAAAAAAATTAGTAAGTAGTTAAGAGGTTTGAATTAAAATGCGATAAATATAATTAGAAAAAGTATGTTGTTTATAGAGTTATCGTATAGTAATTCCTACCTATTAACTAGAATATTACAAAATAATATTTTAATTTTGATATGTTTTTAGTATGCATAGTATAATAGGAATGGTGTAATAGTGATGATAGAAAATAATTTTATTTTAGAAAAAGTAAGAAAATATGAAAAAGAATTTATTAATTGTATATCAAAAGAGGAGAAACCATCTTTTCATTTATGTGCCCCTATAGGATGGATTAATGACCCAAATGGATTTTCAACATTTAATAACGAATACCATTTGTTTTATCAATATCATCCTTATGATGTAGTATGGGGACCGATGTATTGGGGTCATAGTAAGACAAATGACTTTATTAAATGGGAACAGTTACCGATAGCGCTTGCTCCAGAGGCAAGTTATGATATGGGAGGGTGTTTTTCTGGTAGTGCCTTAGAGTATGATGGCAAACATGTAATTATGTATACTGGTGTATTAGATAATAAAGATGAAAATGGAGAAAGAGTAGTAAGACAAACTCAATGTATAGCAATTGGGGATGGAGAAAACTATGAAAAGTTAGAGTGTAATCCTGTAATTACTCATGAAATGTTACCAGAAGGAAGCAGTCTAGAAGATTTCAGAGACCCTAAGATATGGAGAGAGGGTGAAGAGTTTTATTGTGTAGTTGCAAGTAGAAGTAATGATGGTAGTGGTCAAATTCTTATGTATAAATCTAATAATTTAAAAGAATGGGAGTTTGTAACTATTGTTGATAATAGTAAAAATAAAGTAGGACGTATGTGGGAGTGCCCAGATTTATTTAGTTTAAATGGAAAAGGTGTCCTTATAATTTCTCCACAAGAAGTTAAGGCTACTAAGGATGGATTCCATAATGGAAGCAATACTGCATATTTAATTGAAAAATATGATAATGAAAAGAAGTCATTTGAAAGAGAAAGTTGTAATGTTATAGATTTTGGATTAGATTTTTATGCACCACAAACATTGGAGTCAATAGATGGAAGAAGAATAATGATTGGATGGATGCATTCTTGGGAAAATAGAATCGTACCAGGCAATTTTAAATGGTGTGGAATGATGACAATGCCTAGAGAGCTTACAATTAGAGATGGATGTTTAATTCAAAATCCAATTAGAGAAATTGAAAATTATTATAAGAATACGGTAGAATATAATAATTTAATAATTAAAGATGAAGTGTCACTAGATGGTATATTTGGAAGAGAATTAGATATTACAATAGATATTGATGGATCACAGGCTGAAGAATTCAAAATTAAACTAGCAAAAAATAATGAATATGAAACAATAATAAGCTTTAATTCAAAGAAGAATATAATTGAATTTGATAGAAGTTACTCAGGAAATTATGGAGATATACTTCACAAAAGAGAAATGAAGGTTAGAGATAAAAATGGAAAAGTTAAAATGAGATTAATAATAGATAAATATTCTGTAGAGATATTTGCAAATGATGGAGAACAAGTTATGACGTCAACATTCTATACGCCTTTAGAAGCTACAGGTATAACTTTCGCATCAGAAGGTAATTCTATAATTAATATTAAGAAACATGATATTGAAGTTTAACTTATAAAAAATGAGTATGTAGGTTTAGTAATATTAAACCTACATACTCATTTTGTTTTAAGATGTTGTATCTCTTATAATTAAATCAGTATCAATTGTAATATTTTCAAGCTTTACTGAGTTTCCTCTATTTTTAGAATTAATTTGTCTTAGTATTAACTTCATTGCAGTATCAGCTATTTTATTGATATCTTGATTTACCGTTGTAATTGGAATTATTGACTCTACAGAAATTGGAGAGTTATCAAATCCTATTATTTCATATTCATCAGGAATCTTCTTTTTATTTTTAATAAGAATATTTAATAAAATATTAGCATGTGTATCATTACTTACAAAAATACCTTTTTTCATATTAGGATAATTTTTTTCTATGTCATCATAAAGTTTTGACATGTTTATATATGTTTCTTCAAAATTATGACCTAGATGTGAAAGATAACACGTATATTTGGAATTTCTATCTTTGCAAGCTTTCTTAAATGCCTCAATACGTTTATATGAAGGGATTTCTTTTGCAACATCAGTATTTATATGAATTAATATATCACATTTATTGTCTATTAATAAATTAGTTGCTTTAAAAGCACCAGCATAGTTATCACTATTAACACTAGAAATATATTTATCTTCACGTTCTATAGAAACTATTGGAATACTTAATTCACTTAGTGTTTTAGAATCTATAGTATTACTAAGAATTATTAATCCTTCTATTTGATAAGCCATTAACTCTTTAATATAATTCATTTCTTTAGTATATTTACTTTCTTTATTAGTATCATGATTTTCTACAAAAACTAAAAATTTATAATTATATTTTGAATAAGTATTTATAAGACAATTTAACATTTGCGAATAATAATGAAGAAATAAATCAGGAATTATTATTCCAATCATTTCACTTTTTCCGTTAGCTAAACTTCTAGCAACTTTGTTTTCTTTATAATCCAATGCAATTAGTGCATCTTCAATTTTTTTTCTAGATTCAAGTGTTAATGAATCAGGATTATTAAAATATCTGGAAATTGTTGTTTTTGAAAAATTTGTGTATTTAGCAATATCACTAAATGTAACTTTTTTTGTCATAATCACCTCACCCACTTTTATTATATCAAAATAGTAAATACTTATCAAAAAAATTATAGGTATTGACGTGAAAATGATAACATGGTAATATAATAACAAAGTTACCGGTAACATTACCGGTAATTAATACGATTGGAAATGGAGGAACTTGAATGGGTAGACCTAAAATACATTTAACGGCACCTAAAAATTGGATTAATGATCCAAATGGATTTATTTATTATAATGGAGAATATCATTTGTTTTATCAGTATTTTCCATATGATTGTAAATGGGGGACAATGCATTGGGGACATGCTACTAGTAAAGATTTGATAATGTGGAAACATTACCCTATAGCTTTATATCCAACGAAAGAATATGATCAAAATGGATGTTTTTCAGGGACTGCAATTATTGAGAAGGGGGAGTTACATTTATATTATACGGCAATAAAGTATGATAAATTTAGAGAGGGAAATATTCATTCACCTTATGATAATTATTCATTTGAAGCATCTCAAGCCAAGATAGTATCAAAAGATGGATATACATTTAATAATTATGAAGATAAAAGATTAATAATACCTCCTATTATGGATGAAAGTTTAGGGCATCGTACACATACAAGAGATCCTAAAGTTTGGAAATATAAAGATAGTTATTCTATGATACTTGGAAGTAAATTCAAACAAGAAGATAATGATAAGTTTACAGGAGAAGCATTATTTTATACCAGCAAAGATGGAGAAAAGTGGACTTATAAAAATAGATGCTATGATGATACAATAGGAGATATGTGGGAGTGTCCAGATTTATTTGAAGTAGATGGTAGATATGTTTTAGTAATGTCACCAGAGAATATTATAGCAGATGATATTAATTATACTAATAACTCCGTTTATTCAATAGTTGATTTTGATGAAGAAACTTGTGAGATGAAATTAATAAATAATCAAAAATTCTTAGATGAAGGACTAGATTTATATGCACCACAAACTACTTTAGATGAGTTTGGAAATCGAGTTTTAATTGGTTGGATGAGAATGCCATTAACGTTTGATGGCGAAGATTGGATAGGAATGATGTCTCTTCCTAGAGTTATTAATATAAAAAATAATGATGTGTACTTTAGTGCTCCAGAATATATAGATAAATTATTTAATAAAGAAGTTAAATTGTCAGAGTTTGATGTAAATGATGTTTATAAGTTAAATGCTACATTAAATAAAGATAGTGTGTTGGATATAGGTGGATATAAGATTTCTATAGTAGATGATAGTATAGTTACAGATAGAAGTAAAGTGTTTCCGGATATGAAAAGAAAAGGACGAGTATTTAAGTCTTCTAAGTTGAATGGTAGATATGATTTATCAATTTATATTGACAATGGAATTATTGAAATATTTATTAATGATGGAAAATATGTTATTTCAAATATAGTATATGGACTAGAGTCTAAAATAGAAGTGCATAATATAGAAACAATACGATTGCTTAAGATATAAATTTTAATCAGCATCTATTAGTATAATTTAAATTTTATAATAGTTGCTGATTAAAATACTTTAAAATAGAGGGGTAAAAATGTCTAAAGATAAACAATATGAGAAGGTAGCTAAAGAATTATTAAAATATGTTGGGGGAGAGGAAAATATAATAAGTGTTGCACATTGTGCCACAAGATTAAGAGTAGTTTTAAAAGATGATAAGAAAATAGAAAGTGAAGCTATTGAAGAAATTGATTTAGTTAAAGGAAGTTTTAATAATGGTGGTCAATTTCAAATAATTTTAGGAACTGGAATAGTGGATGAGGTATGTAAACGTTTTATAGGGTTATCTGGAATATCAGAAACTAGTAAAGAAGAATTAAAGCAAGTATCATCTAAAAAGGGAAATGTAATGCAAAGGTTTTTAAAGGCTTTAGCAGATGTTTTTGTTCCAATATTACCTGCACTTGTAGCAGCAGGTTTACTAATGGGAATTAATAATTTATTAACGGTACAAGGATTATTTATAAAAGGAAAGTCATTAATAGAAGCTTATCCTACAATTTCAGGATTAGCAGAAATGATAAATACATTTTCTAATGCTGCATTTGTATTTTTACCTGTATTAATTGGTTTTTCAGCAACTAAAATATTTGGTGGGACACCAGTTTTAGGTGCGGTTATTGGTGCTATAATGATTCATCCAGATTTATTAAATGGATATTCATATGGAGAAGCATTGTTAGATGGAACTGTACCATATTGGAGTATATTTGGATTTAATATTGCTAAGGTAGGTTATCAAGGAACAGTTCTGCCAATAATAGCTTCATCATTTATATTAGCAAATATAGAAAAACGATTGAGAAAAGTTGTAACTCCGATGTTAGATAATATAGTAACTCCACTTATAACTGTATTGGTAACAGCAATTTTAACATTTACTGTTGTTGGCCCAGTTATGAGAACTGTTGGAGATTGGATGACAGCTGGTGTAATGTATTTATTCTTTGATTTAGGTTTTGTTGGAGGAGCTATTTATGGTATTGTTTATCCATTATTAGTTATAACAGGTATGCATCATAGTTTAGTAGCAGCTGAAACGCAAATTTTAGCTAATATAGGAACTTTAGGTGGATCCCCAACATTTGCAGTAGTTGCAGCATCAAATGTAGCACAAGGAGCAGCTGCTTTAGCAGTGTTTTTTATAATTAAGAAGAATGCTAAAATGAAAAGTACAGCATCAGCTGCTGGTATATCAGCATTATTAGGAATAACAGAGCCGGCAGTATTTGGAGTTAATTTAAAATTAATATATCCATTTATAGGTGCTTTAATAGGTTCTGCTGTAAGTTCTGCTTATGCAACATTTATGAAGGTGTTATCTTTATCACCAGGACCTGCAGGATTACCAGGGGTTATAGTAATTAGAGCTGAATCAATGATTCAATATATGATAACAATGCTAATGGCTTTTGTAGTAGCATTTATTTCTACAGTTATATTAGCTAAAATATTAGCTAAAAAGAAAGAAATTGTATAAATTATAAGTAATAATTACTCTGAATTATATAAGTAAGATATGAATAATAATTGAATTATAATTTGGATATAATAAATTGTAGTTAAATAAAAATAGAGTAAAAATTTTGAAATGTATGAGAGAGTATAAAACTTTTAATGAAGGGAGCTAGATAAAATATAGTTTCCTTCATTTTTATATAGTAAATTAATTATAACTATAGCTTTTATAAATAAGAGTAAAGACTAATTAATAATATTTAATAATAAGATATTAGTATATTATTAATTAGTATATAAGTAATGAAGTAAAGTATTAAAGATTAGATAAAGTTTAATAATAAATAGTGAAATTTAGCATGGAGAGGTTGTGTAGCAGATATAACTGCAAAGAAAGCTAGAGCAGATGTTTATATATATGAAAAAACAGATCTGTTACTTGGGCTTGGTAATGTTGGTGATATAATGAGAAATAATGGACGTTATATGGCTTCAGAAGAGCTTATTGATTCTTGAAAAGCTTAGAAAGATTCCAGGACTTGAACATGCTAAGTATGTTGATCCTTATGCAGGAAGTAAGGGTAATTCTATAAGGTATTTGTCTGTAGCTCCAAGGACTAATGATATGAAGGTTGTTGGTGTTGATAATCTTTTCTGTGCTGGTGAAAAGTCTGGACTTTTTGTTGGTCATACTGAAGCAATTTGTACAGGTTCATTGGCAGGACACAATGCTGTTAGACTTATGATGGGAATGCATCTTTTAATTTTACCTTCTTCTATCGCAATTGGTGATTTGATATCTTATGAAAATGAGAAGTCTTCTACTAGGAAGGGAAGAAAGGACAGGTATACTTTTGCTGGAGCTAGTTATTTTAAGAGAATGCAGGAGTTAGGTTTGTATACTATTGATACTGCTGAAATTGAAGATAGGATTAAGAAATTGAATTTGGATAATATTTTTGAACAAAAATTAGTTTAGAATATAGATATATTAGGCCACTAGCAATGAATTAAAATTTGCTAGTGGTCTTTTGACTGAAAAGATAAGTTGTTTTAAAGGTTTATTAGGATAGTAGATGATATAATTATTCCTAATGATAATTTTACTAGTGTATAGGATGTTATTCCAATAAAATATGATGGGAACATAGATATGATTATTGAAACAATAAGTAAGAAAAAATTAAAAGAGTGTGTTTAAAGTCAAATTGAAAATAATCTTAATTTGATTGAAAGTGATTAGATTAAAATAAATATAGTTAAAACACCTTAATAGACTGAAAAGTTTATTAAGGTGTTATTTTTTACAAAATATAATCCATATAATAACAATTTGAGCTGGAAACACCTCAATATGTCGAAATCACTCAATAAATAATCAAGTTATTTTCAGCAATAATTATATATTTGATATGAAATTAACTCAGTTCGACAGAAGGATATGAAAATATAGCGTATAATATACATTAATACTATTATTTGTAAAAAAGAGATATAAAAGATGTTAGGTAAAAAAATTGAAATTGCAAGAAAATCAGTAGATTTAATAAGAGAGTTTTTTAGTTTAGAAGCTATTTTAGGAGAAAATTTATGTAGGGGAATAGAAATCAATAAAGAAACGGCTTCTATTATAATTAATGATTTATATGAAGGTGTTTTAGAATATGATGTTGAAAAGGCAGCAATAGCATTTGAGGAAAGAATAAATGGATGGGGTCCATGTTCTAGTGGATTTTATGATGCTATAGAGGAAGAAAAGAATTGCTTTGATGATAAGTTTAGTGAATTAAGTAAAGATGAATTTATAAATTATGTAGGAAGTATATATTATACCGAATATAGATGTGAAGAAATAGTTAAGGAATTAAAGGAATTAGCTGAAGAATATAAAGAATTATAAAGTAGTTTTATTTTGATATACAAAGAAACTTGAAAAGGTGAAAGTAAGTGAGAGATGGATATAATTAATCATATTACTTATAATGTTGTAGAAGGAACATATGATAGTGATATATTTACAGCAGAAGATAAAGGAAAAGATTTTAGTAAAGCATTTTTATCATTGAAATATGTTAAGTAAAATATTATGTTTAGATATTTCTACACAATTAAAGTTAGTAGAAATAAGTGAATTTGATGATTTAGGTATAAGAATATAAGAGGGAGGATTAATTTATGGCAGATATAAAATTTGAAATTAAAGAAACATTAGGTGCTATAGCAGAATCAGCTAAAGGTTGGAAAAAGGAATTAAATATAATTAGTTGGAATGGTAAAGAAGCTAAATATGATTTGAGGGAATGGTCACCTGATCATGAAAAGATGGGGAAAGGCGTTACATTAACTAACGATGAATTAAAATCATTGAGGGATTTATTAAATAGTATAGAATTTTAAGTTTTATTTGAGGTTATGAAAGTATAAATAAAAGAAAAAGTTATTGATTTATTCGATTCAACGAAAGAACCTGCTATTAACATGGTATATGAAGTATTTTTAGAGAAAGTTATAGGAAGGGTTACTACATATATGCTACATAAACAAAAAAGACAAGAAAAGATGTTTGAAAAGTTTATGATTGAAACTAAAAAAGATATTGATTTTAGAGGAACATTAAAAGAATATGATTCTATAAGGGAAAAGCTTAATAGGGCTTTGCTATAGTGTAGTAATGTAATATATAAACAGTAGTATTATTAAATTGAATGAGAGGATTATAAAAATGAAGGCTAATGAAAAGTATTTAATTAGATTTTTAGATTCATCAGATACAAACTTTGTCATTCCAGTATATCAAAGAAATTATGATTGGAAAAAAGAACAGTGTAAGCAGTTATATGATGATTTAGTAAATATGATAAAGTATAAATATAAAAGTCATTTCTTTGGAACAATAGTATCAATTTATAATGATAGTGGAAGAAATAGAGAGTATTTAATTATAGATGGTCAACAAAGGATAACAACTATTTCTATATTATTATTAGCGATAGTTAATATAATAAAAGAAAATAGATTAAAAGCAAATGGAATAATAAAAGAAAAGCTTACTAATCAATATTTAATAAATCAATATTGTGAAGATGATGATAGAAAGTTAAAATTAAAGCCAATAAAAAATGATAGACAAGCATTTGAAAAGTCTTATAGAAAGAGCAGATGATATAACAAAAAGCGAAATAGAGGCTTTAATAGAAGGTAAAACTATAGAAAAACCAGTACATGAAGACATAACCTACAATGATGTTTATGATAATTTAGATAACCTTTGGAACTTTATGTTCTTTACAGGATATTTCAAAAAGATAAGTGAAAGAATGGATGAAAATACCCAAGAAAAGTTTGTAGAGCTAGCAATACCAAACTTAGAAGTTAAGTATATCTTTAGAACTAAGATACTTAAATGGTTTAATGAAAAGATAAAGAGCGAAGATTTATCTCTTCTTTATACTTCAATTATAAAAGGAGAAATTGATGTATTCCAAAGGGAAGTAAATAGATTATTGAAGAAGACAATAAGCTTTAATGATGCATATGAAAACTTTTATCATGGATTTATGATAGGATTATTATCTCATATGGATGGTTACATTGTAAAATCCAACAGGGAGAGCGGGGATGGAAGATGTGATATTTATATAAAACCACTATCAATTTTTGATAAAGCAGTAATAATTGAAATGAAGGTTTGTGATAAACCAAAAGAGCTATTTACAAAGCCACAAGATACTCTGCAGCAAATTGAAGATAAAAAATATGCATATGAACTTAATCAAAAATTTATTTTTAAGTATAGTCTTTTAAGCTATTATTTTTAGATAATACCATTAAAATCTATTTCTAAGTTGTTGAAGATGTTTACTTTTATTTTGTCATTAAAAGTATACAAATCAGGCTGATTATAGCCACTTTCAGTTAAAGTATAAACTAAAATGTTTTTTTTCATAGGATTTACTATCCAATATTCTTTACCTTTATATTTTTCATAAAGGTAAAGTTTTTTTACATAGTCATTTCCAGGATTAAATTTAGAAACAATCTTAACAATCATATCAGGAGAACCAAAGCAACCTTTATCATTTAATTTATTTTTATCACAAATTACTGATATATCAGGTTGAACAATATTTTTGCTATCATTTTCATTTTCATTTTCGTTAATTAACACAACGTCAAAAGGAGCAGGATAGACTTTACATTGTCTTTTGTTAGATTTAATATAATTTCTTAATTCTGCTGAAATTTCCATTATTAATTCTTGATGTATTCTACTTGGAGCAGGAGACATTGCAAAAATCTTGCCATCAATAATTTCAACAAACTCATCATTTGGGAAATTTAAATAATCATAATAAGTATAAACTTTATTATTTATTTGTTGGATAGCCAATTCATCACCTCAATTAATTTATTTTATTACATTTAAGTGATCTTGAATTACAAAAACATCTTTTTCAGTATCTTGAACCTTACGAGTTATGAACTTAACATCAGTTTTAGTATCAGATAAATCACTTTTTTATATTAATTAAATAGTAGTTCTAGAGATATATCAACCAGTTTCGACCATGGTATCATAGTTTTTGCACTAAGTTTATCCAGTCTATTATTGTAATCTAAATCTATTGATGTATTGAATCTAACTTTAGTTTTAACTTTCTATATTTACTTCATTAATGTAATAATATTAATCAAATTCAATTTATTTTAGATATATTTTTATAAATTAGTTTTTGATAAAAGATAATTTGGTATTTAAAGATATCTAATACAATAATAAAAAGCTATCTAATAAGAACATTTAAGTTTAAAAAAAATATAATAAACTTGATTTTTTACGCTTTTGCCGTTATGCAAAAGCCTAATTAAGCAGGAAGGGAGCATTATATGAAACGTGAACAAATAGCCA
>OLNJ01000675.1_pt1 | contig 25295 bp, 15 predicted proteins | sample 1672191 | NCBI WGS metagenome assembly OLNJ01 (sample SAMEA3136657, study PRJEB25190) | human gut metagenome | biome: human gut; feature: human-associated habitat; material: faeces | place: Austria | collected 2013 | reverse complement strand
TAAAGAAAATTGGTGCAACAGAAAAGATGATAAATAAAACTATATTTACTCAAACAGTAATTTATTTTGCAATGCCATTAACACTTGCAATAGTAAGCTCAATAGTTGGAATATCGGTAGTTAATAAATTTATAGCTTTATATGGAAAACCTAATATTGTACCAACAGCATTAATGACTTTAGGAATACTTATTGTCGTTTATGGAGGATATTTTTATACAACATATACAGGATATAAGATTATAATTAAAAATTCAAAATAGATAAATAAAGGCTATGTTAAAATCCATTTTAAGAAATTGAAATGATTTTAATATGGTCTTTTTCGATTATTACTTCAAGGTTGGAGCAAATAAAAAATATATTAAATAATATAGAGTATGAGTACAGACAAAGGGGTGTTATTATGGGAAAAAAATCTTTTAAATATAAAAAAAGAAAAAGAGATAGGCAAGAGAAATCTACTTATTATAATGATAAAGAAAGTGAAAAGTTACAACTTCTTGCTGTACAACAATTAGTAATAATACTAAATATATATGGACAAGTATTACTATATAAAGCTGCATTATTAGGAGTTGAACTAGTTGAGACACATTTTACAAATAATGAACTTCAAATAGAAGCAGATACTTTGGTAAAGCAGGCAGTCTATATATTTTTAATAACTGGATTATTATCAGCTCAGCTTGCAATGATTAATTATAACCTAGCATATGAAGATATAAATAATGGAGCTGATTATTCGATTCAACCTAATATAGACTTAATTACTGCAAATGTTCTAAATGTAACAGCAGCAATATACTATATAAAAGCTGCCAATGGATTATATGATAGGGATAACTTACAACCTATTTTCGGATTTAGATAAACTTAGACACTAGAAATTAAAGATATTAGCGAAAAACTATCGGGAAATATTGATGAAAATAGTAAATAATGTTAAAATTATGGAGGGGATAATACTATATTATAGCGATGGGGGCAAAAAATGACTAAACGTGTAAGATATACAGCAATAATCTTAATAGTATTTTTTATAAGCATTTTTTATAATACAGTAGTACTAGCTGATGAAATTAATCTTTCCAATAAAAAAAATTTAGATAATGGCAAAGTTAACTTTCAAAATATATCTATGAAAGATGGTTTATCTAGTAATGCTATAACTTGTATTTTTCAAGATTCTAAGGGGTATATATGGATAGGAACTGAAGATGGGTTAAATCAATATGATGGAAATGGGGTAAAAGTTTATAATTATGAAAACAGCACAGAAGATGGTTTGAGTTCTACATATATAACAAGTATTGCGGAGGATGAGCAGGGGTATATATGGGTTGGAACTTATGGCGGTTTAAATATCATTGATGGTGAAACAGAAAATATAGTTTGCTATGGTGATAAAAATAACTTGAGCAGCCCATATATAACAGATATTTATAAAGATAGTAATAATACTATGTGGGTAGGAACAGCTTCAGGGTTAAATAGGTATGATTCCGAAAGTGATAAATTTGTTAAATATTATTGGAATGATAGGGATAATGAAATTGCTAATAATTATATTACTGATATAAGTGAAGATGAAAATGGATTTTTATGGATAGCTACTAAATGTGGTATAGGTGGAATAAATATAAATGAATTAGATTATTATGCTAAGAATTTTGGGGAAGAAAATTCTAAGCAAATATACGCAATTGGTAGAAGTATAGATGGATATATGTGGGTTGCTAGTAAAAGTGGGATATATAAACATAATGTATTTGATAAAAAAACTAATATTTATAAAGTTAGATTTGATGATAGTATAGAAAACAGTATCGTTACAGTACTATGTGATATTGAAGGCAATGTATGGCTTGGAACCTCAGATGGACTAGTAAAATATAATGAACAAAATAATACAATTGAAACTTACAAAAAAGACATAGCATTTAATACTAGTCTAATTAGTAATTCTATCACCTGTTTATTTCAAGATAGAAATGGAGTTTTATGGATAGGAACTGATAATGGAGTGAGCATATTAAATACAGCTCAACAGTTTAGTAATAGCATAAATGACGCTTTAAGGAAAATGGATATACCATATAGTAGTATAACATCTATAATCGAGGATAGTAATAACGATTTATGGATAGGTACAGAGAGTAATGGAATAATAAACTTTATTGTAGAAACTAAAGAGACTGTTAGATATATATATGATGAGAATAATAATAACTCATTATCTAGTAATAAAATAAATAATATTTTCGAGATTGAAAAAAATAGATTTGTAATATCTACAGATAGAGGGGTAGATGTTTTATATAAAGATACAAGAAAGATAGAATGTAACGTAACTAGAGACTTAAGAGAAGAGTATACTAATGAAATATTAACTATTTTTAATGATGGATATGATTTGTGGATAGGTACTAATAATGTTTTTTTTAAAAGTGAAAATGGAACATATGAATTAGTAAACTATAATGAGAATTTTCAAGAGAAAGGAATAGATAATTATAGAGTTGTAGATATCTTTCAAGATGAAAGAGATAAAGATATATTATGGCTAGCGGGAGAACGATATAGCGGACTTATAAAATTTCATAAAACTGATGGTATTATAAAAAACTATGTAACAAGTAAAGACATCACTTCTATTAGCTATGACTTTGTAAATTGTATAGAAGGTGATGGAAATGGAGTTTTGTGGATAGGAACAAATTCAGGATTAAATAAATTTGATATAGAAACTGAAATATTTATAAGATATTCTCAAAAAGATGGACTAGTTAGTGATTATATAAATTCAATTGAAATAGATAGTTGTGGAAACTTATGGCTAGGAACAAATAATGGATTAAGTAAATTTAATATTGAAGAAAATAAATTTATAAATTTTTCTGAAATAGATGGAATTCAAGGAAGCCACTTCAATAGAGGGGTAAGCTTAAATATGGAGTGTGGTCAGGTACTATTTGGAACATCTACTGGAGTAGTATCTTTTAATCCAATGGAGATTAATGAAGATACATATAGAAATGAAAATGTTGTAATAGGAAAAGTAAGAATAAATGGTGAGTTAATTACTTTGGGAGATAAGAACCTAAATTTAAAGTACAATGAGAACAACATAATGTTTCAATATTTCCTTCCTGAGTATGGAAGATTAGGAGAGATAAATTATTTATACAAGCTTGAAGGAGTAGATGATGAGTGGAAATATATTAATAGAGGGTCATTTTCAAACTATACATTATTATCACCAGGTAACTACACTTTTAAAGTAAAGGCTATGAATAATACTGGAGACATTACAGAAGAAACAAGTTTAAATTTTACGATAAATAGTCCTATTTGGAAAACTAAAGCAGCATATTGTTTTTATATTTTTATTTTTTTAGCTATAATCTACTTTATATGGAACAGAGTTAAATTATTAAAAGCTATAGTTGAAAAACAGACTAAAGAAATAAATCGTCAGATGGATGAAAATAAAAAATTATATGAAAGAAGTTTAAAAAATGAGAAATTTAAAAATGATTATTTTGTAAATCTTTCTCACGAGTTAAGAACTCCTATAAATATAATATTATCTGTTTTACAATTGTTAAATTCTTTAGAGGATAGTGGAAATGTTACTAAAGAAAAAGCAAAACATTATATGGATGTAATAAAGAAAAGCTCTAATAATTTATTAAAGATTATAAATGATATTATAGATAGTTCAAAGATAGAGTCTGGAGCTTATAAAATAAATAAACAAGATAATGTAGATATAGTTTATTTAGTAGAAGAAACAGCTCTTAATATGAGCGATTATATAAAAGAAAAAGGACTTGAACTAATAATTGACCCAGAGATAGAAGAAAAAACAATATGTTGCGACCCAAAAGAAATAGAAAGATGTATTATAAATCTTATTGGAAATGCGGTTAAATTCACTGAAAGTGGTGGAAGAATTAGTATTGTAATTAAAGAAAATGAGAATTTTGTAAGCATTTCTGTTGAAGATACTGGACTTGGTATATCAAAAGATGACCAAGAGTTCATTTTTAACAGATTTGAGCAAGGAAAAGGTTCTGATTCAACTAAAGTAAGTAGTAGTGGGATAGGTTTAACATTAGTTAAATATATAGTAGAGCTTCATAATGGTAATGTTTCATTAGAAAGTGAAGAAAATCAGGGAAGTAAATTTACAATAACTTTACCTTTAGTTTAATTCTAGAAGGTAACTTTACAACTTAATAATTAAAATAAATTAGCATGTATATTTATGGAGATATATATGCTAATTTTTTATTAAATATAAGAATTAATTAATTAAATAAAGAAAAGATAATAAAGAAATAAATATATACTTAGGAGATTATTAATGGAAAGATTAGCAGAATTAATAAATAATTATGGATATATTATTATTTTTTTATCATTATTTTTAGAATTGATAGCATTACCACTACCAGGAGAAATCTTAATGGGATACTGTGGATTTCTTATTTATAATGGAAGTTTGAATTACACGTTAAGTATTATAACAGCAGCACTAGGAGCTATATGTGGTATAACATTATCATATTTTATTGGTAAATTATTAGGAGTTCCGTTTTTTCATAAGTATGGTAAATATGTTCATCTCACTCCAGAAAAGTTAGATAAAATATCAGGATGGTTTGATAGATTTGGAAATAAATTATTGACTATAGCTTACTTTATACCTGGAGTAAGACATATTACTGGATATGTATCAGGAATAACCAATATATCTTTTAGTAAATTTGCCATTCATGCCTATATAGGTGCATTTATTTGGGCTATAACATTTATTACTATTGGTAAAGCATTAGGTGAAGATTGGAATTATTTACATAAGTATGCTACAAAGTACTTAATTATAGGAGCAATATTATTAGGGATTATCATAGTAGCTATATATGGTTATAAGAGATATGAAAAAGAGATAAAGAAATATATTTACTTATATATGAAAAATATAATTTCGGTTTATAATTCAATTAAGAAAGTTGAATTAGGCATAGTTATTGCAGGGATAGTGTATATAGCTTTAATAATAGTTACTTTTAAATTAATAGATGAGCATTTATCAAATGAAATGAGCTTATTTGATAGTATAACCTATAGAATTTTTAGAGGTGTTTTTTCAAAGAGTTTTATAGAGGTTATAAGTGGATTTAAAAATTTATCATCTGTATATATTGTAATCTTGGTAAGTATTTTAATGGTTGGGTGGATAACAGTAAAGCAAAGTCAGAAAGTAAAAAATATATTATTTATAATTTTTACAATTCTAGGTGGAGAGATATTTGTTGACATTTCTAACTATATATTTAAGAAGAGTAATTCAGCTATAGATATAGGAAGTATTTATAATAGCTTTCCAAGTAAAGATGTTTTTATAGTTTCTATTTTATTTGGGATTATTACATATTATATATTAAGGCAAAGTTATAGTAAAATTATAAAAACTATATCGATGATTATACTTATATCTATTTGTGCTTTTGTAGGAATAAGTGATATATATTTAAAAATTCAATATGCTAGTGGTGTAATTGTAGCTTATTTATTTGCTACTCTTTGGATTATCTTATGTATTACAATTTTAGAATTATGGAGTATTATACCTGAAGTTGCAAGTAAGTTAGAGGATTAGTAAAAGGTATAAGGAATTTTTTAGCTTTGACATCTATTTGTAATGTTTATATTATAAAATTAATATGATAATTTATATTTTAGGAATCATGGAAAATGGATGGAGGAGAGATAAAGTGATATGCCTATAAGTATGAGAGAGGAAGTTAATAATAGAGTTACAAGAAATAGAAAAAGAAAACGCAGAAAGTATATAGTAGCAGGAGTTATTATTATAACTACTTTTGGAATATATAAAATTAATTATTATTGCAAACAAAAGGAAGTGGCAAGTGTAATTATTGAAGAAAATAAATATATAGAGAATGAAGAAGCAACTATTAAAAATAGTAGATCAGCGTCTAATGAATACTTAATGTTGATTAATAAGGTAAGTGGTATAAACCAAAACTATATACCTCCGGATTTAGTAATTCCAAATGTTAAATTTAGAGTAGCTGATGATATGTGCAGAGAAATGAGAGTAGATGCTGCAAAAGCTTTAGAAAATATGTTTAATGATGCAATGAAAGAAGGAATAAACTTAATTGCAATTTCAGGATATAGATCATATGAGTATCAACAAGAAGTTTATGATAGAAGCGTTGCAATAGAAGGTCAGGAGTATACAAATAACTATGTTGCTGTACCAGGAACAAGTGAGCATCAAACTGGATTAGTAATGGATTTATTATCAGATGAATATTTAAGTTTAGATGAGGGGTTTGAGAATACAAGAGCTTTTCAGTGGCTTAAGGAGAATATGAGTAATTATGGATTTATACTTAGATATCCTAAAGGAAAAGAAGATATAACAGGATATGATTATGAACCATGGCATTTGAGGTATGTTGGAGTTGATGTTGCAGAAGAGATAATGAGTAAAGGCATAACCTTAGAAGAATATTTAAATAGTTAGTATTATATATATTTATAATACTAGGATTACAGTAAGAATGTATAAAAACTTCTAAAGAAAGATATTTTCTTTAGAGTTTTTTTTATTACATAAAGATTAGATATGCCAAAGTTTAATTTATAGATAAGTGATGAATATTATATGTGATAAAGTTACACAAGGTAAGGTAAAATGATAACAATTGCTGGTGTGAGGAATATAATTTATTAAGTGATAATTAATTTATCAACTTAAATGAATTATAGGAGAGTAAGAAGATGAAAGTCATTAATGAATCAGAATTTGTAAATGAAGTTAAAGATGGATTAGTTTTAGTAGATTTTTATGCAGAATGGTGTGGCCCATGTAAGATGCTTTCACCAGTTTTAGAACAAATAAATAAAGAAAATAAGGATATTAAAGTTGTTAAGGTTAATATTGATAATTCAAGAAATATAGCATCATATTATCAAATACAATCAATACCAACTTTAGTTTTATTGAAGGATGGACAATTTATCCATAGGATGATAGGTTTCAATCCTAAGAAAAAAATAGAAGAGTTTATAGCAAGAGGAAAATAAATTAATAAAATTACATAGAGATTTTATTTAAGTAAATTTCTGTGTGATTTATTTTTATATTTAGTAATATAATTAATTTATTAAATCAATTACAATATTAACATTATTTAAATGTTTTCATAAAGAATTGAAAAAATATTTATAAAATTTATAAATATTTGTTCCATTTTCAATAAAATGGTTGTATAATATGAATATATTAAATTAATATTTTGAGTGAACAAAGGCGTTCAATAGAGGGATAATCCCTATTCTATTGTCGTCTTTTTTTTTATTATAAAGGGGGAATATATTATGTCAAAGTATACAAGGGAAGATATTTTAAGATTAGTAGAGGAGAATGACATTAAGTTTATAAGATTGCAATTCACAGATATATTTGGATTCTTAAAAAATGTAGCTATTACTGATAGACAATTAGAGAAGGCCTTGGACAATAATATAATGTTTGATGGTTCATCTATTTCAGGATTTGTAAGAATTGAAGAATCAGATATGTATTTAAGACCAGATTTAGATACATTTTCTATATTACCATGGAGACCACAACATGGAAGAGTTGCTAGATTAATTTGTGATGTTTATACTCCTGAAGGACATGCTTTTGAAGGAGATCCAAGAAATATATTAAAGAAAGTATTAAAAGAAGCAGAGGATATGGGATATAGCTTTAATGTAGGGCCAGAATGTGAATTTTTCTTATTAGAAACTGATGAGAAAGGAAGACCAAAGTTAGAAACTCAAGATAAATCAGGATATTTTGATTTAAGCCCATTAGAAGGTGCTGAAAATGCAAGAAGAGATATGTGCATGATGTTAGAAGATATGGGATTTGAAATAGAAGCTTCTCATCATGAAGTAGCATATGGTCAAAATGAAATAGATTTTAAATATGCTGATGCATTAACTACAGCAGATAGTATTATGACATTTAAGTTAGTAGTTAAATCAGTAGCTCAAAGACATGGAGTATATGCAACATTTATGCCTAAGCCTTTCTTCGGAATAAATGGATCAGGAATGCACGTAAATATGTCTCTTATGAAAGATGGTAAGAATGCATTTTATGATGAAAGTGATAAATTAGCTTTAAGCAAAGATGCATATAGCTTTATAGCAGGACTTATGAAGCATGTAAAAGAATTAACTGCTATAACAAATCCATTAGTTAATTCTTATAAGAGATTAGTACCTGATTACGAAGCACCAGTTTATATTGCATGGTCAGCAAAAAATAGAAGTCCACTTATAAGAGTTCCAGCAACTAGAGGAGCAGGTACAAGAATAGAATTAAGATGCCCAGATCCAAGTGCAAACCCATATTTAGCTCTAGCTTGTCTTTTAGCAGCGGGATTAGATGGAATTAAAAATAATTTAACACCACCAGCGTCAATTGAAAAGAATATATTCGGAATGAGTGTTGAAGAAAGAAAGAAAGAAGGTATAGAAAGTTTACCAGGAAGCTTAGAAGAATCTATTAAGTATATGGAAGAAAGTGAATTAATAAGAAAAACTTTAGGTGACCATACTTTCTATAATTATATTAAAGCTAAAAAAATAGAATGGGATGAGTACAGAACTAAGGTAACTCCATGGGAAATTGATAATTATTTAGAGCAATATTAAGATATTGTTAAATGAATAGTATTAAAGTAGAAATTCTATCAGCTAAATATATAACATATACTTAAGCTGAAAGAATTTTTGCTTAATACGATTTTAAGCATCTGTTTGATTGGAGGGAAAATATGCAAGAAAGAATTGTAATAGCTATAAATAATCTTAATGTTGCAGACAAATTAAGAATGGTATTATCTAACGCAGGATATTACATAGTTGCTACTACAAAGTCAGGAAATGAACTTACTAGAATAGTTAGAAGCAATGATATAAGTATTGTTTTAATTGGGTATAAGCTAAGTGATATGACTATCATGGATGTGTATGATAATATTGGAGAATTAACTAGTTTTTTAGCAATAGTTAATGAACAACATAAGGCTTATATACAGGAAGAAGTAGATATTTTTTGCATAACAAGTCCTATAAATAATGCAGTACTTCTAAATTCCATAGATATGGTGATACAAAGTCAAAGAAGATTTGGAATTTATAAGAAGAAAATTCATTCTTTAGAGCAGAAGATTGAAGATAGAAAATTTATTGATAAAGCAAAAGGTAAATTAATGAAAATAGAAGCTATTAGTGAGGAAGAGGCTTTTAGATATATTCAAAAACAAGCTATGGATAGAAGGAAAACTATAAGAGAAATAGCTGATGAAATATTAGATGAGATATAATTGGATTTTGTCCAAGCTAAATGGAGGGGTGTATGCATAAGGATTGTGGTTTATACAAAGGGGTATTTGAGCATGATGCGTGTGGAATAGGAGCTATAGCCAATATAAATGGTGAAAAAACTCATAAGACCATAGAGGATGCTCTTAATATATTAATAAATTTAGAGCATAGAGGTGGATCTGATGAAAACTCTGGTGATGGTGCTGGAATACTGTTGCAGATACCACATAGATTTTTTAAAGAAGAAGCTCAAAATTTAGGATTCATCTTACCTAAAGAGGGAGAATATGCTGTTGGTATGTTCTTTTTTTCAAATGATGAAGTTGAAAGAAATGAAACTATAAGATTGTTTGAAAATGTTGCTACTGAAGAAGGTTTAAAGATTTTAGCTTGGAGAGAAGTACCATATGATACAAATGGCTTAGGGGTAGAGGCTTTAAAAACTATGCCATATTTTAAGCAAGTTATAATTGAGAAGCCTAAAAATATATTTTCAGGAATGGATTTTGAAAGAAGATTATATGTTTTAAGAAGAAGTTTTGAAAAAAGAGTTAAGGATGAGAAGACATATGTAGTTTCTCTATCTTCAAAAACTATTGTGTATAAAGGGATGTTGTTAGCTGGACAACTTAAAAACTTTTATAAGGATTTAACAAATCAAAAAATTGAATCAGCTATAGCCATGGTTCACTCTAGATATAGTACAAATACAGTTCCAAACTGGGAGAGAGCTCATCCTAATAGGTATATAATTCATAATGGTGAAATTAACACACTAAGAGGTAATGTAAATAAATTATATTCAAGAGAAGAGACTATAACCTCAAGAGTTTTAGGAGATGAAATTAAAAAAGTATTACCAATTATAAATAAAGAAAGTTCTGACTCAGCTATTTTAGATAATACTTTAGAGTTTTTAACTATGAATGGTAGGGATATGGCAAGAGCTGTGATGATGTTAATTCCAGAGCCTTGGGTTAAGAATACTAGAGTTACAGAAAAGAAAAAAGCTTTTTATGAATATAATGGAACTTTAATGGAACCTTGGGATGGACCTGCTGCTATTGTTTTTTCTGATGGAGATAAAATGGGGGCTGTTTTAGATAGAAATGGTTTAAGACCAACAAGATATTATATTACTAAAAATGATACCTTAATTCTTTCTTCAGAAGTTGGGGCATTAGATATAAAAAATGAAGATATAAGATATAAAGGTAGATTAACTCCGGGTAAGATGTTACTGGTAGATACTAAGAAGGGAAAACTTATTGAAGATAAAGAGTTAAAAGAAAGATATTATATGCAACATCCATATGATGAATGGTTAAGTGAAGGATTAGTTACATTAGATTCTTTATATGAAAGTAGAGTTGAAGAGATTGAAAGAGAAAGAAGAGGGAAACTCTTTAAAGCTTTTGGTTATAGCTATGAGGATTTAACAGGTACAATTTTACCAATGATGGAAAGTGGAGAAGAACCTTTAGGTTCAATGGGGATAGATACTCCACTGGCAGTTCTTTCGAAGAGAGAGCAACCTTTATTTAATTACTTCAAGCAATTATTTGCTCAAGTAACAAATCCACCTATTGATGCTATAAGAGAAGAAGTTGTGACATCTACTAATGTTTATTTAGGTACAGGTGGAAATATATTAGAAGATAAAAAGGATAATTGTAATTTAATTAAGTTAAATGATCCTATATTATCTGATGAAGATTTAGCAAAGATAAAGGCAATGTATGATGATAATTTTAAGGCTAAGGTATTAGAGATAGTATATGAAAAGACAAGTTCTGATAAAGATTTAGAAAAAGCTTTAGATAATCTGTTTGAAAATGCTTATAGTTCATATAAAGAAGGATACAATTTGTTTATTTTGAGTGATAAGAAGGTAAATGAAACTCAGATTCCAATACCATCTTTATTAGCAGTTTCAGGATTGCATAGATTTTTTATAAATAAAGGAATACGAACTGCTGTAGATATAATTGTTGAAAGTGGGGAGCCAAGAGAGGTACATCATTTCGCTACTCTTTTAGGATTTGGTGCTTCAGCAATAAATCCGTATTTACTTTATGAATCAGTACAAGAATGTAAAGAGATAGGCTTAACAAATATAGAGTATAAAAAGGCTGTTAAAAATATAAACAAAGCATTAGTTAAAGGAATAATCAAGATATGCTCTAAAATGGGGATATCAACTATTCAATCTTACCAAGGAGCACAGATATTTGAAGCTTTAGGTATAAAAGAAGATGTTATAAACAAGTATTTTACAAAGACAGTAAGTAGAATAGGTGGAATAGGGTTAGAAGAAATCGATAAAGAAACTTTAATGAAGCATAAGAAAGCTTTCGATAAGTACTATAATAATTTTGATTTTTCATTAGAAAGTAATGGGATGTATAAAGAAAGAAGCGGAAAAGAAGAGCATTTATATAATCCGTTAACTATTCATAAGTTACAAGAATCTACTAAAAAGAATGATTATAATTTATTTAAAGAGTATTCAGCTTTATTAAATAAAGAGAATAATGAAATAACTTTAAGAAGTTTATTAGATTTTAACTTTGAAGAAAATCCTATACCTATTGATGAAGTTGAATCTATAGAGTCTATAGTAAAAAGATTTAAAACAGGGGCAATGTCATATGGGTCTATATCAAAAGAGGCTCATGAAGCTTTAGCAATAGCAATGAATAGAATTGGGGGCAAATCAAATACAGGCGAAGGTGGAGAAGATAGTTCTCGATATATATTAGACAAAAATGGAGATTCTAGAAGATCAGCAATTAAGCAAATAGCTTCTGGTAGGTTTGGGGTAACCACAGAATATTTAGTAAATGCTGATGAGATTCAAATTAAAATGGCTCAAGGTGCAAAGCCAGGTGAGGGAGGACATCTTCCTTCAAAGAAAGTATATCCATGGATAGCTAAAACTAGGGGGTCTACACCAGCAGTTGAATTAATCTCACCGCCACCACATCACGATATTTACTCAATAGAAGATTTGGCTCAACTTATATATGATTTAAAAAATGCTAATAGAAAAGCTAGAATATCAGTAAAACTTGTAGCAGAATCAGGAGTAGGAACTATAGCTTCAGGGGTAGCTAAAGGTGGAGCTGATGTAATTTTAATTTCAGGATATGATGGTGGTACAGGGGCAGCACCAAGAACATCAATACAACATGCTGGGATACCGTGGGAGTTAGGAGTAGCAGAAGCAAATCAAACGTTATTATTAAATGGGTTAAGAGATAGAGTTACTATTGAAGTGGATGGAAAGCTCATGACTGGTAGGGATGTTGCTATAGCAGCTCTTCTTGGGGCAGAGGAGTTTGGATTTGCAACAGCACCGTTAGTAACATTAGGTTGTGTAATGATGAGAGTTTGTAACTTAGATACTTGTCCAGTAGGAATAGCTACTCAAAATGAAGAGCTTAGAAAAAGGTTTAAAGGAAAACCAGAGTACGTAGTTAATTTTATGTATTTCATAGCTCAAGAATTAAGAGAATATATGGCCAAACTAGGTTTCAGAAATGTTGAAGATATGATTGGTAGAGTAGATAAGCTTAGGCAAAGAGATGATTTAAAAGGGTTTAAAGGTAGCAAGGTTGATTTATCTTCAGTTTTATATGTTGATGAAAGATTTAAAGGTAAATCAGTAGTGAGAGATAAGAATAGAAAGAGTTATAACCTAGATAAAGTTATAGATACAACTTTATTACTACCTATGGTAAGTGAAGCTATGGAGAAAAAAGAAAATTTAGTTTTAAATATAGATATTAGAAATATCCACAGAACTTTAGGGACAATACTAGGTTCAGAACTAACTAGAAGATACGGAAAAGATGCTATGCAAGATGAAACTGTAAGAATTAAATGTAATGGTTCTGCAGGGCAAAGCTTTGGTGCGTTTGTACCTAGAGGAATTACTTTAGAAGTTATAGGTGATGCCAATGACTACTTTGGAAAAGGATTATCTGGTGGAAAGCTTATAGTGTCTAAGCCTAAGGAATGTACATTAGAAGGTGAAGATAATGTAATAATTGGAAATGTAGCACTTTATGGAGCAACTAGTGGTAAAGCTTTCATTAATGGTGTAGCAGGAGAGAGATTTGCAGTTAGAAATTCAGGAGCAATAGCAGTAGTTGAAGGTGTTGGAGACCATGGTTTAGAGTATATGACCGGTGGGACAGTAGTTATTTTAGGTGAAATGGGAATTAACTTTGCTGCAGGTATGAGCGGTGGAGTTGCTTATGTTTATGATAGTAAACTTATTTTAGAAAATAGAGTAAATAAAGATATGGTATCTATAGAAGGTCTAAATTATGATGAAGTAATGGAAGTTAGAGATCTTATAAGAGAACATTATAAAGAGACAAACTCTAAGATTGCTAAAAATATCTTGGATAATTTTGACTTTGAATCAGGATACTTTAAGAAAGTAATGCCAAAGGATTATGCGAAGATTATAAAATTAATAAATGAAAAAGTTAAGAGTGGATTAAGTAAAGCTGATGCAGCTTTAGAAGCTTTTTATGAAAGGAGTGGAGTTTAATATGGGAAGGCCTGATGGATTTTTAGTATATGAAAGAGAAACAGGAGAAAATATAGCTCCACTAGATAGAATTAATAATTATGATGAATTTCATAAGAGCTTAAGTGAAGATAAGCAAAGAGAACAAGGGGCTAGATGTATGGATTGTGGAATTCCATATTGTCAAAGTGGTATTTTAATAAATAATAGAGTATCTGGTTGTCCTCTAAACAACTTAATCCCTGAATTTAATCACTTATTATATAAAGGTAATTATAAGTTGGCATTACAAAGATTATTAATGACAAATCCATTTCCAGAGTTTACTGGAAGAGTATGTCCAGCGCCTTGTGAACATGGATGTACAGTTGGACTTAATGGTGTATCAGTTAGCATAAAGGAAAATGAAAGATTTATAATAGATAAAGCTTTTAGCAATGGAACAATGCAGGCAAAACCCCCCATATGTAGAACGGGAAAAACTATTGCTATAGTAGGTTCAGGTCCAGCAGGACTTTCAGCAGCTTATATTTTAAATAAGTTAGGACATACAGTTACTGTTTATGAAAGGGAAGATAGAGTTGGGGGACTACTTATGTATGGTATACCTAATATGAAGCTAGATAAATCCGTTGTAAATCGTAGGGTTATGTTAATGAAAGAAGAAGGAGTAACCTTTTTAACTGGGGTAGATGTTGGAAAAGAGAGCAAGGTAACTTCTATGATACTCAATAATTATGACTCAGTTATCTTAGCAACAGGAGCACCAAAACCTAGAGATTTAAATGTTAAAGGCAGAGAGTTAAGAGGTATAGAGTTTGCTGTAGATTATCTAAAAGAAAATACAAGAACTTTATTATCACCGAAAATAGATAATAATAATTATATAGATGCAAAGAATAAAAATGTATTAATTATTGGTGGAGGAGATACAGGAACAGATTGTGTTGCGACAGCTTTAAGACAAGGAGCTAAATCTATAATGCAACTAGAAATAACAGATAAGCCACCAAAATCAAGGAGTGATAATAATCCTTGGCCACAATGGGCAAATATTTTTAAAGAAGATTATGGTCAAGAAGAGTATGTAGCTAAGTTTGGGAAAGATCCAAGAAAATATTTAACTTCAGTAAAAGAGTTAATTGGTGATGAAAACGGCAATGTTAAAAAAGCTGTAATAACAAACGTAAAATGGGAAAAAACTGAAGATAATAGAGTTGTACCTATACTAGTAGAAAATAGTGAAAAATTAATAGATGTAGATTTAGTTTTGATTGCTATGGGATTTTTAGGCTCTGAAGATTATTTAACTCAAGTATTAGAAATAGAATTAAATAATAGAGGAAATATAAAAGCTGATGATAAAAGCTATAAAACAAATAAAAATAATATATTTGTTTGTGGAGATGCTAGAAGAGGTCAATCTTTAGTGGTATGGGCTATAAGAGAAGGAATAGATGTAGCTTATAATGTTCATAAATATCTTGTTAAATAGGATTAAAGGATGTCCAATTTGGACATCCTTTATATGCGTAATAGAAATAAATTTTTCATGTTAATATGTTTGCACTAGGAACTAGTTTAATTTTCTGAACTAAGTTGAGCTATTCCTAATGATGTAAGACCAATTGATAATAGAGTTATAGATGTGTTTATATCAATAGTTGTTATAATTGATAAAGCTAAAGTTGCTACTCCCATAGATAAACCAACTGCTTTGAAAATAGTATTAATAGTTTTTTTATTCATGTAATACCTCAAAATATTTTTAGTAATATAAAAAATATATGTTAAACTATATATTGATTATACATTTATTGGGATAATGATACAATAAATGTATAATTAAGATTAACTACGTAATTAAATGTATATAGGGATAGATGTAGTATTGATATTCAATATAGTTGAGTAAATAAAGATGAAAATAATGTGCACAGATATTTAGTTATAAAGAAGATGGGGGTTAATATGGATATAAACTTAAGAAAATTATCATTAGAAGATAAAAAGGAATATTGGAATAGTGGATTTAAAAATCAAGATGAAGAAGTGATGTATTATACTGGGACAACAAATAATCCAACTGAGGAACAAATATGTAATTATATAGACAGAGTAGTAAAAAATGATTCAAGGGAGGATTATGTTATTTGTGATTTAAATAATAATATTTTAGGTGAAGCTGTGTTAATGGAAATAGATGATGATAATAAGAGCTGTCATTTTAGAATAGCTATATTTAATAAAGAATCATTTGGAAAAGGAATTGGATATAAAGCAACAGTAGAAATATTAAGAATTGCATTTGAAAAGTTGAAATTACATAGAGTAGAGTTAGAAGTTTTTGACTATAATCTAAGAGCAAAGAAAATGTATGAAAAAGTAGGATTTAAGGTTGAAGGATTAAAAAGAGATGGAATATTTATAGATAATCAGTATAGAGGTATATACATAATGTCCATACTTGAGGATGAATATAGAAAAATATTCAGTTAAAATCTATATAAATTTTACGAAAAATTTCTGTACATATTAGTTAAGGTAATGTACAGAAATGTAAGCTATAATTAGGATTATAAAAATAATAAGAGATAATGTAGCTTATTATGGAGGAATAGTGATGATAAAGGTATTGTTAGTTGAAGATAATGAGAAGATTAGTGAGAATATATTAGAGTATTTTAAAGATGAAATGGATATTAAAAATGTATATAACGGAAGAGATGCTATTGATTATTTAGAGTTATATGATTTTGACATAATTATTTTAGATTTAATGCTTCCTGAAATTGATGGAATGGGAGTATTAAAGTATATGTCTAAAAAAGGTATAGACACAGCAGTTATAGTTCTTACTGCAAAGGAAGAGCTTGGAGATAAGCTTAAAGCATTCAATTTAGGGGCAAATGATTATCTAACAAAGCCATTTTATATGGAAGAGCTTAAAGCAAGAATAATTGCAATATTAAAGAGTGTAGGAAAAATAAAAAGTTCAAATATGCTTCAGTTTAAAGACATGGAAGTTAATATGAAGACTAAGAGGGTTTATATTAAAGGCAATGAAATTGATTTAAATGAGAAGCTGTATAGTTTATTAGAATATTTAATAATGAACAAGGGTGTACTATTATTTAAGGAACAGATATTTGATAATATTTGTGGATACAATAGTGATGCATCAACTGAAATAATAGAAGTTTATATGAGTAGACTTAGAAAAAATTTAAGTAAATACGGATATGATAAATATATTGTTACAAAGAGAGGTATGGGGTATTTAATGGACGAAAGCATTGAGGACTAACTATGATGAAGAAAGATATATTTTTAAAGACCAAGAGAAAAGTAATAATTTTGAGTTTATCTATAGTATTTATTTGCTTGTTAATATTTGCGATAATCACTAAAACTTTATATACTTCTATAGTATTTAGTCATATAGATCAACAGCTTATGAAGGAGAGAAATACTTATAGCAATGCAATGAATACAGGAAGAGATGTAAGAGATGTGAGAGGGATACCTAAGTTACCACCTAATATTATTATGATAATACAGACTGGTAATGGAGTTGCATTAATGAATCAAAATTACTATTTTGACTCTGATAATCTACCAGTTTTTCCTGATAACTCTGAAGATGAAATAGTGACTTTAACCTTTGGGGAATATACATTTAGAGGAATAAAATTTAAATTTAATGATTTAGTTGTATCATTATTAATAAATGTAGATTCAGAGATACAGTCTGTAAATCAGCTTATGAGTTCAATAATATTAAGTTTTGTTATACTAATTATAATAGCACTTGTATTATCTTATTATCTTTCTTCAAAGATAATGAAGCCTGTTAAGGAAGCTTATGATAAGCAGGTATTTTTTGTTCAAGATGCATCCCATGAGATGAGAACACCTCTTGCAGTAATAAGAGGGAAGCTAGAACTTCTTGCTAATAAGTGGGGAGATACTATTGATAATAATTTTGAACATATATCAAAAATGATGAGTGAGGTAAGAGGTTTAGAAAAGCTTAATAGTGATTTACTATTACTATCAAAGGAAGATGTTGATGGAAGTATTAATATAACAGAATTTTCTTTAAATGATTTTGTTACAGATTTAAGTGAATTCTATATTGATTTAGCTGAAATTCAAGAGAAGACCTTTGAAGTAAAAACGGTAGACTCTGATTTGAAAGTGAGCTGGGATTACAATAAAATTAAGAGAATGATAATTATCTTAATCGAGAATGCTTTTAAATATACTGGTGATAATGGTAAAATTCAACTTAGTTTTGAAGATGCAGGAAAGAATATAAAAGTAACTGTTAAAGATAATGGGATTGGTATAAAGGAAGAAGATCAAAAGCGTATTTTTGATAGATTCTTTAGAAGTGCTGATGTGAGAGTTAAGAATATAAGCGGTAGTGGAATAGGATTAAGTCTTTTAAAATCTATTTCTAAAACTTTAGATATTAAGGTTAAATTAACTTCAAAAGAATTGGTTGGAACAGAATTTACTTTATTAATTCCTAAATCGATAAAGTAATGATAAATTAGATTAAGTAAAAATATAAACTCTATGCAAAAGAGAATTGATGCTGTATACGGTACAGATAAATTCTGCGTAGAGTTTTTTATTTATGTTAAGTTAATGTTAAGATTCATCTATTAGAATGAAATAGAAATATATGGAGGTGGGTTAATAATGAATGATAAAAAGACAAAGTATATTTTAATTACATTAATTATTATATGCTTAGCTTTAATTGGAGTATATTTAGTTAAATTTAATCCAAATACTGAAAATGGTTATGGAAATATACAAAATGTTGATACTGTCTTAGATAAAGATAATATTACAAATATTAATATTGAAATTGCTGATAGTGACTGGGAGGATTTAAAAGAAAATGCAACAGCAGAAGAATACTATGAGGCAAATGTAACAATAAATGGAGAGACTTTTTATAGTGTAGGAGTAAGAGCTAAAGGAAATTCAAGTCTTAGCAATATAGCTAAGGATGATACTACAGATAGATATAGTTTAAAGATTAAATTTGATAAATATGTTGATGGTCAAACATACAATGGAATAGAAAAATTAGCTTTAAATAATAATTATCAAGACCCTACATACATGAAGGAATACTTATCTTATGAGATATATGAATCTTTAGGGGTCTCAACTCCAGAGTATTCTTATGCAAGTATAAGTATAAATGGAGAGCCATGGGGATTTTATCTTGCTATAGAAGATATTGATGAAAGATATATAGAAAAATATTATGGTTCAGTAGAGGGAAATCTTTATAAACCTGAAACTATGGATTTGAATAATAATGATATTGGTCAAAAAGATGAAGAAATGATAAAGCCTGGTTTCCAAACGAATGAAGATATAGGTGGAGAGTCAGCAGCATCAAATAGTAATTCACAAGGAATGGATGGCAATATGCAAAGTATGCCTGGAAACATGCCAGAAAATCTTCCAGAAGGAATTCCAAATGATATGCAGGGTAATAAGCAAGGAATGATGGGCGGATTTAATAAAGGAAATAATGGGGGTGCAGATCTTAAATATATAGATGATGATATAGCAAGTTATTCAACAATAACTGAAAGCGCTGAATTTAAAACTACAACAGAAGCTGATTATCAAAAGATTGTAGATATGATAAAAAACTTAAATAAGGGGGAAAATCTTGAAGAGTATCTAAATGTAGAAGAAATATTAAAATACTTTGCAGTAAATACGTTTTTAGTTAATTTAGATAGTTATTCCGGTGGAATGTATCATAATTATTATCTTTATGAAAGAGATGGAGTATTTGAAATGCTGCCTTGGGACTTAAATATGTCCTTTGCAGGATTTGGTGTTAATAATGCTAGTAGTGCAGTAAATTTCCCAATTGATTCACCAGTAACAGGTACATTAGAAGATGCTCCTTTAATAGGGAAGTTATTGGAAGTTGATGAGTATAAAGAATTATATCATAGCTATCTAAATCAAATTATAGAAAATTATATAAGCAATGATGGATTTAATAATTTAGTAACTAAAATTGATAATATGATTAAAGATTATGTTAAAGAAGATGTGACAGCTTTTTATAATTACGATGAATATGAAAGTGCAGTTTCAGAGTTAAGAACATTTATGCAAGATAGATCATCAAGTGTAATTGCTCAACTTAATGGTGAACAGCCTTCAACAGAATATGGTACTATCGAAACTACTGTTGATTTATCAGTATTAGGTGGTCAACAACAAATGGGTATGGGTGGAAATAAAGGTGGAATGTTCGATATGAATAATATCCCAGGAAATATTGATGGACAAAATATCCCACAAATGCCAACTGATATGAATGGAGAAAATCTACCACAGATGCCGACGGATATGAACGGTGCAAATATTCAGCAGATGCCACCAAATATGAATGGGGTTAATATGGAACAACAGCCCAATATAAATACTAATGATATGCAACAGAATATTGAAGGTGAAGTTGGAAATAGTCAGTAATAGAGTGGAGATAATGAAAGTGGTAAGCAAATAGAAACAAATTAAATCCAACATATATTCTATCTAATAAGGATATTTTTAAAGGAAATATATGAATATTATCCCAAAACACCTTGAAAATCTATGATTAAGCTTCATTAAAATACAAATATTTCAATATAGCCCAGTAAGTTGCCAGTTATAGGATGTAGACTAAATATCTGTAATAATAGTAAGATAGTTTAGTATTTAATAATTATGGTAATATATTAGAAACAGAGAATTACAATTTGTAATATGGGCACTTAGAATATATAAAGTCAGCAGTGCAACCGGCTAAGATCTAATAAGTTTTAGATCTTAGCCGGTTTTTTATTTTACCATAAATAGAAAGGGAGAAAGCTATGAACAAAAGATTAAAAAATCAAATACTAAGTAGTATTTTGATGGTTATGTTTACATTTGGATTTATTATTCCAGATATGAAAACAGTATATGCAAATATGCTTACATATTTGCCAGAAGGATTTTCAAGTATTGCTATAGGTAGCAATGCAGAAGGAAATGCTTATTATGATAATAATACAAAACAATTTAATATAGAAGGAACAGGGGGATACGTAGGTAAAGACAAAGGTGCAACTGATAGCTATCAATTTGTAAGTTATAAAGTTGAAGGAGATGCAACTATTGTTGCAAGACTTGCAGATTTTGATATGAGTAGTGCAACTAGTGGGCAAGCTGGTGTATTTATTCGTAGCACTAATAATACTGATAATGCAGATTATTTTGGTGTGTACGTAGAACCAAGTTTAGATGGATATAGATATGCTTATAGAGATGTCTCTGATGCCAACTCAGAAAAGGGTGGTACAGGAGCAGAAACTATTGAAGGAATAACTTCAAATGATAAGAACTTATATATCAAGTTAGTTAAAAAGAGAAATGATTTTAAATATTTCATCTCAGATGATGTAACTTTCCCGGCTGATAAGACTTTGATGAAAGGTCAGGAAATTATAAGTGATAATGATGAATGGTATGTTGGATTTGCAGTAAGCAACGGAGAATCAGATTCAAATACCATAGCTAATTTTGATAATATCTCAATAACCGATGCTACAGGATTAGTTTTTGATAGTAATACATTTACGACACCTGTAGATAGAGGTATTTTACCAGAAGGTTTTGTAAATAGTAGCATTGGAAATGAAAACAATACTTCATATGCTAATTTTGATAAAGAAAATAAGAATTTTACAATAGAAGGTTCAGGAAATTTAATAGGTAAAGATAATGGAGTAACTGATAATTACCAATTTGTTAATTATGAAGTTGAAGGTGATGCAACAATTACTGCAAGACTTGTAGATTTTGATATGAGCAATGCACCTAAAGGACAAGCTGGAGTATTTATTCGTGATAATAATACTGCCAATGATGCACAGTATTTTGGTGCATATGTGGATTCAGGAGCAAATCAATATAGATATGCTTTTAGAGATAATGTAAAAGCTGGAGCTGCAGCTATAAATGGATTAGATACGAATTCTAAAAATAAATATATCAAAATAGTAAAAGAAGGAAATGTATTTAGATATTTTATTTCAGAAGATCCAACTTTCCCAGCTAATAATACTATAACAAATTCACAAAATGTATCTATGGAAGATGATGGAGTTTGGAATGTAGGACTTGTTGTAAGTAATGGTGGAAGTACAACACCGGCAGTAGCTATATTTGATAATGTGAAAATAGAAACTGCAGATAAGGTATACTACGATTCAACTTTAGAAGTTATGCCAGTAGATACTGTAGAGGGTGTAGAGGCTGTAGCTGGTGATTCTAATGTTGCTTTATCATGGAATAATGTAGAGAGTGCTACAAGTTATATAGTTAAAAGAGCTACAGCTATAGATGGACAGTATGAAGAAATTGCAACAGTTTCAGGAAATACATATGTTGATAATACTGTAACTAATAATACTACTTATTATTATGTGCTTGTTGCTGCAAATGATGAAGGTATAAGTCATGATTCTAAAGTAGTAAGTGCGATGCCTAATAATAGCAATCCACTAAATCTTCAATATGGAAAAGATGCTGCTAAATTTACTATTACAGAAAAACCAAATGATACAGTATTTGATTCTGTTATAAAAATAGCTGGTTATACAGATAAAGATGGAACTATAACAATAGAGCAAAATGGTAAAGTATTAGTAGATTCAGAAGTTAAAGCTGCTAATGAGAGCTTTGAACAAGTACTAAACTTGAAGCTTGGAAGAAATACTATTAATATATATCAAACAACAGAAGATGGTAAGAAAACATTAAAAAGCTTTAATATAGTAAGATTAAGTAAAGAAAATGTTAATATGATAGTAGACAGTAATTACAGCGGAAATGATGGAGATACTGTTGAAGGTATAAAAACATATAAGACAATTTCAGCTGCAGTTAATGCTGTAAGCACTAAAAATGAAGAGCGTGTTGTTATATTTGTTAAGAATGGTATTTATAAAGAAAAAACAATAGTTCAATTACCATATATAAGTATAATAGGTGAAGATAGTGAAAATACTGTATGGACATATGATGCTGCTAATGGGACTATCAATCCTGAAACAGGTAAAGCATATGGAACAAGTGGAAGTGCAAGTGTAACAGTAAAATCAAAAGCTATTGGATTTACTGCAGAAAATATTACTATAGCAAATGAGTTTAAAGAGCAAGGTAATAATAATGAGCAAGCAGTTGCTTTAAATAACCAAGCAGATCAAAGTATTTTTATAAATGTTAGACTTATTGGTAACCAAGACACATTATTAGCTGATGCAAGTAGTTCAGTGCCAGCAAGACAATATTACTACAAAAATTATATTGAAGGTGATGTTGATTTTATTTTTGGTCGTGCACAAGCAGTATTTAATGATTGTGAAATAGTTTCTTTAAATAGAAATTCAACAAGTAATAATGGATATGTTACAGCAGCAGATACATGGGATAAAGATGCTTACGGATACTTAATAATAAATTCAAGATTATTAGGGGAAGAAGGAATTGCAGATAATACAGTTTCTTTAGGTAGACCGTGGAGACCAAGTAGCCAAACTCAAAAAATGACTCCAGCAGTAACTTATGTTAATAATTATATGGGAAGTCATATAACTGCTAAAGGATGGGAAGACATGGGAGCAGACTCTTTAGCTGTAGACTCACGTTTCTTTGAATTTGGAAACTTTGGACTAGGAGCAAAATTAAGTGAAACAAGAAATCAATTAACTGTTGAAGAAGTTAAAAATTATGAAATGAATAATGTATTTGCTAAAAATTCAGCAACGACTAATGGCAATGATGCATTTACTTTTGATTGGATACCAACTTCTGTTGAAGCAAAGGTTAATATTGAAACATTATATGGAATTTTTATTCCAGTAACTTCAATAGCATTAGAGGAAAAAGAAGCTACGTTAAAGGTTGGAGAAACATCTACTATTAATGCTTTAGTAGGACCGGAAAATGCTTCAGAAAAGACTATAACATTTAAAACAAATGATGAAAATGTAGCAATTGTTGATGAAAATGGAGTAGTTACTGCAGTAGCTGTTGGAACAACAACTATAACAGTATCAGCAGGAGATATTTCAGAGGAATATTCAGTAACTGTATTACCTTCATTAACAGTTATGAACAAAGTACCTGTAATAACAGCAGATGATGTAACTATTAAGGTTGGAGATAATTTTGGTGCAATGGAAGCTGTAACTGCAAATGATAAAGAAGATGGAGATATAACATCAAATATCGAAGTAGTAGAAAATACAGTAGATACAGCAAAAGCTGGAGAGTACAAAGTAGTATATAAAGTTACAGATAGCCAAGGAGCATCAGCAACTAAGGAAATAAAGGTAACAGTACTACCTATATTAGTAGGAATGAACAGTGTACCAGAAATAGTAGCAAAAGATATAACTATTAAGGTAGGAGATAACTTTGATGTAATGGAAGATGTAACTGCAAATGATAAAGAAGATGGAAATATAACATCAAATATCGAAGTAGTAGAAAATACAGTGGATACATCAAAAGCTGGAGAATACAGAGTAGTATACAAAGTTTCTGATAGTCAAGGTGCATCTGTAACTAAAGAGATAAAGGTAACAGTAGAAGTAGTAGATGAAGTTGTTGAAGATAACAATAATGGAAATTCTAATGGTAATGCTGCAGATGATGAATCTGTTGATGACTCTGTAAATGGATCAACTGATAATGTAGGTGGAAATACAACAGAAAATAATTCTAATAACTTACCTAATACAGGTGGAACGTCTGCTGTAGCAGTAGGAGGAATAGCTCTTCTATTAATAGTTGCAGGGGTATTCTTATTTAGAAAAAAAGACAAAAAGTAAAATTATAAAAAAGGCGATAAGTTATGTAAGAAAATCATAGCTTATCGCTTTTTGCTATAACTTTTTTAGTATAATAATTATAGGACAAAAGAAAGCCTAAAAAATCGGGAAGCCAATCTTTTACGATGATAATATTAGATTAACGAAATGAAGAGGGGGTAAAATTATGGAATGGATTGAAAGCATTAGAGAAGCTATTTCTTATATAGAAGATAATATTACAAAGGATTTATCCATAGAAGAAATTGCAGATAGAGTAAATATTTCTCCTTTTTATTTTCAAAAAGGATTTGGAATGTTATGTGGCTATTCATTAAGTGAGTATATTAAAAGAAGAAGACTTTCGCTTGCCGGCAGTGATGTCTTATCTACTAATGAAAAAATAATAGATATTGCAA
>OLNJ01000673.1_pt1 | contig 25377 bp, 14 predicted proteins | sample 1672191 | NCBI WGS metagenome assembly OLNJ01 (sample SAMEA3136657, study PRJEB25190) | human gut metagenome | biome: human gut; feature: human-associated habitat; material: faeces | place: Austria | collected 2013 | reverse complement strand
GAAAGGTGAGCAACAGGTGTTAAGTCCATAACTTCCTGTACAGAAGATTCGCAGAGCATTGCACATCCGGTCTGACGACAGGCCATAACGTCTGAATGATCTCCGAAAATTGAAAGTGCATGAGAAGCAAGTGCACGTGCAGATACGTTGAATACTGCAGGTAACTGCTCACCAGCGATTTTGTAAAGGTTCGGGATCATAAGTAACAGACCCTGAGATGCTGTATAAGTTGTTGTTAAAGCACCTGCTGCCAGAGATCCGTGTACAGCACCTGCTGCACCAGCCTCAGACTGCATTTCAGTTACCTGAACTTCCTGTCCGAAAATGTTCTTTCTTCCCTGGGTTGCCCATTCATCTGTTGCTTCCGCCATAACAGATGAAGGAGTGATCGGGTAAATAGCGGCTACATCTGAGTATGCATATGAAGCATGAGCAGCTGCATGGTTACCATCCATGGTTTTCATCTTTCTTGCCATAGTTTGTTTTTCCTCCTTAAAGGTATGATGAAAATTATATTATTTTTAAGGCAAAATAATTTATGCCCTAAATTTCACAGTAAATTATAACATAATCTTTACGAAATGTGCAATTGGTTTTGGAAGTTTTTGTATCTTATGAGATACAATTGTGTTACTGTTCACACAACACTATCCCATAAAACAAAAAAAGAAGAGGCTTACGCCTCCTCCAGAATCTGCAGTAAGGTTTTTCTCTTAAGCATGGCAAACAGCTGAGACTGGATATCTGCCAGCTCTCTGTGCACCAGACAGGGAATTCCGTCCTGTCCGTCACGCACGCAGCCAAACTGAGGATCCAGGCATTCAATAATAAACATTCCCGGATCTATGGCCTCATATACATCATATAAGGTCAGTTCATCTGCACCTCTGTCCAGGGAATAGCCTCCATGAACACCGCGGTAGCCCTTCACAATCTTCGCTTTCTGTAATTTCTTAAGTATTTTATAAGCAAAGGGGGCTGTAATTGCTTCCTTCTCACAGATCTCAGGCACACTGAGCCTGCTCTCCCCCTGCAGCGCACGGATCACACGTACTGCATAATCACATTCTCTGGTAATAAACATTCCTTATATATCCTCTCTGCTCTCAGCATTTCATTATTTTCAAACCTTATTATACCAATGCAGATTTTTTTTGTAAATAAAAGAAAACAAAAAATCAAAAAACTGTTGCAAATTTCCTATTTTAATGTAAAATGGTAAGCGGCTGTGCTGGTAAAACAGGTGCAGGCATTTTTATTATAAAAAGAACACAATCACAGTATTTCATGAAAAAGAGGTAAACTATGATTTCAGCAAACAATATTACTTTACGTGTGGGCAAGAAAGCCCTTTTCGAAGACGTAAATATCAAATTTACAGAAGGAAACTGCTACGGTCTCATCGGAGCCAACGGAGCAGGTAAATCTACTTTCCTTAAAATCCTCTCCGGACAGCTGGAGCCTACCAAGGGTGATATCGTGATCACACCGGGACAGCGTCTCTCCTTCCTGCAGCAGGACCACTTTAAATATGATTCCTATACAGTACTGGACACCGTTATCATGGGTAACCAGAGACTTTATGAGATCATGAAGGAAAAGGATGCCATCTATGCAAAAGAAGACTTTACAGACGAGGACGGTATCCGTGCCAGTGAGCTGGAAGGTGAATTTGCAGAGATGAACGGATGGGAAGCAGAATCCGATGCAGCCACTCTCTTGAATGGTCTTGGTATTGAGACAGAATTCCATTATTCACAGATGGCTGACCTGACAGGAAGCCAGAAGGTAAAGGTACTTCTTGCCCAGGCACTTTTCGGTAACCCGGACATCCTGCTTCTGGATGAGCCTACCAACCACCTGGATCTGCCTGCCATTGAATGGCTTGAGGAATTCCTGATCAACTTTGACAATACAGTCATCGTAGTTTCCCATGACCGTTATTTCCTGAATAAAGTCTGTACCCATACCGCTGACATTGACTATGGCAAGATCCAGCTCTATGCAGGTAACTATGACTTCTGGTTTGAGTCCAGCCAGCTGCTGGTAAAACAGATGAAGGAAGCCAACAAGAAAAAGGAAGAAAAAATCAAGGAGCTCCAGGAGTTCATCTCCCGTTTCAGCGCCAACGCTTCCAAATCCAAACAGGCTACCTCCCGTAAGCGTGCCCTGGAGAAAATCCAGCTGGATGATATGCGTCCGTCCAGCCGTAAATATCCATATATCGACTTCCGTCCAAACCGCGAGATCGGTAACGAAGTACTTATGGTAGAGGGACTTTCCAAAACCATCGACGGAGTAAAGGTTCTGGACAATATCTCCTTCACACTGGGCCGTGAGGATAAGGTTGCTTTTGTAGGTGCCAATGAGCAGGCCATTACAACCTTCTTCAAGATCATTACCGGCGAAATGGAACCGGATGAAGGCAATTATAAATGGGGCGTAACCACCACACAGGCTTATTTCCCCAAAGACAACACTGCAGAGTTTGACAACGACCTGACTATCACAGACTGGCTGACTCAGTACTCCGAGATCAAGGATGCCACCTATGTACGAGGCTTCCTGGGACGTATGCTTTTCCCGGGCGAGGACGGTGTAAAACGTGTCCGCGTACTTTCCGGTGGTGAGAAGGTTCGCTGCCTCCTCTCCAAAATGATGATCTCCGGTGCTAACATCCTGATTCTGGATGAGCCAACCAACCATCTGGATATGGAGAGCATTACCGCACTGAACAACGGACTGATCAAATTCCCGGGCGTGATCCTTTTCACCTCCCATGACCACCAGTTTGTACAGACCACAGCCAACCGTATTATGGAGATCCTTCCAAACGGAACCATGATCGACAAGATCACAACCTACGATGAATATCTGGCAAGTGATGAAATGGCTAAGAAGCGTCACGTATTCGAAATCAATGAGGAAGACGCTTCCGATAACTAAAGATAACTAACATCTCAAAAAGGTTCGCACCGGAGTTATGAACTCTTCTGCGAACCTTTTTTTATATCTTATATATATATCTTCTGATTTAACCTTTAACCGTTTCCGTCAGAAACCTGCTCTGCTGTCAGCCTCCGGCTTTCAGTCTTCCTGTTTCATAGTAATATCTGCCAGCTTTCCCCCTGTAACCTTCAGAAGATCCTCCAGAGGCACCTTCAGGGTAAGTCCGATCCGGCCGCCGCTGACATAAATCTCACTGAAATTACCTGCTGATGCATCAAATACCACAGGATATGGCTTCTTCATTCCCAGAGGGCTGCAGCCTCCTCTTACATAGCCTGTAATCTTGGTGATGTCCTTTACATGGATCATGTCCACTGTCTTCTCACCTACAGCTCTGGCAGCAGCCTTTCTGTCCACTTCTTTCTCAATGGGGACTACGAACACAAAATAACCGCCGCTTTTGCCCTCCATCACCAGGGTTTTAAAAGACTGGTCATAAGGTGCCCCAATCTTATCTGCACTGTGAAGTCCATCTATAAATTCATCACATTCATAGGTAAAGGTCTCATACCTCACCTTCTGTCTGTCCAGCATTCTCATTGCATTTGTCTTAGCTTCCTTTGCCATTCTCTGTCATTCCTTTCTGTTGTCATACGTGCTCTGCCGCTTACCTATATGGCAAAACGCAGCTGGTGCTTCCCTGTCTTATTGAGTTGTGTACCCGGAATCCGGCATAGCCTTCATCTGCTGCATGTCATCGATCAGACGATGATACCCCTCAATGGTAATAATCCTATCTGTCTCAGAGGTTTTAACTCCCACACAACGCACATTTACCCAGCCTCTCTCCGAATGCTTCCATGGATAGGAAGCCTCCACAGTCTGACCTGTAGCAATAATCGTCTCCATTACATTATGCATATAGTGGAGATAATCAGGATGGATATTCTCAAACCAGTTCCTGTAGCACTGTGCAGGTGATGCATCCTTGTCTGCCTCAATAAGGCGGTGCATATTGTCATCTGCCAGCATAACAGCCTGGCCGGAATCCTTATTGATCTTAATGCTCCACAAACCCATAAGGGTAGCGGAAAGAATATTATGATCCAGCGTTTTCTCTACATACCTGTGAAGTCTCTCTGTCATATCTGTTTTTTCATTCTGGCAGAATAAAACATTCTCCAAAAGCCTTCCTGCCTTTTTCAGCAGAAACAGATCATCCCGGCAGTAATCTGCATTATCCACACAGACCAGCCCTACAACCTTATGATTCTGATCACAGATACTGCAGAGCATACAATTATAAATATCCTGAAGCATAAATCCATTCCAGAGGATCTGATCCTTTTCCTTCAGTTCCTCTGCACTTCTGATAAACACAGAATGCTTTTTCTCCAGAAGCTTCGCCCAGGGACGCATACTATCCCCTGCTGTCAGCTTAAGAAAACGCTTTTTGTCCATTACACCCTTTTCAAGATAAGAATAAACATCCTGCCAGATATCCATTCTGGAATCATATAAAAACAGACAAACCCGGCTGCTCTGATAATAATGTCCCGTAAAATCCAGAATTTCCTGGATCAGTTCCGACTGGTGTTTCTTTCTGAAAGCCAGCTCATAAAGCTCCAAAGTCTGGTTCAGGCCGTACAGCTCATCCCTCACTCTGCGGTCCTGCTGCCGGCTTTCCCCTTCTACAGGCCAGGCAACTACCATAACTGCCGGTCTGCCGTTATAAGTCATCGCCCTTTCACGCACGCGGAGGAGACGGCCGTATTTCTCATACAGCATTTTCTCGGTCAGATAACTGCCGTCTTCCTCTTTCTCCATACTGTTGCCTGAAATTTCCCTTACATCTCCTGCAAATATCTGACTGTATTTACTTCCAAAATAATTATAAACGCCGGTCAGCTTCTTCGCCGCAGAATTCATGAAATATATTTCCTGGCTTTCCGTATCCACCAGATACACAATTTCCTCCAGCTGATCCAGGATTTTGCGGTACTCAAACTGTTCTGAAATTGCAGTCTGGCCTGTACACTCTTTATGCAGTCTTTCCTTTTCATTATACTCTGTCAGGCGTCGGATCAGCTGCATATAAGCATCGTTGGGAACCAGACAGGTATATTCAAACTCCTGTGCGGGCATAGGTCTGCCAAAAAGGAAGCCCTGGATCAGTTCCGGAAAGAGCGTATCCAGACAATGAAGCTCCTCCTCGTCCTCTACACCTTCACAGCAGACCCGGATCCGGGCACTGTGGGTCAGCTCCAGCATATTGCTGAGAAGCCGGTAATTATAAGCGCTCTTCTGGATCTGGCGGATAAAGCAGCGGTCAATCTTGACCTCATCCACCTCCAGACCCTTGAGATAGCTCAGGGAAGAATAGCCGGTTCCAAAATCATCAATAGAAACATGAATTTCCTTATTACGCCAATTAGAGAATATATTATTAAAATAATTATAATCCTGCAGCTGCATGCTCTCCGTAACTTCCACTGTAATATTTCTGCCCGGAAGCCCTGCCTCTTTGGCAGCTTCCACCACATCATTTACAATAGAAGCCTCTCTCAGCTGCACATAGGAAGCATTGATACTGATGCTGAAATCCTCCTGCAGCTTCCTCCATCTGGCACACTGGGCAAATGCCTGCTGCATTACCCACTTCCCTACAGGAACGATCATGCCGCTCTTCTCCAGAATGGGGATAAACACAACCGGAGACATAAATCCAAACTTTCTGGAACGATAGCGCAATAATGCTTCCGCACCGTGAAGCTTATATTCATTGGAGGTTACCTGGGGCTGATAATAAAGCTCAAAGCCCTCAAAATTGTTTCGGATGCTCTCCTTCATCTCCTGCTGAAGCTCAATCCTGGACAAGGTCTTGTTATAATCCTCCGAAGAAAAATACTCCATACGGTTCCTGCCAGCCTCTTTGGCACGACCCAGAGCATTTTCCGCATAGCTGATCAATATATTTACATCTTTTTCCTTTTCAAAAGGATAGCTGACAATTCCTGCTGAAAAGCTACACAGCGCCGCTGTTTTCTCCTTCACCAGAGCATAGAAATCCTCTGCATCCTTCTTGTTGTAGCCCACAAGATCCACTGCAAAATGATCCCCATCCAGTCTGTAAACTGTGTTTTTCTCACCCTTCAGGCCTTCCAGAATCTCCGCGCTCCGGATCAGAACATGATTACCATACTCACGACCCATCCGCTGATTCACATCCCTGAAGCCGTCAATCCCCAAAACTATCAGATGTCCACGGTGTCCCCGGGCAATCTTGCTGTTCAGATTATCCAGCATTTTATTGTAATTCAGCAGTCCGGTAAGCATGTCAACCTTTTCGGCCAGGACACGCCTGGATAGACAGCCCATCACTACAAAGGACTGATGCTTATGGTTCTTCAGCACCTTACCTCTGGCATTGATCCAATTCTTTTTGCCATAGCTGTCCAGATAGCGAAAATCAAAATCCATAGTCTCTTCATTGCCATCTGCAACATTTCCCAGCTGGCGCAGGATCATCTTACAGTCATCGGGATAAGCCACAGCCTGCAGATCATCCATGGTATATGTACAAACATCATCTCCAGTGCTCTCACGGGCAATGTTCAGTTCCCGTGCAAAATGAAATTTCTTCTCCCTGATATCCCACAGAAAGAAAAAATCACTTGTAGACTCATTCAGGAACAACAGCATTTTATAATAATCCTGTATCTGTTTCCTGTCGTTTGCATTTGTCATCTAAAATAACGTACGGATTATGCCCCCCAATAATCCGCATCCTCCTTCTTCAAAACTCATCTCTACGATAGTGGGCTGTGACTATCTGTCACTCGTACTTTTTCTTTTGCGTCTCTGACTGTACACTTTTTCTCCTTCATTTTCCACAGAATCTCCGGTTTCTTCCGGATATTCTGATTCCACCCTGTTCTCTGGTTCTGCATCCTCTTCCTCGTTATGTGGTTTATTGATGGCAAACTGAATCAGCATTCCCAGAAGAGCAAAGCCTGCACTGAGTCCGATCCCATATGGAAACTCAGCCAGACCTCCCAGCCTGCCCAGAGAAACCCCTGCGATCAGACCACCGATCAGGCTTGTGGCCACGATCAACACCTCCCTGCAGTACTTCACTGCCAGGGTGCCAAGTGCGATCCCGATGAGAATACAGGCAAAAAACGCTGCCGAGCTGGTAGGATGAATAAAATAAATACTCAGTGCCCAGCCAATACCGGCTGCCAGCAGGAATACACCTGCTTTATAAATCAAAAATGCAATGACTGCAAATATGATTCCTGTTACCAAAACTGCCGCTCCCCAGACCGTCTTATCCTGAATGTCCATAGACCTGACACAGATAAAGGCCAGTACAGCTCCCACAAAGAAGCCTCCCACCATCATCCAGAACCTGATCAGGCGGTAGCCAAACACACAGTTCAGAATACCCAGTACCAGAAGTACTCCGAAAATTATGGTATAAAACTGTGTAAACATATCAGAACCCATCAGCCTTTCGCCAAGCTGGGGCATACTGCTGAAAATATCTGTAAAATAACTCATATTCTGTCACTCCTTTTCAGTCATCTCCGGAAACTGCCAATAAACTTTTGATCTGCATGTCCCGGGCTTTCTCAAAACATCTGTCAGAACATATAATACATGGTATACATTCCGTCTATGACACCGTAATGATAGGAAATCTCCTGCAGGCCATGCACTGTCATATAATATCTGGCAATCTCCTGTATCTTCTCCTCTGTGATCAGATCCTCATAAGCTGCTTCATAGGCATCTGCATTGCTGAACTTAAATCTGACCACAGCTGCATTGTTATCTATCCTGAGCCTGCACAAAGCATATACAGATTCTCTGTCATAGCTGTCAAAGCAGGCACCGTTCATCACATAGAAATTTTTGTCCCAGGCTGTACAGGCCGGAACCTGAAATTCCTCCGATGGTGTATAATTCTTCTCATATTCCTGAGGAAAAGGACAGAGATAATCATAAATCGTAGTCTTGTGCTCAGCCAGTGAAGCCGCATCCCCTTCCAGAAATTCAGGCTGGTCTCCATTGGTGGCATCCACATAATAGTACTGACCGTCCAACTCTACAATATTCCAGGCATGTCCCTGGGTGCTGCCTGCTGCATCCCCCTCCACATAGATACAGGGGATATCCAGACGCTCCAGCAGATACTGGACTGCACCTGCATAACCGGCACACACTGCCTTTTTCTTCCAGAAAACTCCGGCAATGCTCTGGTCATCATCTGAAATCTCATAAGCTGTATGATCAATAATATAAGTATAAGCTGTCATTACCTTCTGGTAATCATCCGCCCCCTCCGGGATCTGGGCAGCCATTTCCTGATAAGCAGCCTCCATTGCCTGGGTGATCTCCCGGCACTGCTCCTCTGTATAAGTATAGCCCGGAGAAAATCTGCAGTAATCCCTGCCATCGTAAGTAGTCTTGAATACCTTTTCCCTGTTATGTATCCAGAAAATCTCCGGATGATCCTTCAGCACTGCGTGATAAACTCTGTCGATCTGGTCATCTCCGCCCAGAGACAGGTAGAAATTCTCCTCATGGGCCCGGACCCCCTTCAGGATCTCACGATAGCCCCGCTTCTCATCATCGTCCAGCAGATTAAAATAATATTCCTGGTGTCCCTGGTCTGTGGTCTCCACCTCCTGTTTCTTCAGCGTACGCACCTCCACAGGGCCACGCACAGTCTGCTCCCAGGTCATTACAGCACCGACGGCAAAAGCCGCCACAATCACCGCCAGAAACAGACGAAACACCGGAAAATGACGTTTCTTCATTTCGTTTATCCCTTCTCACAGCTTTCCTAAAGCTTAACACAGAATCCATTAATTTACAATAAAATATCTTCATTCGAAATTATCTACGGAACCTGGAGTTGATTTTGGGTGAAATCAACAAATGGTTTCACAGTATCATTGCTATTATGATACCATGAAACCATTGTATCGTAAAGTTTACAATTTTATTATATAAACTTTACAGTTGTTTTTTTAGTCCAGATCAAAGAGCTGGCGTTGTTTCAAATTGATGGAAGTCCAGACAGTCCGTGTATTTGCTTTTCCATAAAGATATACGGTACTGGATACCTTTGCATAAACTTTGCAGTTATTTTTATAAGTCTTTGTACCGTTTTCTTCTGTTTTTTTCAGGTACTCCTCAATACCGCTCAACTTTAATGAATACACAGAACTGTTTTTCGTATGGAACATGTTATCATTTGAAACTTTTATTCCATCTTTGCTGCCGCCATATTCCCAGATTGTATTAATTTCATTCGTAATATCCTTTAATTTTACGCCCTTTGGTCCATCCGTCTGCTCAGTGCCATTCTCATTTTCAATATAAAATTTGATTGTCATCTCCTGTTTGTCCAGATCAGACTGACTCAGATCAGCACTTACCATATTATATTCTTTTATATTGAGGTACAAATCAATATCATTATTTACAACATTCTGTTCATCATTCCATGTTGTCTGATCAGTCATATAATATTTAGTAGTTTCAACACCTGCATTCGGATTCATACCCTTAACAAAACTTGCTTTCGGCTCTACTGCTGTTACATTGGCTGCTGCTGTGATGGCATTTATAAACAGATTGACTTCCTCTTCGCAATCGCCTACCTTCTCATGTCCGGCTCCGGTATAAATAACATTACCTTTACTGTAGAAATAATAATAATTACGTACATCTTTTGGATAGTTATTATATTTACCTCCTGTCAAAGTATACCATACCACCACATCACTCTTTCCATCTGCATTTCCGTTTATATCACGATCCTGCTCCAGTCCCAACTGATAATACTGAGAATGTGTTTCTCCAATTTTAATTTTATCACCTATCACATACGGATACTGAGTAATTGCCCCATCATTCACCTTATCAGCCCAGGTCGTTTTACCGCTTGCATCCTGTCTTAAATATTCATTAGAATAGCCCTGTGTCTGAGCATAACTTTGTAAACGATTTCCTTCTTTATAAGCCACATCCCCGGCAAGTTTCATTAAGTCTTTAAAACTGACAGGCTCTCCGTCTTTCAATTCATTGCCCTTCCTCAGTAAATCAGATGCTTTCTGTTCAGTACCAGGTATATCTTCATTCAAAGTTATCCCATATCTGTCCATTCCAACAACTGAACGAAGCAATTTATTCAAATATAATCCCCAATTGTTTTGTCTCATAATTGAGTAATATTGACGAGGACCTGAATGATCTGAGTTAACATACACCTTATTATCCGTCACAGTTTCATTATAATTAATATATGAAGTAGTATCATGAGAAAATATAACACTTTTTCCAGATTTTATGAAATCCAGAATGTCATCTACCTGAGAATATGTATTATCAATATTGCTATACATATCAGCGAAACCAATAATCAATATATCATATCCATTCAAGACACTTCTAAACTCATGGCTTGTTGTATAGTCGTTAATTTTACTAACCTGAATACTTGTCACTTGAATATCAAAATCAAAGTTAATTTTTCCTTCCAATTCTGTTAATTTATTTTGAAATTTATTAACAAATTTGGAATTATTTGGATCTGACGTTTTATCTAATTTCCAATTACCCTCCCCATCGCCAGGCAACATCTGAAGCACTTTAATAGTCTGACGTTCTGCTCCCTCTTTTCTGCCCTGTTTAGCATAACCTGTCTCTGAAATATGAATATAAGAATTGCGGTTACTTGAAATCTCCAGCTTCCATGTAATAATCTTATAGTAAGATTCCGGAAGTTTTCTGGTCAATGTATATTTCTGACCTGCACGAAGATGATAATGGTTCTTGCCATCACTGTCCTGTATCCTGGATAATACCTGTCCAGATGAATCAGCAATCTGGATATAGGCAGACTGATCCTCCTTCTCAGATAAATTTCCATCAAAATTCAAATCCAGATAAAGGTTACAATCATATGTAGTTACTGCCGGAGCTGCATCTGAATCATTTTCAATTGAAAACACGTATTTTAGCTGTCCGTCTTGTATCAGTGCACGATTGGAAACGTTTGATGAGTCATTAGCTCTCGGCGGTTCCGGGGGCTTACTTGTGAACTTAATCACAGGCTTGGACAGATTAGAAAAGAAATTCAGTTTGTCAGTACTGTCTTTCAGTTCTGAAGAAACAAATGCATTATCATATTTAAGTGCATAACTCATAAATTCATAATAATATGAGGACGCATCTACTTTCTCCTGATCTATCACTCTATTTTGTTTCATAAGACCAGATGCAAAAACTACAGGATATCCGCTTTGTACAAACTCTTTTAATTCACTGCATATCTGAGGGGTTATATCATTACCTGAACCGCGAAAATACCCGGCACCGTTTTCACTATAAGTATCCATAGCAGCAAAGTAATTTGCATTCGGATTATTGCCCTTATAATCCTTATCTAACTGTCCAATCAATTTAAGCAGTTTTATTAAATAGTCTCCACTTGCTTCTTTTGCATTGCGTACTGCACCCACATGCGCATAACACATTTCGCCTGAGCCAGTCAGCAAGTCTGTATCATGATCATTATTTTTCTGATCACCGATATAGATCATGTCATATTTGGAACCAATATCGTCAGTATGTCCCACAAACTCTGCTGCTGTCATGGTATCAACCGTTACTTCTGTTTCTGAAACCAATGATAACTCTGAACAAGAGGCAAACTTAGCATTATTTTCCTTATTACCTTCGGAATTGCCTGCCGTAAGAATATTAATCTGTATTTCTTTTACGTTTTGATATACCATATCATTAGCAAATCTAAATTTCTTTAATGTAGTGTCAGTATCAATATTATTATATTGGAATTCACCATTTTCTGTATACGTTTTCCCATTTTGAAATTTTAAAACAACCTGAAAAGTTACTATTTTTCCATTTCTGCCATTCGTACGGGGTTTATAGTTAAATCCGCTTAACGATGCAGGATTTTTAAGAATCAGCTTTATATAATGGTGTCCATTATTATCGTTTTGATTATGTGGTTCATAGTTACTATGCCATATCTTATCGTTATCTTTTCCATCAAACATATTCTCTTTTCTCTCAGATTGGTTCGGTCCTGTACAACACACCTGACTTGACTCTATTTCAGGCACAGATATTCCAAGCCATTCAGAGACTTTATCTGATATCAATCCGTTCTTATTATCATCAGATATTTTTGCTGGTTCAATTTCCAGAACTCTGATACTCTTTTTGGTATTTAAAGCTCGTTTTAAATTATAATTAATAATATACTCTATTGTCCTTGCCTGGCTTATATCTTTTTTCAGTAATGGAATCTTTGCATTTGCAGGTGTTGGTGTTACTGTCTCCCCGTCTGAAACTTCATCGGAATCATCTGAAATCCCAGAGGAATCAGTTGTCTGTCCCAGCTTGCGATATTTATTCTCACTTTCAATATATTCCAGTATTTCTTCAAAGCCTTGTATTTCCTCAGCAGAAGTCGTTGAACCAGAATCACCAGATGCATTCGGATTAAAATTCGTATGAAAATTAACGTTTATCAGACTGGACTGGTGTGTTGACTCATTTGTTTCTGCAAAAGTATTTTTAAAAACATACACCAGAGTATTCACATAATGTCCATCCGAATCCTGGTCTGTTCCTTTTATATACGCCGCAAAAGATTGAGCTGTCGTTGAATTATCTGTTAGTTTCGCAGCATTAATAATCGTAGGAATATTGCTCATTTCCTTTGCAGCTGCCGGACTGATGCCGGAACTATTAACATAGATCAATCCATATTCCGCCAGCTTACCGGATGTATTTGACGCAACAGTATCACCTGCTGAAAATGCACTGCCATCATCTATGGCATCTGCTGAGTTATCTGTAAACTGTGCGTCCGTATCCGTTTCATCAGATATCTGTGAGGATGCATCAGATGCACTGTCTGTTGTCTGTGAAGATGTATCAGATATATTATTTGTTATCTGCGCAGAATCCTCTGTAGTCTGAGAATCGGCTGAGGTTCCATCCTGAAATTCATCTGTGGATGTACTGCCATCTGTGGTTTCTGCAAGTTCCTTCTCAATAGACACCAGTTCTACTCCGGCTTCGCTGACCATTGGATCTACTTCTGAAGTATCTCCTTCATTCTGAGCTGCTGCCTGATCTTCTGACTGGATTTCGTTTGTATCCTGAGTGTCGGTATTCTGATCATCCGAGGTGTTGTCTGTCTGCACATCATCTGACAGGATATCATCTGTCTGAAAATTATCTGCCTGTGCATCATCTGAGTTTACGCTATCATCTGCTGATGAATGATCGGAATCAGTGCTATTGCCGTCACCAGTTATTTCCGTACCATCGCTGTCACCGGATGTCGCAGATGCCGTTTTCTCAGCACCTCCATATTGCTCATTAAACTCTTTTGTAGTTATGGTAGTTACCTCGATTTTAAAGGCATCAAACTGTTTCCTCTCCTCACTTCCCTCTTTGCCCGGTTCCAGATGGAATACATACTGCTTAAACCAGTCATGGTTTGTATATCCCCCCTGATAATACATATGGTCTACTTCTACGTTCTGTTCTAGGGCATTATCATCAGGTACAAAATCATAATTTCCCGTGCCTGGAGTTAATTCATATTCAGCATCGGAGACATAGTATGTTGCCAGTTTAATATCAGCCTCATGGATATACGGATTGCTTTCATCTGCATAGGAAGGTGAATACCAGCCGTAATATTGGTAAGAATGAGGATCTTCTGCTTCGTTACTGCCTTTTTTACAGCAGAAATATACCTCTGACACCTTATAATAATAATTTCCAATCCCCAGTTCCGTTGGAATTTTATGTACATCATTATAGGCTACAGGCTGACGGCAGGTCACTATGGACACAGGATACTTAACTGCTCCATCCACATTTTCTCCCTCCCAGATCCAGAACCAGTATTGCCCGTCCTCAAGAGTGACATTACATTTTCGATTGCTGTCATTTGTTAAAGAAACAGCAGTATCACTTAAATTAAGAGTTCCTTCCTGAATAGCCGCTGTATTTTTTTTTGCCTGTTCCTTCACAGCCTTCAGATTACTGATCATGGTATATTTGTAAAAGGGATACTGATCAATTGTTTCCCCGTAATAAACCAACGGATTGGAGGGATCCGATGTGGGATCCACCTTTGTTCCATCTGTATTCTGGTTTAACACATAAGGAATCAAAGGATTGGATTCTACATTATCGCTGGAACTGTCTGTACTTTCTGTACCAGTTGCTGCTTCTGAAATTGTATTTGCACCTGCAGACACATTATTATCCGGTGTTGCAGACTCCTGAGGGTCAGCAACTATGCCAGTACTGTCAAAACTGTCCTCTGTTTCGGCAGCATCTGCACCAGATGTAAAATCTCCATCTGAGAAGGCTGCATCTGCATTTCCTTCCTCTGCCTGAGGAACCTCAGGAACAGAATCCTGCTGGGTTGCCTGCGTCCGATCTGTGGTATCATCCACACTCATGAATTCATCCTCACCAGAAGAAAAAGCAGTACCGTTCTTCACAGAAGTATCCAGAAGTTTTTTCGCACCATTCAGATCTACGAAAGGATTTTCACCGGGAAACTTAAATACTCGCTCTGTCAGATTCTGCACAATCTCTTCGGTAAGATCCTCATATACATTTTCATAATATCCATAATTTCCATTTGCAGAATTGTAATCTGCCAGAATACTATTATTGGCTAATTTCTCACCATTCTCATTAAAATTTTTATTTAATACTCCATTGCTTACAGGTTCAAATGTCAGAAAATAGGGAGAATTTGCCTCTCCACTGCCAGTGTAATAGAAGTTCTGGATGTTTTCCCTGACCTTTTCATTCTTATTTTGTGCATCATTTGCATCCTGCCGGATTGGATAATACTGCTGTTCCTTTTTGGTGTAGTCACCGGTACCGGCTGTATTCTCCTGATAGTTTCCCTTCACCTGTACCTCGTAGCTTTTGGACTTCCCGGTACTATCCGTAAAGTCAATTTTTTTCCAGTCGTTTTCCCAGGATCCTGTAGTCTTTTCATCAGGTGAAAGAATATATTTTTCCCTGTATTCGCTGTAGGAAAGAGGATAATCAGAGTCTTGTCCTTCCCCTCCTGATTTATAGCAGACATCCTGAATTTGCTTAATATTTGTCGTCTGCGTACCATTGGCAAATTCTTTGCGAAGTTCCGGTGTGGGAAGCTTGGACAATCCCTCTTCCAGTGATTGGAACTTCATGGTCTGTTCCTGGTTATCACTGTCTTGATATTTATATTCATACAACTTCACATAGGGTTCCTGTCCTGACACATAGTAACCAATCTCCGCCTCATTTGTATTGTCCACAATCTCCAGGATCTTAAATGGCTTCTCCTCAGAGGTATCCTTTACAATCTGCTCAATTCCAGGCATCATGGCATAGGAAGCCTGGACGGAGACACTTGTCTGCAGCAATGCACCTGCTCCCAGGACTCCGGCCAGGGACAGGGCGATGCCGGAGGCAATTAATTTTTTATGCCTGATCTTCATCTGTATATTCTCCACTTCTTGATGTAAACGTTATAAGGTTACCATATGCTTCTTGTCCAGGCGGGCATATACCCACTCCCTGAAAAGAGTATAGATCACGGACACTGTCGGGATAAAGATCAGCATACCCACAAGTCCCATCAGGCTGCCGCCCAAGGTAACAGCCACCAGCACCCATATGGACGGAAGTCCCACAGAGCCTCCCACCACATGAGGATAGATCAGATTTCCCTCAATCTGCTGAAGAATCAGGAAAAGTCCCAGGAACAGCACTGCCTGCATGGGGCTTACCATAAGGATCAGGAAAAAGGAAATCCAGCATCCGATAATTCCTCCAAACAACGGAATCAGCGCTGTAAAGCCGATCAGCACTCCCACCAGCATGGCATAAGGGAACCGGAAAATGGACATGGAAACGAAAAACATGCTTCCCAGAATCACCGCCTCAATACACTGTCCTGTAATAAAACTGGAGAAAATCCGGTTGGACAGATTCCATACATGTGCCAGGTAGCGCACAGGCTTTTCCGGCAAAAGAGCATACAGAGCCTTTTTCACCTGACCAAGAAGCTTTTCCTTGGAAAGAAGTACATAGCAGGCAAACACAAAGCCAATGGATATATTCATAGCTGTGCTCAGCAGTCCCATGGTAATGGATACTGTGGAAGAAACAAAATTATCGACGCCGTTTTTCAGTACTCCAAGCATAGAATTAATAATCTTGCCCGGCTCAATGTCCAGAGACTGGGTCCACTTTATGATCTCCGGATTATTTCCAAAGGTAGTATCAATCCACTTCTGGATCACCGGTATATTCTCCTCTATCTTTTTGGCAATACTCACCAGAGTTGCACCCAGCTCCGGCACTACCACCAGCATAACAATGATAAGCACACAGACCAGGAAACAGATGGAAAGCACCAGACTTACCGGTCTGGCAAGCTTTATGGCTACCTTTTTCTGCTGCTTTACAGCCTTGCCAAAGAGATGCTTTTCAATAAATTTCATAGGCACATTCAGAATAAAGGCGATTCCGCATCCCAGAATAAACGGAAAGAGGAAGCCCAGAAGTACCTTAGCTGTGCCGATCACAATATCCAGATGCTGGACACCCAGATACAAAAGTACGGCAAAGGCAATGAGATATCGTATTTTTTTCATGTTTTCCTTGTCTAACTGCATTTTATGTTTTTCCCTCTCTATTACGCAATGATATGTTTTTCTTTCTTATGACTTATGCCCTCTCTGAGTTCGCATACAGCATCCTATAACTTCCTTATAAAAAAGTACAGGAGCTTCTGTCTTTTAGAAAACTCCTGCTTAAAATAAATAATGAAAATAAAAGCATGACTTTTCCGAAAGAACAGATCTGGAATCTGTATAGAAAATAAATGATTGGATTTGAAGAAATAAGAAAATATGCTTTTGCTTATATTAACACGGTTCGTCAGGGGTTACAAGGAATTTTTTCGGAAACATTAATCAAGTGGATATTCGCAAGCAGGGGACTTACTTGAGTCGGTTAAAAAAATTTCAATTGCACAGGGACTTATTCTGTGTTATCATTTCAACATAATTGCAAAAAGTGTCTTACATCTAACTTTACCAAATCAAGTAGGTCCCCTGCGGGGGTTGCGAAAAGCAATAGCAGTGGGTGGGGACCATTCACAAATTGCTTCCTTGTGAGACAGTTTTGTAATTCTTAAAAATTAGTAAGGTGAATCTATGCATAATAAAAATAAAGGTTTTACCCTGGTAGAGCTGATTGTGGTAATTTCGGTTCTGGCAGTTCTTGTCGGAATCCTGGCACCGGCTTATACGAAATATGTGGAACAAAGCCGTGAGTCTGTGGATCTGACAAATGTTCGCGCAGCATATGATGAAATAGTGGCTGAAGTCACTCTGGAAGGAATAAGTACCACTACAATAAAGAAATCTGTACCACTGAAACAGAAAATCGAAGACTGGCAGTCCTCCAAAACTGTCTCTATCGCAGGATATTCCAATCAGAACACAGTAAACTGGAAAGGCATTCCCAAAGCGGGCGGAACCTGTAAGATCTATTTTGATGAAGATGGAAATATTGTGTTTGACTGGGGAGGGGAGAATGCTGGGAAGACGTATCCCTTTAACACCGGAGTAACAGATTTAATGGGGCCACTCAACGATTCCGGACTTTTAAGCAGCAATATTTTATCTGGAAAATACTATTTTGAAATTGATTCCAGCTGCACTACTTCAACGATGGTTCCTGAAATCAAAAAACACATCGGAAATGACAGTCTGCTGAACAATGGTACCTGGGCTTATTATGGTGACGCAACTAATCAAAAACATCAATACCTTTTCTGGACTTCCGTAAATACCACTACAATTGGTGAAGGTCAAAAAATTCCGGTTATAATCAGCACAAATGACGGAGAATTTTATATTTCTGAAACAACAACTGCAAAAAGGAAGCCCACCTCAAACTATGTAGTAATTGCACAAGGGGAACTACGTGCACGTGATTATGCTAAATATCTTTCTGCCGATAAAAAATACAACTCTTTAGAAGCCGCCTACGATGCATACGAAAAGGTAATTGCCAAAGACTATCCAGACTACAAAGACACACTCCCAAAATAGCAACTCAACTACAAAAGCCACAGACCGGTTTTGACACCTGTCTGTGACTTTTTTGTTCTCTGCCTATCTTCTGTCTGCACCGCTTTCCGTATAGTAGCGTTCCTTACTCTGATACATTCTTGCATCTGCAGCTTTTGAAATTTCATATGCACTATCCCAGTTTCTCTCTGTGCTGAAAACCCATCCGTATGACACAGTCATTGAATCAACAAACTTTCCATGCCAGTTTGCCACACTGGAGTCGAAGCTATGTATCAGCTCTTCCACCTGGCTTGGATTCTCTGTAATGATCACTGCAAATTCATCTCCACCGATTCTGTATACCTTTCCATACTCATGAAAGCTGTTTCTCATACAATCTGCAGCTGCGCATATAAGCTCATCTCCTGCCATATGGCCATAAGAATCATTTGCCCGTTTTAATCCGTTCAGATCTACAGAAATGTATACCCATTCCTCACTAAGATTAAGCTTTTTCATATCATTTTCATATGCATGCCTGTTTAAACATCTGGTAAGCTCATCCGTATTTGAGGTGTATATCAGTTTTTCTTTTTCCAGTCTTTCTTTCATCACTTTGGAAAACATATAGGTTATACAGCAGGATGCCAGTACCAAATATGCGCCTACTATAAAAATAGCAATCATGCCACCCTGCTGGTAAAACGAATCCTCTACAGTTACAATAACAATATAGTGATCATTCTGGCGCATCATGCATCTGCAGCGCTTTCCATCCATTCTGATCTGTGTTACAGTCGCATCGTCATCACTGACATAATCCGATGATATCCCCACATCTTCCAGTTTTTTTCCTAATTTGCTACTGTCCGTAGCTCCTTCTATTATCTGTCTATCCCCATCTGCAACTATGATTTCAATGCCTTTATATACCGGCATTCCGGCAACTACATTGGAAATGCTATTCTGCTTTATTTCATTGAGAAGTCTCTTTGGCTCAATTCCCACCTGAAGCATCTTGGTTCCGTCTTCATTCCAGGTGATGGCATACATCATTTTCTTTCCCTCCGCAGTATTTGGAGTAACATCCTGGCACATGGTCAGCGATTTATCCTTAAGCATGGGCTTAAAATACTCCATCTGCGCACCGGAATCAAAATTATAGCCAAAATACTTGGGTGCAGAACCACTGTAAATGGTTCCCTGATCATCAAAAAGATGTATCTCATCAACAGCCATTAGTTTTGCTATTTTCTGCAGCTCATCCACATCATATTCTACCGCCGGATCGGCATCAATCATATATGACACTGCTTTAGCCCTTACAATATAATCGTCCTTTAACGATTCGATCAGCTCGTTCCTGCTCTCATCATTTTTATCAAGCACAGTAATCACACGATCAAGAAGCACCTTTGAGGTTCTATGGGCATTTCTGTCATTAACATATTTCAGAATGCTCGCTTCAAGGAGTAAGGCAACCACAATTATCATAATAGATAAAATTATAATTTTTTTCTTCTTCATACTTCCCATTCCTTTGTCAGATATGTGGTTTTAGTGTAGCAAACGACAGATGGGATGTCAACCTAAGAAGATGAAGAAGCCACAGACTGGTGATTTCCAGTTACTGTTCACAGTAACGATTTCCAGTCTGTGGCCTGATTAGATTTATCAAACGGATATTCTCAAAATGCTTTAAGATCTTTAATAGTTTTCAAAGGCTTCTACGATTTTCTGCATATCGTCTGTGTTAAAGCGCTCATCACAGCTGACAGACATGATATGGGAATAAATATATTGGGCACCTGGATAGTCTTCAACCTTTACAAAAGGTGGTACAGGCCAGTATACTTTAGGCGGAATGTGCCTGTCTGCCAGATGCTTGATAAGGGCGTCCCGGTTTTCCACAAAGAAAGGGAAAAACATAGGACAGATATCATCTGAAAGATAAGGAAATACCGGGCGGATATCGGAGCGTTCCGGCAGGTGTTCCAGAAGGTAACGGTAATTTTCCTGGCGTTTACGGATGGCATCCCGGAATGGGTAATGAAGAATCGTTTTAAGGGAAGCTTCATCTCCTTCCTGGATGTCGAAAATTTCACGAAGCATAAATTCCGCTTTCCAGAAAACATCATTGCCTTCTTTATTATAGTCCTCATTTCCCGTATGCTCGTAGGTCTCTCGGGATTGGAGAGCCTGATCTCTAAGGGCAAACTGTTCTTTATTGATAGGAATAGGCTTTACGCCAAAGGTGCCCTTTCGCTTGATGGCAAGACCACCGGAGGCAACACCCATCCATTTGCGGAGACTGACAGCAATATAGTCAGCATCCGGACAGGCCGGCAGTGGAGAAAACGCTGTATGGGTAGTATCCACTATTACAGAAACGCCACTGGCTTTACATTTTTTGACAAAATCCTCATTATAGGTAGTATAGCCATAGTATCCACAGACAAGGAGAACACTGATCTGAGGAATCATCTCTTCCTTAAATACAGGGGAAAGATTTTTGTCAAAATCATAATAATGAATTTCATATCCTGCTTTTACAAAGCAGCCCAGAACTGTTTCGCAGTCATAGGAAGGCAGATATGCCACACGCTTTTGATCTGTTAACATCAGATCCCTCAGACAGTAATAAATGGCACAGCGGCCGGACATTAGATGAGCGGTGTCCCCGGGATCAGGGCAGGTATGCTCCACATAGTTGTTTGGCTCAGAGCCAACAGGTTGATAGGGGAAAAAGCCTCCAATTTCCATAGTAAAAACCTCCTTTAATTAAATTTATATATTATACTTAATATTTCAAAATATTTAGCAGAAATGAAAGTAATGACTTTACAAATCCATTATAACATGAATATTATAAAATATAAAGTAAAGTATCTACTTTACTTAAAGATATTTTTACTGAGGAACAAAAAAAGAGGCTGCCTATTCAGACAGCCCCTTTGGGGATTATGAAACCCAGCCGGTAGCTTTTACAATATAATCATAGATCTTGCGGTAAGTAGCCGTATTATAGTGTTGTCCGTCAGCAGCATAATAGCCTACTTTCTGTAAATGGCTAAAGCAGTCCAGATAATTATCCGGGAAATTATTTCTCAGCGCATCATTAAAGGGACGAATCGTAGCATTACTTACATTGTAAGCACCCACACCGATCACCGGATTGATGGACATAAGATAAATATTTGCCCTGGGATGTCTGGCAATAAAGGAACGATAATATGTCAGATAGTTTGCCTGCTGATACAGATAATCGTTCAGTCCGAAGCCAAATACAACCGTTGATTCCGGGTAAGAGGCCAGATAAGATTCCAGCATTGGTCCGGCAGTGGATCTGAGCCAGTTGTATCCCATGGATACTTTTCCGATATAAATAGCATTTCCGATTCTGCAGTCACGCATAGAAGCTACACGACAATCACCCAGGATGATCAGACGTGATTTCGAAGTCTGTTTTACCTTGGTGACAGAGCCGTCAGAAGATACATAGCGACTTCCAATCCATTTCTTCTTACTCATAGCTCCGGTTTTCTTTCCGAAGTAGTAACGTTTTCCATTAATCATCTGCCAGCCGTGCAATAGTTGTCCACTGGTTTTGGAAAGGTAATAGGTTTTACCTTTAACCTTCTGTAAGCCTGTGAGAAGCTGACCTTCTTTTCCCTTCACTTCGGAAAGATAATATCTTTCGCCTTTGTAGTCTTTCCAGCCTGTTTCTACATAGCCATGGGCATCAAAACTGTAGCATTTGCCTTTTACTTTTAACCAGCGGGATTTTGGATAGCGACCGTCAGTATAGACATATTTGCGTCCTTGGGTATCCCTCTTCCAGGTTCCTTCTTTTGCCTGTTTTACAGAGGTCAGCAGATTGGTGGCAGCAGATACTGTCACACTGGCAGACATGATGAAAAGGCACAGGAGTAAAAGTGCGAACAGACCTTTTTTTCTGAATTTTTTCTTTTTCATTAGTTTGTCCTCCTTTTGATACAAGCAAGTTACCGCCCACTGCTTATTGCTTTTCACAACGGAAGTGAGGACTTACTTGATTCGCTTAAATACAAGTTTACTTTATCACAAACAAAAGGTCACAGCAACCCAAATAAAAAAAGAAACAATAAGAAAAAGCCACAGAGCTGGATGGTTCCAGTCTGTGGCCTTAATGGCTGCTTTTTGCTTTTTTATTTTGCAAAAATGATTCATTACATAATCTTGCGGAACAGATCTTTCAGATCTTCTACACTTGCATCTTTTGGATTTCCTGGTGCGCATGCATCTGCATGTGCGGATTCTGCCAGGAACTGAAGATCTTCTTCTTTGATTGCTTCCAGTTTAGTCGGGATTCCTACATCAACAGAAAGCTTCTTAACAGCCTCGATTGCTGCTTTTCTGTACTCATCCTGAGACATTTCATCTACGCCTTTGACACCCATTGCTCTGGCGATCTCACGATATTTCTCACCTGTGCATTCCTGATTGTATTCCATAACGATCGGAAGCATCATTGCGCAGGCAACACCGTGTGGTGTGTCATAAACAGCACCAAGTGTATGAGCCATGGAATGAGCGATTCCAAGACCTACGTTAGAGAATCCCATACCTGCAATGTACTGACCAAGAGCCATTCCCTCACGACCTTCTTTTGTGTTTTCAACAGCACCGCGAAGAGATTTGGAGATCAGCTCAATTGCTTTTAAATGGAACATATCTGTCATTTCCCATGCAGCTTTTGTTGTATATCCTTCAATTGCATGAGTAAGGGCATCCATACCTGTAGAAGCTGTCAGTCCTTTTGGCATAGAGGACATCATTTCAGGATCAATGATTGCAATGATCGGCATGTCATGTGGGTCAACACATACAAATTTACGTTTTCTTTCTACATCTGTGATAACATAGTTGATGGTTACCTCTGCTGCTGTACCTGCTGTTGTGGGAACTGCAATGATCGGTACGCAAGGTTTCTTGGTAGGAGCTGTTCCTTCGAGACTTCTTACATCTTCAAATTCAGGGTTTGCAATGATGATACCAATTGCTTTGGAGGTATCCATGGAAGAACCACCGCCGATTGCGATCAGATAATCTGCACCTGAATCCTTGAATGCCTGAACACCGTGCTGTACGTTCTCAATTGTAGGGTTCGGTTTGATGTCTGAATACAGTTCATATGCAAGTCCGTTTTTCTCAAGAATATCTGTAACTTTGCTTGTTACATGGAATTTTACAAGATCAGGATCAGAGCATACGAAAGCTTTTTTAAAGCCATGTGCTTTTGCTTCGTTTGCGATTTCCTCGATTGCTCCTGCGCCGTGATAAGATGTCTGATTTAAGTTAATTCTGTTTGCCATAATGTTTTCCATTCCTTTCAGTATTTTTACATTTTGAAGTTCTTTACAGATAAGTTTCCGCAGCGCTCATCTTTGTTATTATTCTAACAATGTAAATTTAAAAAAGAAAGTTACACTTTCGCTCAAATGTAACTTTCTCACTAACTTTGTGCAATAAATACGAAAATAATCAGATAAAATTGTGCACTAATCTGTTATGTTTATGACAATATCTCCAGTTCTTCAAACAACTGAGAGAGTTTTCCAGGCATTCCATCAACTAAAATTTTCGCCAGTCCCTCCGGTGCACATTCCAGTTCTCCCTGTACCCATTTTACAGTCATATAAATCGAACTCTGGCAGTACATTTCCAGAATACAATGTATGGTCTCATCCGGAATTCTTCCTGTTTTCTCACGGATCAGATTTTCATAGAAAGCCAGGATTAATTCAAAATCATGCTGGCGCAGACTGTTCTGCCTGTCATATTTAAAGGCCGCTGCAAAGAAAATGTGCTCTTCCTGAATATAGGTAAACTTCTTTACCAATGCATCATAAACTGTTTTTCCCATTCCCATGTGCTCAAAGGATTTTGCCAGGAGTTTATCAAAATACCAGTTGATCAGGTCAAATTTATCCATGAAATTCCGGTAAAAAGTCTGCCTGGTAAGGCCACAGTTTTCTGTAATCTGTTTTACCGTAATGTTGTCTACAGTTGTTGTCTTCATACACTCTTTCATCGACTGCGCAAGACGATATTTTGTTTTTTCCCCTTTAACATTTTCTGCTGTCAGTTCCATAGATTTTCCTTTCACAGGTAATTTTACTTTCCAATATTATAACAGACATTCCGAAAAAAAGCCACAGGCTGGGTGGGTGTCAGTTGTTCAAAACATCCCTCAATTTCTACCAGCATATTGGCACATTCTCTCAATTCATCACAAAGCTGTTCTTTATCCCGACACCTACTGCTACTGCTGTTATAAATTCACAGATCCAGAACGCATTCCACACAGCACCTGCCCCGGCAAAATAGCACAGCAGATAAGCTACCGGAATAATCACGATAATATATCTTAACAGTGAAATCACCAGGGACTGAGTACCTTTGCCCAGTCCTTCTAATGCACCTGAAGCTGTAACAGAGATGGCAGATGGGATAAATCCAATACTGATAACCTGCAATGCAGCAGTACCAAGTCTTACAGTTTCCGGATTCTCAGTAAACATTCCCATCAATGTCTCTGATGCTGTAAAGCAGATAATCGTTCCTGCCAGCATGATCATACCATTCAGCAGCACAGAAATCCCAAAAAGCTTCTTTACCCTCTTTATTTCTCCCGCACCGTAATTATATCCTATCAACGGACGCATTCCCTGGACAATGCCGCTTGCAGGCAGATATAAAAAAGTCTGAAGCTTATAATAGATTCCCAGAACCACTACATAGCTTCCGGAGAAAGCAGCCAGTATCTGATTCAGGAAAGAGATCAGAACTGACGGCAGGGCAATATTCAGGATTGCAGGAATCCCTACCATATACAGCTTCCTGTCCTGGTTCCTGTTAAGTTCCAGATATTTCCTGCTGATTTCCACCGGAATACTGCATTTCTTATATGCGATCAGATATACAATAACTGTAAATACCTGGCCAAGACCAGTTGCCAGTGCTGCACCTCTGATCCCCATTTCCGGAAAAATCCCCACTCCGAAAATCAGCAGCGGATCCAGAATAATATTGGAAATACAACCAATCATCAGGCTGATCATTGTCAGCTTCATTCTGCCCACAGCCTGGAAAATTTTTTCGAAAGACAGGCTGATCATGATCACTGTGGAAAATGCAAATGCAATGGTTGAATACTGTACACCAAGCGAGATCACTTCCTGCTCTTTTGTAAACATACTGAGAAATACAGGCATAAACGGAA
>OLNJ01000668.1_pt1 | contig 25490 bp, 19 predicted proteins | sample 1672191 | NCBI WGS metagenome assembly OLNJ01 (sample SAMEA3136657, study PRJEB25190) | human gut metagenome | biome: human gut; feature: human-associated habitat; material: faeces | place: Austria | collected 2013 | reverse complement strand
CCGTCATATCCCAGTTGGCCTTGAGCCAATTGCGGACGAATTGCTTGTCGTAGCTAGGCTGGATCTTGCCCTCCTCGTAGCTGGCAGCAGGCCAGAAACGGCTGGAGTCGGGCGTGAGGCACTCGTCGATCAGCGTGACCTTGCCATCAATAACACCAAACTCGAACTTGGTGTCGGCAATGATGATGCCACGGGTCGCGGCGTACTCGGCAGCGGCCTTGTAGATCTTGAGGGAAAGGTCACGAATCTGCGTGGCGATGTCCTCGCCCACGATCTCGCAGCAACGCTCGAACGAGATGTTCTCGTCGTGGTCACCGATCTCGGCCTTCGTGGACGGCGTGAACAACGGCTCGGGAAGCTTGGAAGCCTCGGTCAGGCCCTCAGGCAGCTGGATGCCGCAGACGGTGCCGTTCTCGTCGTAGGTCTTCTTGCCCGAACCGGTCAGATAGCCGCGGACGATGCACTCGATAGGAATCGTCTGGGCCTTCTTAACCAGCATGGCGCGGCCAGCGAGGTAGTCACGATACTCAGCAAACTCCTCGGGGAAATCCGCCGGGTCGATGGAAACGAGATGGTTGGGGACGATGTCGGCAAACTTATCGAACCAGAATGCCGAGATGCGATTGAGTACCTCTCCCTTAAACGGAATCTCGTCGGGAAGAATGAAGTCAAACGCAGAAATGCGGTCGGTGGCGACCATCAGCAGGTTTTCACCGGCATCGTAAATATCACGAACCTTGCCACGGGAATCCGGACGACGCTCCATCGTTGTCACGTGAGTCACTCCTTACCTAAATACGACAGAAATGCGGGTTCTTTCCCGCATGTTTTCGCAAACTCGGAGCGGCAGGGACGCGGCCCCTCCTTCACCGAATAGCGAAAAGCTAGTGCTCCATTGTAGTAGATGCCGCGTCCGCCGTGTGCTCGCGGGGCAGATGAATTGTAAAAGTCGTACCCTTTCCAAGCTCCGACTCCACGGATATGTAGCCATGGTGACGCTCGACGATCTGCTTGGTCACGGCGAGGCCAACGCCCAGGCCGCCAGCTTCGCGGGCGCGGCTGGCATCGGCGCGCCAAAACCGCCCGAAGATGCGCGACAGATCGTCCTTGGCAATACCGATGCCGGTATCAGAAACGGCAATGCTGACGTGCTTGCGGTCACTGAGCACCGACACCACGACCCAACCGCCCTCGGGGGTGTAGCGCATGGCGTTGCTCATGAGGTTGATAACACATTGCGTGATCATGTCGGGATCGGCCTCAACGACATCGTCGTGACCCTGGGTCTCGTCCGCAAAACGCAGGCGCAGATCGCGGTCGACAAACAGGCGCTCCTGGGCATTGACGATGGAACGCACGAAAGGAACCATGTCCACCGGCTCAAGGTTGAGCGGAGCCGTGCTGTTTTCCATGCGCGACAGGTCGAGCATCTGCTGCACCAGACGAGCCAGGCGACGCGTCTCGGAAGCAACGGTCTCCAAATGCTCATCGTCGGTGGGATACACGCCATCCTGCATGGCCTCGACCGTTGCGAGCATGGCCATAAGCGGCGTGCGAAGCTCGTGTGCAACGTCTGAGGTCAGGCGCTTCTCGTGTTTCATATCCTTCTCGAGCGAAGTGGCCATCTCATCGAAGGTCTCACCCAGCTGATCGATCTCGTCATCACCGCGCAGTCCCGTGCGAGCCGACAGGTCGCCGTCACGGATTTGCTTTGCGGTACTGGTGATGCGATGAATCGGCTTGGTGAGCATGCGCGACACGAGCGATCCGATAACGACCGAAATGCAGATTGCAACAACCGCGGCGAGGGCCATGGCGTTAAAGGTCTTCTCCCTAAACGCAGAGTCCGCCTTGGTGAGCAGAGCGTCGGAGCCGATGGCCCACAGCTTTACCTGTCCGACATGCTCGCCGGAAGACGTTACAATCTCGACGTTAGCAACGCTATCGGAGTCGGTTGGAGCAGACGAGACCGGGCTATGCGATGCCCTCTTGCCGCTCGTGTCGTCGGTCGTAGCCTGGTTTTCGCGTACATCGGCGGTGGCGCTTGCCGAGGGCCAGGAATCGTCATAAACGATCACGCCCTTTTTATTGACGACCTGCATGCCCAGATCGTCGGAAACCAAACTCGACGTTGCGACCGTGCGCAGTTCTCCCGCGGTCCAAGAGCCGTTTTCCTCATATGAGGTCGCCAACTTCTCGGCAGCGGAATTTGCGATTTCGACGATATTGGAGCGTGTGTAATCCGAAAAGACTGTGCCCCACACAACAGAGACAACGCCCACCAGCACCAATACTGTCATGAGCGATGTCAGAGCAAAAGCAAGTGCCATGCGCGAGGGATAGCTCATCGTTGGCCGTGAATCGGAACGAGGCGTGTTCCAACTAGCCTTGGAACCCGCCTCGCTCTCCTGCTTGTGCTTTTGTCCGATTTCAAAGCGCGCAGGTGTCATATGTGATTTCCCTATTTCTCGTCCGACTTATCGGTCTTGGCCGGAGCCTCGAAGCGATAGCCGACACCATGGACGGTGTAGAGCCACTTGGGCTTCTTGGGATCATCGCCCAGCTTGGCGCGAAGATTCTTCACGTGGCTATCGATGGTGCGCTCATAGCCCTCAAAGTCATACCCGAGCACTTTCTCGACCAGCTCCATGCGGTTATACACACGGCCGGGATGGCGGGCAAGCGTGGTGAGCAGCTTGAACTCGGAAGCCGTCAGATCGACTTCCTTGCCCTCGACCAAGATCTTGTGGCCCGAGATATCGATGACCAGATCGCCGAAGTCGAGTACCTCGACGGCGGGCTCGTCGGCCTGATGGGCACGGCGGAACAGAGCGCGAACGCGGGCGACGAGCTCGCGCGGCGAGAACGGCTTAATCAGATAGTCGTCAGCGCCGAGCTCAAGACCGATAATACGGTCCTCGATCTCACCCTTAGCCGTCAGCATGATGATGGGGACATCCGAGGTATCGCGAATGGTGCGGCAAACGCGCTCGCCGGGGATCTTGGGGAGCATAAGGTCGAGCACGACCAGGTCGAACTGATGCTTCTCGAACTCCTCGATCGCGGACTGACCGTCGCCGACGCCCACAACCCAGTAGCCTTCGCGCTCGAGATAGGCAGCGACGGCGTCACGGATTGCCTTCTCATCCTCGACCAGCAGAATCTTTTTTGCATCTGAAGCCATAACACGGCCCCCCTGTCTCAATTAGCTAAGAACAAGCCCATTTTAACGCACCTGAGCCCGCCGGATGCCGCTATGACGCGGCAGCTCGGCGGGCGGTACTCACAATTACAACGCGTTTATTCCCCTGTTGGCGCCTTTTTAACCCCTCTAAGCTTAAAGAGAGAATAGGCGTGCAGTGACCGTCTCTGGTATACCCTGGCTGTTGCGCACCGTGGCGTACGTAAGGAATGAGTCCGACTTTCCCGCCGTAGCTGGATAATCGCCATACTCCAAAGCGCGGTCGGGCGACAGCAGCGAGCCATAGGTCTTGGCAGAGGTGTCGATCAGGAAATGCGACGCCTGTACCTTAACAAGGTATTTATTCTTCTTGCCAGCCGCACATGCGAGCGGCTCGCGGGACAGGAAGAGATACGGCCCTCCCTCATTACCGATATACGTGCCCATGTTGCCCAGGCTGCCCACGCCACTATAGGTCGCCTCGATAGAAAACACGAAGGTATCGCCCATATATACGGCCTCGAAAGGCGAGACTGACGAGGGAAGAACTAGCTGGGCACGTTTGGTGTTGTTGCCGTCGGTCAGATCGATTGCCGTTATGCCGTAGTAGACGCCCTCGTCGTTGCGGACACGCGGCGAGATGGTCAAAATGCCGTCGCTCGCGCGCGGGGCCGATGCAAAGCGGCCCGTCGATTTCCAAATTACCTCGGCCTTGGATTCATCAAGCGAGCGACGATAGCAAAACGAATCACTACTCGTTTTATTGCCGCCTGCCGAAGGCATTTTATACCAGATGACTGATGACCCGAACGCCGTGAACAGGGGCGGATCATAGTCCTTGCCACCTCGATCGAGCTCAACCACGTCGCCAGAGAGCGAAGCGCCCGACAGATTTTGAGCGTAGAGCTTCCACGATGAATTGGCAAAGTTCATCTCAACCCACGCGAATACGCCGTCGCCGGCACGGACATCGTAGAATGCGTATCCCGTGCCCTCGATAGGATCCTCGATTAATGTGGTAAGCGAGCCATCGCCCAGGTTGAGCACGCCGAGTGTGTTGGCGTGCAGTGCCGATGCGGGCGCCATCATCGCCGCGGCGTAATCGCCGTCGCAGTAGTACAGCAGCGTACCCAGAGGCAGCGTCCACGATGACGCCGGCTCAAGATCGATGTCGACAGCCTCATACTCATCCGTAATCGAGATGATTTTGGAATCGTCCCTGATAACCTGCGGCTCGCCGGCGGCATCATCGCTGGTACCCGTTTTTTTCGAGCATCCGGCAAGCACCGTGGCAGCGCCCGCGGCAGCCCCACCGAGTACAAAGCCGCGACGCGATATTCCGTTCTTGATGTGATCGGCGATACCCATTAGGCGATCTCGGCGCGAGCGGCCTCGATAGCGCGCGTAAGCTGGTCGGCGCAGGAGGTCTTTTTCATACCGCAGGTATTACCGGCGAGAACCTCGATTACGCGATCGGCAGGAGCGCCCTCGACCAGCTTGGAGATAGCCTTGAGATTGCCGTCGCAGCCGCCGGTAAACTCAACGCCCACCACCTTGTTGCCGTCATCGGAAAGGTCAAGGTGAATATTGCGAGCACACACGCCCTGAGGCTTGTAATCAAACGAAATCATGCGATCCCCTCTCAGAATGTTATTCGAGACGACTATTATCCCCGTCTTTCCCTAAATGCAACGAGGCGCTTTGCCGGCAACACACATTACCAGCAAAGCGCCCTAAAAAGCTAACGTTATGCCCGAACCTACTCGAAGCTCAGCTGCTCCAGACGATCGAAGACCGTGTCGATACGGGTGAGGAAGTCCCACGGATCAAAGATCTCGTCGAGTTTCTCCTGGCTGACGGTGCAGCGCGGGTCGGCCTCGAGACGCTCCTTAAAGGTGGGGCCGGAGACACAATCCTGTACCTCGTGCCAGGTTGCCATAGCGTTCTCCTGCACAATGGCGTACGCGTCCTCGCGGGTGATGCCCGTGTCGACGAGGGCGAGCAGTACCTTGGAAGAGAAGATGAGGCCGCGGGTCTTATTGAGGTTGGCCATCATGCGGGCGGGATACAGCTGCAGGCCGTCGATAACGCGGATGAGGCACTGGAACATGTGGTCGAGGGCGATGAAGCTATCGGCCTGGGCGACGCGCTCGGCAGAGGAGTGCGAAATGTCACGCTCGTGCCACAGGGCGACGTTATCGAAGGCAACCTGGGCGTTGGACTTCACGACGCGCGACAGACCGCAGACTTTCTCCATGGTGATGGGGTTGCGCTTGTGCGGCATGGCTGAGCTGCCCTTTTGGCCCTTACGGAACGGCTCCTCGGCCTCGAGCGTATCAGTCTTCTGCAGATTGCGGACCTCGGTAGCGATGCGCTCGCAGGTGGCTGCGGTGGTGGCGAGAACGCCGGCGAGATAGGCGTGATGGTCGCGGCTGATAACCTGCGTGGACAGCGGGTCGTGAACCAGGCCCAGGTGCTCGCAGACATATTCCTCGACAAACGGCTCGATGGAGCTGTACGTGCCGACAGCGCCCGAGATAGCACCGAAGGCAACATTCTTGCGGGCGTCCTCAAGACGATCCAGATCGCGCTTGAGTTCCCAGGCCCAAGAGCCAAACTTCATGCCGAAGGTCATCGGCTCGGCATGGATGCCATGAGTACGGCCGGCGCAGAGCGTGTTGCGCTCCTCAAAGGCGCGACGCTTGCAGATCTCGCCGAGTTTTTTGACGTCCTCGATGATCAGGTCGCAGGCCTGGGTGAGCTGGTAGCACAGGGCCGTGTCGCCCAGATCGGAGCTGGTCATGCCATAGTGAACCCAGCGGCTGGGCTTGGGGTCGCCCTCGGGAACATCGGCATCGATGTACTCCTTCATGTTGGTCAGGAAGGCAATGACGTCGTGGCGCGTGACTTCCTCGATCTCATCGACCTTCGCCTTCTCAAAGTTGGCATGGTCGCGGATCCACTGGGCCTCGTCTTTGGAAATACCGATCTTGCCGAGCTCCGCCTGGGCCTCGCAGGCCAAGACCTCGATCTCCTGCCAAATGGCGTACTTGTTCTCGAGGGAGAAAATGTGTCCCATCTCCGGGCGGGTATAGCGATCGATCATAGCGGCTCCTTTTTGGTTATTGGCACGTTGGTCGTAACCCATCCATTGTACCGTGCGCAGGTGCAAGTATGGGCAGCAGGCATTAACCTAACATTTTGGAATTGGAGCGAGCAACGGGACATCTGCGCATTTGCTTCGCAAATCCGCACCGGCTTCAGGCGAGCCCCTCAGCCTCACGAAGCCGCGGGGGAAGACTTTGTTGAATTGGCCGTCCCCATGTCTCCCGCACTCGATGGAGCGGGCAACGGGACATCCGCGTATTTGCTTCGCAAATCCGCACCGGCTGCGGTCGATCTCCTCGGATTCACGGAGACGATGGGGAAAACTTTGTTGAATTGGCCGTCCCGAGTTCTCCCGCGCTCGGTGGAGCGGGCAACGGGACGTCCGCGTATTTGCTTCGCAAATCCGCACCGGCTGCGGTCGCCTATCGGCGACCTTGCCTGCTCGCTATAAACGCTTCGCGTTTATTTAACGCTCGCACCCTGTCGGGTTCGAGTCCCGGCACTTTATTGAAAAAGGCACGGTAACGAAACGTTACCGTGCCTGAAATTCGAATGGAGCGGGCAACGGGACTCGAACCCGCGAGTGTCAGCTTGGGAAGCTGATGCCTTACCACTTGGCGATGCCCGCATATGTGGGGGATAGTATAACGCGGTTGTCTTGTTCGATACAAGGGTGGCGATGCTTGTTTTAGCTGTGGAGATTCGTTTGAAAATCGCGTCAATTGTGGAGATGAGGACCTTTGGCCTCCTGTTCTCCCTATCTTCTACCTGCACTTTTGCTTGATTGTTGTATTTGAGCTCAATTTGTCAGGAATTGGGCAAGCTTTTGGTCAGGCTCCGGTACTTACCCGCATGAACCTCGGGGGTAGCCTCATCCTACGCGTCGCAGCCTCCCCGTGCGACGCACGAGGGATAAGGAGCAGCCATGTCCAACGCACCCACGCACTCTGTCCACAGCGCAATCGCAACAGGTCCGCTGCTCCTGCTCCTCTTCCTGCTTTTCGGCTGCCTGGCACCGGGAGCCGCATTTGCCGTCGATGGCTACGACCAGCTCGGCTTCCGCACTATTAGCGATGATTGTGGGCCCTTCTTCATCGGCAAGTATGAAGCTCAAGACACCTCGATTGCCTACTGCATGAACCAGGAGCGCCCCGGCCCCACCAAACCGGGCGGCCCATGGCTCAACTTTGATCAAGGCTGGGTGTGGCTCGACGACGAGTTCGCGGCAATCGTTTGTCACGGATATCCCACCACCACGTCGTTTGGCGGTTACCATCTTTCACCCGATCGCGCCCGCGCCGCCACCCAGCTTGCCGTATGGATGCTCAACGGCACTACCCATGTCGACGGCACCTACTCCTACACGACCGCTCAGGGTAAAACCAAGAGCGGACACTTTACCGCCGACAATGAAGTCGTGGCGGCTGCGCGGTGGCTCCACGACAGCGCAAAATCAGGAAGCATCGAAGCCGCTCCGCACCGCGCGCGACGCTATCTAGGGGCCGTATCGGGCGGCAGCAAACGTCAAGACATGCTCTATGTACTGCCGGCGGCCTCTGTTTCCTTCCAAAAGCAGTCTGCTAACACCGTTATTACCAGCGGAAACAATACCTATCAGTTTACCGGGGCAACATTCGATATTTTTGAGAGCGCCAGCGGCGCGCGTGTCGGCACCATCAAGATGGACAGCAACGGTCGAGCGCAAGCAACACTTCTGCCCAACACGGCATACTACCTAGTTGAAACGAAGGCGCCGGCCGGCTATGTCCCCCGCCACGATCGTATTGCCTTTACCACGGGGAATGACGGCGGGCGGGTCGCCATTGATGAACAGCCGGCACCATCAACCTGCGTATCGTAAAACTCGATGCCGCGACGAATGCCGGCCCCCAGGCGGGATCTTCACTCGCAGGAGCAGAGTTCACGTGTGTGTCGCAATCAACCCCTGGATGGGCGCAAATCCTCACGACCGACGAAAGCGGTCGGGCTACCCTCGTCGATGTCCCCTTAGGAACCTTTACCATCTACGAATCAAAAGCCCCCGAGGGCTACCTGCCATCCAACGACAGCTGGACCTATACCGTTGGAGCCGACCAGCTCGGCGATTCAGGCGTAGTCGAGATCGAATCTCGCATTTCCGATATCCCCATTGCGTTTGACCTTGAGATTTCCAAATTCAAGGATTACGGCAATAGCGACCAATCCGGCCTGGAGCAACCGGCGGGTGGTGTTGTCTTTGAGGTTGTCAGCAACAGCTCTCAGCAGGTTGTTGGCACACTGACCACAAACATCTATGGCTTTGCCTCCACCAAAGATCAGCCCGAAGCATGGTTCGGCACAGGCAAGCGACCCGCCGGTGTCCACGGAGCTGTCCCATACGACCGTGCCGGCTACACGATTCGCGAGGTTCCGGAAACCGTCCCCGAGGGTTTTAAACGTGCAGGGGAATGGACCGTCGGGGCCAATCAGATTTCCAACGGCGCCGAGCTTCAATATATCGTGGACAACCACGCGCTGTCGACGCATCTCCAGATTGTAAAACGCGATGCCCAAACAGGCGCTTCTGTTCCCCTAGCCGGATTCACCTTCCAACTCCTCGACAGTAATCACGAACCCGTCTCACAAACATGCTGGTATCCAGCACATAACGTAATGGACACTTTTACGACTAACGCGACCGGCACCGTCACTCTGCCCGAATCGCTTAACCCGGGCACGTATTACATACGAGAGACTTCTGCCAAGGAACCGTATCTTGTTGGAGAAGATCTGGAGATAACGATTCCCGCCGACATGAACTTAACGCCCGTCGCGGTCTCCTCGTTTTGCGACGACGCGGCAACAGGAAGCATCGAGATCGTTAAGAACGATGCCGTAGACGGACATGCCCTTGCCGGCGCTGTTTTTGATATCCGCGCCGTGGGCGATATCGTGCGCCCCGACGGCAGCATTGTTGCCCTGGACGGCGAAACCGTCGACACCATCACGACCGACGAGCGGGGATTTGCGTTCGCGAATCATCTTTCGCTGGGGTGCGGAACTGCCATCTATGAGGTTATTGAGGTACAGGCACCCGAAGGATACCTGCTCGACCAAAGCGCCCACACCGTCGAGCTGTCGTATGCCGACCAGGAAACACCCGTGATCAATGCGCACCTCGATGTTTCTAACGACTACACCAAAATCGACATCTCCAAAGTAGATTTGACCGGTAGCCAAGAAGTGGAAGGCGCCAGGCTCTCCCTCCACGGTGCCGACGGAACCGAAATTGACGCTTGGACCACCTCTGACAAACCGCATCGCATCGAGCATCTTTTGCCTGGCACCTACACCCTGCGCGAAGCGATGTCCCCGCGCACTTACGACCTTGCCGAAGACATGACGTTTGAAATTAAGGCCACAGGAGAAGTGCAGATGGTAACCATGAAGGACGCACCCATCGAGATCGAGGGCAGAGTCGACAAGCGGCAAGAGATCGCCCGCCCTATCGGTAAGGGTCTCGTCGCCAACGGCGATGGCAAAAACCGAGCCGTGGCACAATCCGATGTGGACGGCTCCTTCTCCTATACGCTCGATGCTAAAAATGAGTCGAATACCTGGGTTGATGAATTCACCATCACCGACGATCTCGAATGCGCCAAGGACGGCACTGCTAGACTCATCGCCATCGAAACCCCTGTCGCGACCGGGGACATCGACGGTCTTTACAACGTGTGGTATCGAACGTCCCCAGTGGGAAGCATCGATACGAGCGAACAGGCCAATGCGACGCTCAGCGACGGGCATGACAACCCCTGGCTCGAAACGGACGAAGTCAAAAAGCTCCTAGGTGACGATTTGCGCATGGTCGATTACGACGATTGGCATCTTTGGAAAGCCGATATCCCAACAACGGAGTCGGTCACCCTCGAGGCAAAAGAGCTCGCTCTTTTGCGCGACACCACCATCACGGGCATTCGTCTTGAGTATGGGGCCGTATCGGCCGACTTCACGACAAGAGGCGCTGCAGAATCTTGGACCCGCGAGGACCTCAAAGACGAGCATGACGACCTTGATGATGCGAGCGCCGTCCTTGACTCGGATATCCACGGTGCCGTCATCCATATGCAGGCCGCATCGTCTTACACGCCCCAGACCGTACTCGCCAACAGTGCTCGCGTTGACCTCTGTCGCAATGGCGGCGGCAGCAACCTTGAATCGCATGACGAGGATCGCGTCATCCAGCGATGCGCCATGCCGCAAGATTTACCGGCAACGGGTTCCCTTCCCATCGCCGCCCGCCTCACCGCCTTCGTGACCTCCGGCGCCGCGGCAATCTGGTTTGCCCATCTAAAGCTGGCGTCGAAACGTCGCTGACGCAATAAAAAAGAGGCGAGCCCGTCTCCCGGCTCGCCTCTTATTCGTGCGTAGCGAAATGGCTATTCCCCAGATGTAGACCCACCGTCGATGAGCGCCTGTTCGGACTCGGAGATGCCATCGGCTCCCAAACTCTGCTCGTGCTCCACTTCTTCGCTAATCGTGGACTCAGGCGTCGAGCCTTTAACACCCACGATATACGCGGCCCCGAAACCAAGGGCAATGGCGATCAGGACCAAGATGAGATAGATGGGCCAGTGGCGCTTGATGTACGAAAACACGCAGACTCCTTAGAGGTCAACCTACGAACGACGAATGACCTCGGTCACAACCTCGGACACCGTAGCGATATTTGTCGGATTGACGTTGTACGGCAGATCGTCCTCGGTGTAAGCGTACGCCAGACGTGGACCGTCGACGCCGGCAATGGTTAGGGCGCGTCGGCTTGCCTCGAGCGCAGCATAGGCGTCGGTCTTGGCATAGGGCATCTCAAATGCACCGCAATCGACATGGAACGACTTGCACACCTTATTGACCAGGTTCATGATGCGTCGATCACCCTTGAGCAATTGCTGCTCGCCCTCGACCGTCACGACCGAAAGCCTGCCGGCACCAATGGACTCAAGGTTGATAAAGAACACGCCGCGGAGTTTGTCGCGATGCGCGGCCAGGAACGCCTTCATGCCGGCGCCGTCGCAATCGGAAGCGCCTGTAGCCACAAACCAGATGTCGTGGCCAAGCAACTCGTCATCACCCATGGAAGCAACGGCAGCGAGCATGTCTTCGGTAGAAGCCCCATCGGAAGACGTGGCGCCACCCTTCCAGCCGTCGTCATCATCCTCGAAGTTATCCCACGAGCCGATACCGCGACCAGACTTCTTGGCGTCGTAATCATCCTCGACGCCAAGCCAATCGCTCATGCTGTCCTGCTCGTTTTTCTTTTTGCGACCGAACAGACCTCTCAAGCCGCGCTTTTGCGGCTTGGCGCCCGAAGCGGCAGGAGCCGAAATAGTCTCAAGCGGCTGAACATCCGAGGTGACCGGCATGGGAGGAACAACCGGAGCCGATGTGGGCTCGGGACCCTGTGCCGTCGCGAAGGGATCGTTAACCTGAGCCGAAGGGTCGGGAAGGTCGAACAGCGAGGTGCGCGAGGCGACATTGGCCTGCTGCATCGAAGGCATCGAGGGATCGGGGACCGAGGCCAGCGGAGACGCAGAGGACATGGGAGCCGGCGCGGATGCCGGGTCGGGAACGTTCATGTTCGGGCGCGGCGACGCCTGAGACGAAATCTGAGCCATCAGAACATCGACCGTCTCGGCCTGCGACGGAGCAGCGTTGGCAACCGTGGCGCCGGGATCGCTCGGCGCGGGCATGGTGAAGATCTGCGTAGAGTAGGGCCTCGACTCATCCGTCCGCGGAGCTTCGGGGGCCACGGGTTCAGGTTCTTGCTCGGAGCTGTCCGCAGTGACCTGTTCCGCCGCAGATTGATCCTCGACCGTATCGGGCGCAGCGGGCTCGTCCTCGACAGGAGCGGAAAGGGGCTCGGCGATAGCGGTGCCCTGTTTCTCAAACGTCATCGTGGCATCAAACGACACAGTGCCGTCGACCGGCTGTTGGGTTTCGAAGGTCGCCGTCTCCCCAGCAACATCCGCAGACGAAGGCTGCGGCGCCTCGAAAGACGTCGTAGCGTCGGCAACATCAACGGATACCGGCTGCTCGGCGTCGTTTTGCTCAAATTCCTGTGCCGCGCGCTCGCGCTCGGCCTCGGCCGCCTGTTGTTGGGCCGCAGCATCACGCTCGGCTGCCTCGCGGGCAGCAGCGCGCTTTTCCTCAAAGTCGTCAACGAGTTTCTTGCCCTTTTCGAATGCCCCCTTAAAGAAATGAGAGGCGCTGGCACCGATCGAAGAAAACGCGGAAGCGATATCGGCATGGGGCGTCGTCGCCGGAAGCTCGGCAGAAAAGTCGGTGTCGCTCTCGTAGGACACACGCTGCGGATACGCATCGTAGTCGTCCTCGGTATTATCGAGCTCCTCGGGCGCCGGGGCAGGCGCCATGACGTCCAGACCGGCTGCGGGATCGATGGCGGTATCTGCATCGGCCACCGCCTCGATGGCATCGGCCTCATCGGGCTGCGCAGCCACGACCGGATCGGGCTGGGGCGCGGGCTCAAACGTCGGTTCCTCGCCCTCTTCGTAATCGAGCGTGCAGGATTCGGGAAGCATGCCCAGGGCACGGATGGCATCCGAGCCAAATCGGATGTTACCGGCGGCATTGCGATAAAGCTTGGGCTCGGGCTCCTCAGCCGCGGCAGGCTCCTCTGCCGGCTCGGCAGTGGACTCGTCCGCAACGGGCTCCTCGGCCGGGATATCTTGGACCTGGGGCTCGGGTGTGATGACGCCAATCAGGGTCTCGTCGGCAGAGGCACCTTCGAATCCATCGATTTGCTCATCAAAAGCCTCGCTCTGCTCTCCCTCGGGAGCGACCGGCTGGCCATACTCATCCTCGGTATAGGCAGGCTCTTCATACTCGATGGTATTGCCGTAATCGTTTTGCTGCTGGGCCGCGGCGTACTCGGCTGCCGCGCGCGCCATCTCCTCGGCGCGACGCTTCTGCTCGCCAAAATACGTGTCAAACGGAATATCGTCAGGGAACTCGTTCTCACCCTGATAGGGAGCGACGTTATCCATGACACCCAGCATGGCGGCAATAGACGACTTGTTGCAAACCGAGCCGGACGTGTAGGGAAGGACAAAACGATTGGAAATAATATTGGCGGCATTGGCGAGCGCCACGAGGGAGGCAAGGATCGCGACAACCCACAGCAGGACCTTCAACGCGCCGGGAAGCGGCAAGATGCGCAGGATAGCAATAGCCGCGGGAGCAATCGTGGCAATCGGGAGCAATTTGGCGATCAGTGCTCGATACGGCGCATAGGGCTCGCGAGCGAGCAGCTCGGCGCGCGGGGAGTCATAGTGCGCGACGACGACAACCGGACGATTGCGCGGAGAGGCAAGCGGACCCGACGCCTTGTGGTAGGCGATGACGTTTTGGCTCACGCCCGTCTTGCCCAGGCGCGAGATCACGGGACGACCGGTTCGCTCGAGCGCATAGAGCACGGCTCCGACGATGGCCAACAGGGTGCCAACTAAGCCGATACCGCCGCCGATACCCATAAGCAGGGCACCGGCAAATGCCAGAATGCCCGTAACGGCAAACGCCATCCTGCTCGGCGCGGGAGCATTAAACTCCTGCACCTCGGGATCAAAGCCGTGGTTGCGGAAAATTTGAGCGATATCCTCGGCAGCTAAGCGCTCTTCTTCGCTGCATGCCGGCGTGATGCCCGTGTTCTGCAGCAGGTGGTTAATATAGTTCTGGGTGTTCGCCATGTGCGCTCCACATCCATAATCCGACAAATAGGCCCAATGCATGCACATTAGAACCGTATATAGTCGAAAGTATACCCCGAGCGAGCGCAAACGACCGAATTCGGGCCATCTTAACGCCGCGAGCGGACAAGGATATAGCCTAATCTCCATATCGGACTAAAATCATGGCATCAAACACCTTCCCATGCGAGGATTCTATGACGGCAAGCGATATAACCGTAACGAATAAAAAGGGGGCGCCGGGGCCCGGTTTCGACAAGACCGCCCAGCGCATCCTCAATCTGTTCTTTGTCCTTAACAGCTCTCCCGAGCCATTGACCACAGAACAAATTGTCCTGGATTCCGATCTTGGCTACGGGTCGGGCAATATCGACTCGGATAAGCGCAAGTTTCGCCGCGATCGCGAAAAACTCCTCGAACGCGGAATCACGATCAAGGAAGTCCGCGCAGCAGGCGCCCAAGAAACCGAAGAAAGCGCGTGGACCATCGATCGCGAGCACACGTTTGCGGCCGGTGGCCTCATCACTGCAGACGACGCGGATATCTTGCTCGACGCTATCGACCAGGCCCTTGCGACCGGTTCGGCCGCGTTTGCCACGCCGCTTGCAGACATACGCTCCAAGATCGCCTACCTCACTGGTGCATCGACCGCAGAAGAGCCTCTCGCTCATCGCTCGCCCGCCGTCGATACGGTGTGGAGCGCTTTCGCCGAACGCTGCGCGCTGCGCTTTTTGTATCAAAACGGGCGCGGAGAGCAAAAAGAGCGCACCGTCTGCGTATACGGCATGTTCGAGCATGAGGGCGTGGCGTATTTTTGCGGACTCGACAACGCCACCGATGAAATCAGGACGTTTCGCTGCGACCGTATCGTTCGAGCATGGCGCCCCTCGAAGGCCTACTCCATCCCCGCCGACTTCAACCTGAACGATCGCCTGTTCTTTGAGTTTGATTTTGCCGATTGCAAGCCCGTTACGGCAACCTTTTCGTTTGCTCCGCAAGCCCAGGCCGACATGGTCAGCGGCCTTACGCGCGGGCGCGGGGAGCTCACACGCACCGAAGAGGGTTGGACCTGGACCGTCGGCGTGCGCGACCTTAATGCCGCAGCCTCGTTTTGCATGGAGCACGCCATGGACGGCATGAGACCCGTTGCCCCCGATGCACTCAAACTGGCGTGGAACCACCTCATCGAAAGGACGGTGCACGAGCATGCCCGCGCGTAAACTCACCAGCGAGCAAAGGCTCTCGCGTGCGATCGACATCATGGAGGCCCTCTACGCCGCCGGCGAGACCGGTATGACACGAGGGGATATCTGCAGCCGCTTTGATATCACGGGCGCGACGCTCGATGAAATTCTCGATATCGTCTCGACCCTCGCCGACCGTGAGTCGGGCGCGCGCATCATCTGCGAACGCCACGGCGAGCGCATCATCCTGACAGGCGATGCGGGTCGTGTGCTGCCCTTGCGTCTAAGTGCCGCCGAAGGCGCCGTACTCAACCACGAGCTCGAATCGATGGGAATCGACTCTCGGGCAGCAGAGCGTATCCGGCATGCCCTCCTACCCGAGGAGCTCGGCTACAACCAGCGCGTCGTCGATACCGTTGCCCGAGGATCGCACTGGCAACAGCTGAACTGCGCGATTCAAGACGGCGTTCGATGCCGCATCACCTACCGCTCGATGGACGACGCACGGCCGCGCGAACGTCTCATCGACCCCCTGCGCATCGCGACGCATGGCGATCAAACATATCTGATTGCCTGGGATGTCGAAGTTGATGGGCAGCGCTCCTACCGCATGGACAAAATCGAAGGCCTTGCCCTTACCGACGATTCCGTGGAGCGCCACACGCCCGCGTCCTCGTCCCTCCACGAATCCCTTTCCCGAGCGGAGCAGAGCGCAAAACTCCTCATGCCGCTTGACATGGCAGAGCGCCTAGACTGGGCCGGCATCATGTCGATTGAGCCAAACGGGGCGGACATGGCAACGGTGACCGTGCGTTATGGGTCAGAGCACTGGCTGTTCTGCCAGGTAATCGCAGCGGGCGGAGCCATCCGCATACTGGATGACCCCGCCTCGGCAAAGCGTCTATGCGATATGGCGAAGAGCCTGACCTTCCCGCTTTAACGGCGTCGTTCGTGGCGTGCACGCCACAGCTGCAAATAATGACCGATCTGCGCCGACTCGATACGCTGGTAGGAAGTCGTGGGCAGCGACGTCAAGAACTTCTTGCCGTAGCCCTTTGTCACCAAGCGCGGATCTGCCAAGATGAGCACGCCGCAATCAGTCGACGAGCGGATGAGACGGCCAGCGGCCTGCTTGACTTCGAGTACCGCCTCGGGCAGCGAGTAGCGCGCCCAGGCGCGGTCCTCGCGCAGGTTGCGCTCACACGAAAGAGGATCCGTGGGGCTCGAGAACGGCAGCTTGGGGATAATGACGCAACGCAGTGTCTCGCCGCTGGCGTCAAAGCCCTCCCAAAATGCCTTGAGCGCAAAGAGCGATGAGGTCGGCTCATTGATAAACCGATCGCGCAGACGACGCGGGGACGAGTTACGCTGTTGGCAATTGAGCTCCAGACCCGCTCGCGCCAATTTGGGCTCGACACGGGCATACAGATCCTCCATATCGCGCCTGTTAGTAAAGAGCGTGAGCACCGATCCACCCATGGCGAGATGGGCATCGACCAGCACGCACTCAAGCGCCGACAGATAGCGCTCGCGATCGCGCGGATCGGGAATGTCCCCCGCCACGACCACGGCCATATTCGAGTCAAAGTCATAGCTCGAATCCAGGTGCAGGGATGAGGATGTCGACGCACCGATGCGATCGAGGCCGACGGCATGGTTGAAATGCTCAAAGCTCTTGGACACCGTCATGGTCGCCGAAGCGAAGATGGCCGTGTGCACCTCGGGCAGCCACTCGTTCGCCAGGGCCTCGCCGATATCGATGCGCTCGGCGGTCATAGACTCCCCGCCCGCTCGCAGCCGGCGGTTCACCTGCAGCGAGTACACGTAGTGCTCATCCGTGCCCTCAATGATGAGCTTGAGATTCTCGGCCAGCTCGTGCAGACGGCGCGAGATGTCACCCAGGTCGATGACGACCTCGGGCTTATCGGCAGCGACGGCTTGCACCAGCGCGTCTACGCTTTTATCCGCCTGATCCAGCGCATCAATTGCGGTATGGGCCGACTGCAAAAAATCGTGCCAGTCATCCGACTCGCGAAGCTCGGGGCCAATCCATAGATTCGTGTTGTCATAGCCCCCGCGGGCACGGCGGCCAAGCTCGCGCACGCCATCGAACACATCGGCAATCGCCATGCTCGCGCGGGCAACCGTCGACGTCGCTTTGGCGGTGAGTCCCAGGTAGAGCGTAGAGCCCTCGGAAGTGGCCAGATCGCGGGAAACCTGACTCAGTGCGCCGGCACTCGACCCACCCAAGCGCTCAAACAGCACGCGCGACTCATCTGCCGAAACCACGCGTGCCCATTGACGACGAGCCTCGCGCTCGATGGAATGGGCCTCATCGACCACCCAGTGACGAATCGGAGGCAAAATCCTTCCCTCGGCGGCCACGTTGCGGAACAGCAGGGAATGATTGGTGACCACCACGTCGGCGTGCGCCGCACGACGACGCGCCCCGTGGACTAGGCATTTGTCGGGAAAGAATGGACACAGACGACGAGCGCACTCGCGTGAAGCCGTCGTAAAGTCGGGACGGTTGACGCTGCGCCAGCGAATGCCGAGTGAATCGAGGTCGCCATCGGCAGATTGGCACACATACGCCATGATCACCGCAACCGCCGTGAGCGTGTCAGCAGGATCGCGCTTGGTGGTAATCTCAACCTGACCGTGGCTCATGCGCTCGAGCTTACGCAGGCACGGATAGTGGTCATAGCCCTTGAGCGCACAAAATGACAGGCCCCCGTCCAGCTGTTCGGCGAGCTTTGGCAACTCATGGTACATAAGCTGGTCGGCAAGATTATTCGATTTGGTCGCAATGCCGACGGTAATGTTGTTTCGGCGGGCGGCCTCGGCGAAGGGCACGAGATAGGCCATCGACTTACCGACGCCCGTGCCCGCCTCGATCACGCGATGGGTACCCGTGGCCAGAGCATCGCGCACCTCAACCGCCATCGCGATCTGCTCGTCGCGCGGCTCATAGGTGGGGTACATGCGATTGACCAGGCCGCCGGGGGCGTAATCCGCCTCGATCTCTTCACGGCTCGGCATCTTAAGGACCGGCAGCTCGTCCGCATCAACGCGATCGTCTGCGCGATCGGCCTTGAGTACGTCGGCACGAGCGGCGCTGAGCGAAAATATCGAACCCGGATTCTGGCCAGCCAAAAAAGAAAAAATGGGGCGATAGGACCAAGGCACGTCCGCGTGCATGTCCGCCAAGCGCGCCATAAGGCCCGAAGGCAGGTCGGTGAGTGCGACCAACAGCACGCGCCACACACCGCACAGGGCATCAACGTCTGCGTTCGCACGGTGCGACACCGAATCGCACCCAAACAAGTCGGCCATAAAGGACAGTTTGTGCGATGTCAGGCGCGGAAGCGCAATGCGCGACAGCGCCAGTGAATCGATCCAGATATCACTCACATTGACGCCGCCCTTGACCGATTCGATGAACGACCGGTCAAACGTGGCGTTATGTGCGATAACAGGACAGCCGCCCACAAAGTCGGCGAGCGCCGCGACGGCCTCGACGGCCGACGGAGCATCTGCCACATCGGCGTTCGTAATGCTCGTGAGCTCGGTAATCTCTGCGGGAATCAGCTGCTTGGGATGCACGAACGTATCAAAGCGGTCAATGACCTCGCGGCCCGAAAGGCGGGCCGCGGAAATCTCAATTAACTCGTTGTCCTGCACCGAAAGACCCGTGGTCTCGGTATCGAGGACGATTACGTCCTCCTCGATGAGACCAAACGACTGCGTCTTAGCGCGCTCGGCGAGCGTGGCATAAGAATCGATGACAAACTGCGGCGTTCCAGGAGATACGGCGTCCTCGATTAGCATGCAACGCCCGCTCGACGGAGACCCATACGGATCAGGCTGTCGCACACCTGCGGGAACGTCATGTCGTCGGTATGGCGAATCTCATCGGGATACAGCGACGTATCGGTCATGCCGGGAATGGTGTTGGTCTCGAGAATGACAGGGCCGTCCTCGCTCACGATAAAATCGCTGCGCGAAATGCCCAGACAGCCGAGGGCTTTGTGGGCCGCACAGGCAAGTTTCTGGGCACGTGCATAGTTTTCGGGCGAAATCTGCGCCGGAATACGGTGGATATCCGTGGGATCGACGTACTTTACATCCAGGTCGTAGAACTCGCAGTCCTCGGGCTTGCGAATCTCGACGATCGGCAGGGCGCGCACGTTGTCCTCGCCGTACACGCCCACGGTGATCTCGGTTCCCTCGATACATTTTTCGACCAGCACCTTATCACCGTACTCAAAAGCCTTGGAGATCGCCGCGGGCAGCTCGGAGGGCTCATGGACGAGCGAAATGCCGTAGCTGGAGCCGTTGACGGCGGGCTTTACAAAGCAACGCTCGCCACAAATCTCGACGATACGATCGATATCGACCTCGTCGCCCACCTCAAGAGCCAGGCCAGGGGCAACGGGGATGCCCGCCTTGGCATACAGAAGCTTCGAAACCTCTTTATCGGCGCCACATGCGCTGGCGAGCACGCCTGACGCCGTGTAGGGGATACCCAGCGTCTCCATGGCCCCCTGCATGGCGCCATCCTCGCCGCCGGCTCCGTGCATGGCGATAAACGCCACGTCAAAGCCACCGGTCGCCATAGTCACCATAAAGTCATCGGCGGCGGTGTCGAGCAGCTCCACCGAGGTGTAGCCGGCCTCTTTCAGTGCCACCACGACATTTTTTCCCGAATTGAGCGAAATCTCGCGTTCGGCGGAATGGCCGCCCGCCAAGACCGCTACGTGCATGTTCTCTAGGCTTTTACCCGGCATGGGCAGACTCCTCCTCTATAATTTCTGCAGCTGATACCATATTGTAGCGATACCCTCTACGTTTCCCCAAAATCGAAAGGCTTCCATGAATCCCAGGACTAAATCTCAAGACATTCGCGACTTGAGCCAAAATGATATTCGCGAACTTGTCGCCGAACTCGGCCAACCCGCCTTCCGTGCGAAGCAGCTTGTCGAATGGGTTTTTGAGAAGAACGTTTGTTCGTTTGACGATATGACCAACCTTCCCAAGGCCTTCCGCGAGCAGCTGAAGGAGGCATTCGCCTTCGACACGCCGACCGAACTCACCAAGCAAGTGTCTAAGGATGGCTCTCGTAAATACCTACTCGAGTACCACGACGGCATCTCCGTCGAGACCGTCGGCATGCCCCGTCGCAACAAGCTGTCTGTCTGCGTATCTACCCAAGCCGGCTGTGGCATGGGCTGCGCTTTTTGCGCTACGGGCCTGAACGGCCTCAAGCGCTCGCTGACCGCTCAGGAGATCGTTGACCAGGTACTCCACGTTTCCAATGACTTTGGTGAGCGCGCGACGAGCGTAGTGTTCATGGGTCAGGGCGAACCTTTTGCCAACTACGACGAGGTCCTCAAAGCACTATGCATTCTTAATGACCCCGATGGCATCGGCATCGGAGCGCGCCACCTCACCGTCTCCACCAGCGGCGTTATTCCTGGCATCCGCAAGTTTGCTGACATTCCCGAGCAGTTTACTCTCGCTGTCTCGCTGCACTCTGCCATTCAATCCACCCGCAATAAGCTCATGCCAGGCGTTAAGAAGTACACGCTTCTGCGCCTTCACGAGGCCCTTCAGCTCTACACCGAAAAGACCGGACGCCGTCCGACATACGAATACGCCATGATCGAGGGCGTCAATGACACCAACCCCGAGATGCAGGCGCTCTGCGACTTCTGCGAGGGCACGCTGTGCCACGTCAACCTAATCCAGCTCAACGACATCGAAGGCAGTCCTCTCAAGCCGTCGCCGATTCATAAGGTTGAAGACCTTCAGCGTCGTCTTGAGTCCCGTGGTATTGAGACCACGATCCGTAACTCTCGCGGCAACGATATCGACGCTGCTTGCGGCCAGCTCAAGCAGCGCTTCAAGATTCAGAAGAACGCGTAGGGGAGACTAACCTAAACGTTTCATGTGAAACATCGAACAGCCCCGGTTGCCTAATTGCAACCGGGGCTGTTTCATATCTATCACTAATCTTCATCACGCGATCGTTCAACAACTTTTTCGCAAGAAACAAGGGGTCCCTGTTCTGGCATTCAGACAAGGACCCCATAAATATAGGCTAATAATTGTTAGGTACCTAAAAGCCTACATTTTCCCATTGATGATTAACCCAATCTTGATTAATCTTGGGATTCTTAGTTACCTGAGCTGTACGCATAGCGACATCCTCAGTCATAACATCCATTTTCTTTTTGGATGTATCGACGATATCCTGCGCCCCGCGAAGAAGACGACCACGCAACTCATCATCTGTTGCGATCTTAAATCCCACAAACGCACCAACCGCTACAGTTGCAGCCAAAGCAAGAGTAGTCAGAACTTTATTCTTCATCCTGATCTCCCTGCTCAAATTGAATCATCTCGCCAAGAATGCGAGACAGCTCTTCCTCGTCCTTAAACTCAATCTCGATTTTATTCTTACCGCGCGAGCTCTTGACGCGAACGTTCGTGTTAAACACCTGACGCAGAACGCGTGCAGCTTTCTTAAAAGACTGAGGCGTTGCAGGGCGTGGTGTTTTAAGCGTCTCTCCGGCAGAAAACAGTGGAGCAAGATTTTCTGTCGCACGGACAGACAAACCCTCTGCAACAACTTTCTCTGCAAGTTTAATACGCGCATCTTCATACGGAACAGCAAGAATTGCACGAGCATGACCAGCAGTCAGCTTGCCTTCGAAGATCATGTGCTGAACTACCTCTGGAAGATCAAGCAAGCGCAACGAATTGGTGATTGCAGAGCGAGACTTGCTGACAGCCTTTGACAAGGCTTCCTGAGTCATTCCGCTTGAATCGATGAGCTGTCGATATCCCTTAGCCTCTTCGACGGGGTTAAGGTCAGAGCGCTGAAGATTTTCAATCAGCGCGAGTGCGAGCATTTCCTCATCATCAACGTCCTTAATGATGACGGGGAGCTCTTCAAGGCCAGCAAGCTTCGAAGCCTGATAACGGCGTTCACCCGCAATAATCTCATAGCCGTTACCGTGCTTGCGCACAAGAAGCGGCTGCAGAACGCCGTGCTCCTGGATTGACTCACTCAACTCGCGAAGCTCAGTCTCGTTGAAATGAATTCGTGGCTGATTTGGATTCGGAACGATGTCTTCGATTGGAAGTTTAGTTTCCGAAGCAGCATTTGATGCTGACACTGCAGATCCACCAGTCTCATATTCAGCTTCTGAAACCAGTGCATTGAGTCCACGGCCCAAGCCGCCGCGCTTCTTAGGGCTAGGCACGCTTAATCACCTCTTTAGCAAGGTTCATATACGCCTTTGCGCCCTTATTCTGTGGCGCATAGGTAATTACAGGCTCACCGAACGACGGTGCTTCTGAAATTTTAACCGTACGTGGAATCAAGGTCTTGAATGCTTTGTCTCCAAAATACGATTGAACTTCTTCCACAACCTGGTTCGAAAGCGATGTGCGCGAATCGTACATAGTCATAAGCACGCCATAAGTATCAAGGCTCTTATTTAGGCGTGTTTTAACCATCTTCATCGATTCAAGCAGCTTTGTGACACCTTCGAGTGCGTAATATTCACACTGAATCGGAATCAAAACACTATCCGCAGCTGTTAACGCATTAATGGTTAACAAACCAAGCGATGGCGGACAGTCGATAAATATAAAATCAAACTCATCCTGAACAGGCTCAAGCAGATCCTTTAAGCGAGTCTCACGGGCAATCGCACTGACAAGTTCGATTTCCGCACCTGCAAGCTGGATAGTAGCCGGGATTACAAATACCTTACTGCAATTTGTATCAAGAATGAGTGATTCTGCCGGAACATCGTTCAGCAATGCATCATATATGCAGTGATTGAGTTCTTCTTTTTCGATTCCAAAACCACTCGTACTATTACCCTGCGGGTCAAAATCAACAATTAACGTTTTTCGGCCCAGTTCACCCAACGCTGCTGCAAGATTTACAGCTGTGGTGGACTTACCTACGCCGCCTTTTTGGTTGATGATAGCAATGATGCGCGTGTCTTTTGCGCTCTTAGAACGCTTAACGTCGCGAAATCCCACGGTCCCTCCTTGTGTGTATTAAAGCTGTCAAACGGAGGATGTTTCACGTGAAACATTCCGATTCGATATCCCTGCAATGTTTCACGTGAAACATTGCAGGTTATTACTATCCATTATGTTTCACGTGAAACATCTAAGCAAGCGGGTTCTTCTTAGCCATACCATTTGCACGAGGCAATGAAACAGAAGCCGGATAACTCTTCTTAAGAACAATGAACTCCCTATGGCCTAAACCACCCGGCAAATCAATTGCATCGTTCTGGAACAACGTAAAGCCACAGATCTTTGCAGCAGACATACCCGAAGCAAGCTCTTGATCAGACGGATTACCCTTAGTAACAATAAAGAGTCCACCATCCTTAAGATACGGAGCAGCATACTCAACAAGAACTGGTAAAGGCGCCAATGCACGAGCTGTTACAACAGAGAACTGCTTCTTATGAGATCGAGCATATTCTTCAAGGCGATCATGAACTGCATGTGCATGTTTTAATCCGAGAGTCTGAACAAATGAATTGACAGCATCGACCTTCTTGCCGACTGAATCAATATAGGTCGCTCTACGATGCGTAACAATCGTCAAAGGAATACCCGGGAAACCTGCACCAGTACCCATATCGAGCAATGCTCCTTCGGGCGCCTTCTCTATGTAAGGTAGCAACACAAGTGAATCCAAAATATGAAGTACAGCAGCATCTTCAACATTAAGAATTCGGGTCAAATTAGTTGTTTTATTGGCTTGAAGGACAAGATCAAGATGGCTGATACAAGCCTTCAATTCATCCGATGAAACTTTTAAAGAATAGTCCCTGCAGTAGGTAGTGAGATGCTCAAGCATTTGTGTTGCTTGTTCCTGAGTAAGGACAAACATGACATTCTCCTTTCTGACAAAAATCAGTGTATCGAGAACTTTTGACAAAAAAAGGGGACGTGGAAACCACGCCCCCTTAGCATAGGCTCGAGAAGCTTATCGAGCAACAATCACAACATGGCGATCGGGATCAGAGCCCTCAGAATGCGTGTCAACGGCATCATTACCACGAAGGGCAATATGAACCAGTCGACGCTCATAGGCATTCATAGGCGGCAGGGAAACACTCTTATGAGTGCGAATAGCGCGCTCGGCAGCGGACTGTGCCATAGAAGCAACCTTGTCCTGTCGACGGCTCTTATAACCCTCAACGTCGACGACGACAGGATACCTAAAGCCAAGCTTGCGGCTCACCAGCAGCGAGAACATAACCTGAAGAGCATCGAGGGTACGTCCATGACGACCAATGAGTACAGCAAGATCCGGAGCGGTTACGTCCAGAATCAACTCACCCTCATCGCCCTCATACTCATCGATGGGAGAGTTCGCCGCATCGAAGTGCGAAAGGATGGAACGCAGAATGGAAATAGCAACATCGGCAATGGTGTCGAGCTCCTCATCGGTCAGCTTTTCACCAGCCTTGTAACGCTGTGCAATCTCGGGGTAATCGCCCGCGACCTGCGGGGCAACCTCCTCAAGCATATCCTCGACGATCTCTTCAGACATAACGAACTCCAAAAGTTAGGTACCTAAATAAGATTGATATCCCGACTACTTCTTCTTGTGCGGGCGCGGCTTTTTCTCGCGACGAGTAACCTCGACCTGAAGCGGAGCGTTCTTGAGACGCTCCTCCTCATCGGCCTTAGCCTTATCGATAACCTTCTGCGTCACGAAGATCTGCTGGACAACCTGCCAGGCAGAAGACACATCGTAGTACAGCAGAACGCCGACGGGCAGGCTCCAGCCCATCCAAAGCATCATGACGGTCATGACGACAGCCATCATGCGCATGCTCTGGGCCTGCTGACCAGTCTGATTGCGGGACATATACAGCTGCGGAATCAGGGTCAAGACAGCAAACAGGATCAGGCAGATCAGCGCAGGCAGCGCAACCATAAAGCCATCGGCAAAGGAAGCGCTCGGCGTGGTGGTCAGATCGGGCAGGATGTTAAAGAACGAGAACGTGCCCTCGTTAAAGTACTGCGGCAGGTTGCGCAGAAGCGTGAACAGGGCGATAAGGATGGGCATCTGAATCAGAAGCGGCAGGCAGCCGGCCAGCGGATTGAACTTGTTCTCGCTGTAGAACTTCTGCATCTCCTCGGCCTGACGCTGGGGGTCGTCGGCGTAGCGCTCCTGGATCTCGAGCATCTTGGGCTGCAGCACCTGCATGCGAGCCGTCG
>OLNJ01000667.1_pt1 | contig 25574 bp, 24 predicted proteins | sample 1672191 | NCBI WGS metagenome assembly OLNJ01 (sample SAMEA3136657, study PRJEB25190) | human gut metagenome | biome: human gut; feature: human-associated habitat; material: faeces | place: Austria | collected 2013 | reverse complement strand
AGGTAAAATCTATATCACTGCCTTTGACAAATATCATAAGCTTATCCGCTTGGACCTATGAGAAAATATTATTACTTAACTGATGCTGGTATAAAAGAGTTAGATGAATTTATTGATACATGGAATTTTGTAAAAAGAAATGTTGAAAATGTATTGGAGGGGAAATTATGTTAGAAGCCTTAAAACTTAGAAGCTTAAGATTAAAAGAACAAAAAAATTTCAACGAAAATAATCTTTGTTTATATGAGCATATAACAAGCTATATAAAAGCAACTAATCTAACTTCATATGAAAAGGAAGAGATATTACATCAAATCATGGATATGCTGCTACAAGCTCAATATGAAAATAGAGATAAAAGCTTTGTAGTAGGCGAAGACTACAAAGAATTTTGTAAAAGCATAATAAATGAATATACAAATAGCAAAAGTAAATTATATATCTTTTTAGATTACTTACAAAGATATATTTTCTGGCTAGGATTAACTGTATTGGCACATATTTTAAATAACAAATTGGGAATAAATAAAACTCTTAGCATATCTCTAAGCCAATTACTATTAAGTAATATAATCGCTATTAATTTAACCTTTATTTCTAAACTAATTACTAGAGAATCAGTTCTTGTACCTATTTCAGGAAAAGGTAAATTAAGTAGCAAATTTAAATATAATATAAATCAAAGCGTTGGTTTAAATTTATTATGTGGAGTATTTTTAGTAACCCTTATATCTCAACTTATATTAGATAAAGTATTTAATATTGATCCTTATATGTATTTTATTAATCTAAATGATGTTATACTTATAATTATTCCAATTATAATATTAGTTTTATTAGGAATAGCAGTTTATAAAAAGAATTATAATCTAAAATATTGATAGTTTTTGCGGAGGACAAAATATGAAATTAATGGACAAATTATTAGGCTTATACGATTGTATGAAAGTAGATTTTGGTGAAGAAAGAAAGAAAAAGAGATATATTAACAAGATTAGAACTCTATTTGATATATATGAAGAAGATGATTATACAATAGACGATCAAACTTGGGATGATTTCAACATGGATGAAATTTTCATAAAACTAGATAGAACTTATAGTAGTGTTGGGGAAGCTGCATTATATAAAATGCTTAGAAATCCTCTTCACGACAAAAATGAGCTTAATAAAAGATATGAATTTACTGAAACTTTAAGAACTAACACTGATTTAAGAACTAAATTACAAATGGTTTATTACAACCTTGGGTATGATAAAAAAAATGCTTTATTAGAAATGTTAACTGAGGAATTAGTAGAAAATAAGAGTAAATATTATATCTATACATTCTTAGGTAAATTTTTAACTATAGCTAGTGCATTATTAGCTATAATATTCCAAAACCCATATATGCTTTTAGTTACAGCATTCACAATATTTATCAATATGTTTATAAATGATAAAGAAAGAAAGAATGTAAAATCTCAAGGGTTACTTTACTTAAGAAACATAATTATTGCAGCCAAAGAAATAAGAAAAATAGATTACCCTGAAATTAAAGAATATACTGATAAAATAAGTGAACTTCTTAAAGATATGAAAGCTATAGATAATGCAACTAAATCTATTCAATTTGCAAATGCTGGTGGTGGTGCTTTCGAAATCTTAGCTATGCCATTCTTATTAGAAGAAAGTGCATACTATAAAATTGCATCTATACTAAAGGATAAAGAAGATTACATTTTAGATTTATATGAATTATTAGGTGAGCTTGAAAGCTATATTGCAGTAGCATCATATAAAGAAGAAATGAATGGTAAATATACAAAACCTAAATTTACTGATGAAATAAACATAAACATTGTAGATGGTGTACATCCACTTATTAAAGATGCAGTGCCTAACTCTATTACTTTCACTAAAAAAGGTATAGTTCTTACAGGTACTAATATGTCTGGTAAATCAACATTCTTAAGGATGATTGGTCTTAATATGATACTAGCTCAAACATTCAATATTACGTTAACTAAAAAATATGAAGCTTGTTTCTTTAACATAGTTTCTTCTATAAGTCCAAGCGATGATGTTACTTTAGGTAAAAGTTATTATATGGCTGAAGCAGAAGCCCTTCTTAGAATTATAAAAGCATTACATAAAGAATTACCTGTATTCTGTCCTATAGATGAAATATTTAGAGGAACTAACCCTATTGAAAGAATATCTTCTTCTGCTGAAATATTAACTTATATTAATAAAAAGAAGAGTATCTCAATAGTAGCTACTCACGACAGAGAATTAACAGATATACTTAAAGATAATTATGAATTCTTCTACTTTAGCGAAAGAGTTAATAAAGAAGGGTTAAGCTTTGACTATAAACTAAAGAAAGGTGTTTCTAAGACACGTAATGCAATTAAATTATTAGACCATATAGGATATCCTAAGGAAATAATTAAGAAATCTTATGAAAGAGCTGAAACTTTAGAGAAATATATGTAATAAGTTGAATAAAAGTACGTACTAAGTGCGCAAGTGAAAAGGGGTGTTGAGAATATGAAATTAGTAATAATATTTGGTCCTCAAGCAGTAGGTAAAATGACTGTTGGAGAAGAATTATCTGGACAGACTGGATTAAAACTTTTTCACAATCATATGACTATTGATTTAGTTTCAAACTTCTTTGGATATGGTTCTGAATCTGGCCAAAGATTAGTTAAACTTTTTAGGAAAGAAATATTTGAGGAAGTAGCTAAAAGCGATTTGCCAGGTTTAATATTTACTTTTGTCTGGGCCTTTAATGAAGAAAGTGATTGGGATTATATTTCTAATGTATGCGATATTTTTAAAAAGCATAATAGTGAAATTTACTTTGTAGAATTAGAAGCAGAGTTTTCTGAAAGATTAGATCGTAACAAAAGTCCTCATCGTCTAGAATGTAAGCCTACTAAGAGGAACTTAGAATGGTCTGAAAAAGAATTAATATCTTCTGCTAAAAAGTATAGACTTAATTCTCTTCCTGGCGAAATAAAAGAAGCTAATTATTTAAGAATTGATAATACATCTTTATCACCTGAAGAAGTAGCAAAAATTATAAATAGCAAATTCAACTTATAAAATTAAAATAAAGAAGAGTACATATTACATATGTACTCTTCTTTATTTTAAATCTAATCTAAGTCTTTACCATTAGAGGCAATAACTTTTTTATACCAATAGAAAGAATCTTTTCTGTAACGATTATAAGTTCCATTACCTTCATCATCTAAATCAACATATATAAATCCATAACGCTTACGCATCTCACCAGTTGATGCACTAATTAAATCAATACATCCCCAAGCTGTATATGCCCTTAAATCAACTCCATCATCAATAGCTTCTTCCATAGCTTTAATATGTTGTCTTAAATATTCAATACGATATTGGTCATGAATTGAACCGTCTTCTTCTACATGATCGATAGCTCCTAATCCATTTTCTACAATCATTAATGGTAATTGATAACGATCATTTAAAACATTTAGTATATATCTTAAGCCGTCTGGATCTAAAGACCAACCCCAGTCACTATATGTTAAATATTGATTTTTAGCTCCTAGTACTAAGTTACCAGCGCCATCCATCTCTACATTCTTATGTGTAGTTACGCAACTTGATGAATAATATGAAAAACTAATAAAGTCTACAATACCTTCTTTTAATTCTTCTAAATCTTTTTCATTAAATTCTAATTCAACCCCACTACGCTTTCTTGCGCTTACTGCGTAAGATGGATAAGATCCACGTACCATCACATCTCCACTATAGAAGAAAGTATCTTGTAATTTCTTCTGACAAGCCAAAATATCTTTTGGATCGCAAGTTAATGGATAATTACAAGGACATGCTAGCATACATCCTACTTCATACTCTGAATTAATGCTATGAGCTATTTTTACCGCCCTTGCACTTGCTACCATTTGATGATGTAATTTTAAGTAAATATTCCTCTTATCTTCCTCTGTCATTCCTTTAAAGAAATCAAAATGCATAAGTAGACTATTAATCTCATTAAATGTTAACCAGTATTTAACTAAACCATTATAACGCTTAAATACAGTTTCTACATAACGTTGGAAATAATCAATTAAATCATGATTAGTCCATCCTCCACACTCTTCTTCTAAATAAAGAGGCGTATCATAATGACATAACGTTACTAAAGGTTCAATATTATATTTTCTACATTCTTTAAAAACATCTTCATAAAATTGTAATCCCTTTTCATTCGGTTCTTCTTCTATACCTTTTGGAAATATTCTACTCCAAGATATAGACATACGATACATCTTAAATCCCATTTCAGCAAATAACGCAATATCTTCCTTATATCTATGATAGAAATCAATTGCCTTTTGATTTGGATAATAATGATTTTCTAATACTGTACGCTTAGCATCTTTAGGAAATGGTGCAAATCCTGAAACCTTTCCTACATTGCCATCTTTATCAATATATGTTATATAACGAGGTGACTTAGCACTTCCAGCTAAAGTGAAATCAGATGATATAGCTCCTTTCCCATCTAATCCAAATCCACCTTCACATTGATTAGCCGCAGTTGCTCCACCCCAATAAAAATTCTTTGGAAAACTCATTTTTTTACCTCCTTTTATCTAACAACCTTCAGCATCTTATCTCCATGATTGTGCTGACCATGATCTAATTCAACAACATCTAAATAATCAGTTGTATTTGTAATAATTACTGGTATTTCACAGCTATAACCTTCAGCTTCAATTTTTTCTTTATCAAACTCTACTAATAATTGTCCTGCTTCTACTTTGTCACCTTGAGCAATATGTGTTTCAAAATATTTACCTTCTAAAGCTACAGTGTTAACACCAATATGAATTAATATTTCACATCCATTATCAGTAACAATTCCGATTGCATGTTTTGTAGGGAATAATGTTCTTACAACCCCATCACAAGGTGAATACACTTTTCCATTAGCAGGAATTAGTAAACACCCCTTTCCTAACGCTTCACTTGCAAAAGCATCATCACGTGAAGATGTTAAAGATTGAATTATACCATCAACAGGCATTAAAATAGTTTCTTGATTTAATTGACCTGTAACTTCTCTTTTCTCTACCTTTTTCTCATCTTTTTTCTCATCTTTTTTCTCATCTTCATTTAGATATTCATAATCTGAATCTTTATAAATTACTAATCCTAATGATAAAGAAACAACAAATGGAACAATCGCCATTAGAATAATTGCTATTATATTAGGCTTTACAGGATCTATAAATCCTAATAATCCAATAACACCCATACCTGCATATGTATGCATTAATAACCCACTTAAAGCAACTACAATACCAGAAGTAACTCCACCTATACAACAAACAGCAAATATCTTTTTACGAGGTAAAGTTACACCATATGTTGCCGGCTCTGTGACTCCAAATATAGAAGATATAAACGCTGGTAAAGCTATTGATTTTAATTTTTGATCTTTTGTTTTTATTAAAACTGCTAATACAGCACCACAAGTTGCAAATGAAGCACCATATGAGAACGCTAAAACCTGGCTAGGATTTCCAGCTACTAAATCCATAAATGCAATTACTGTTAGTACACCATGAATTCCAAATAGTACAAAGACTTGCCATAAACCACCTAAAATAATGCCTGCAAGCAATGGTGAGAAACTACAAACTGCTGTAAGTACAGTATTTAATCCGGTACCTATTAAATTTGCTAATGGCCCAATAAGTATAAATGTAATTGGGAATATAATGACTAAAGTTAATAATGGTGTCATGAATCCTTTAACTACACTAGGTAACACTTTATTAAACCACTTATATATAGGAGCTGCTAATATCAATCCAAATAAAATTGGTAAAAATGTTGATACATATGATGTATTAGTTACATATCCCATAATATTAATATCAGTGTTTTGTATTGTTGGATAACACATAGCTCCTGCTAAAATTGTTCCAAAGAAAGGATCAATTCCAAACTTCTTCGCTAAGTTAAATCCTAATATTAACGGTAAAAAATAGAAGAAACAATCTCCTGCTGCATTAAGCAACATATAAATACCTGAGCTTGGATCCAATCCCATAAATGTTAATAACACTAATAAACCTTTTATAATCCCACAAGCACACAGTAAATGGAGTGTAGGTCCCATTCCCCCCATAATAACACCTAATGCTCTATCAATAGGACTTTTTTTCTTCTCTGGCTTTTTATTTTCAGCTCCTAGAGATTCTAGACCTAATTGTTTACAAACTTCATCATAAACCTCTCCAACGTGCTCTCCAATAACAACCATATATTCTCCAAGGCTTTTTACTACTGTAACAACACCTTCCATATTCTTTAACACATCATCATTTGCAATTGACTCATCTACCAATCTGAATCTTAAACGCGTAACACAGTGTCTTAAGCTAACTACATTTTCTTTTCCGCCAACATTTTTAATAATGTCAGAAGATAGTTGTGTATATTTTCCCATTTTTTCTTCCTCCATTTTTAACAAGTTTGTCCATAGGTTTAGCCAACTTAATGTTACCATCCTGATTCATATTTAATATATTGATACTTTTTAGCATACTCCCCCCTCAAATAATTAATTTTAGTGCACATCTCAATTATTATTTTTATTTTTATATATAATGCGTTCAACATGAATTGTTAAATATAACTTTTCTTCATTAGAAAGTTGATATTCATATTTTCGCAATATAAACTCAGCTATTTTTTCTACACATTTATAGGATGTTTGATATTTCAATTTTACTACATCCAAAAGGTCATCATCCGGTGTATCATGATAAGTATTTTGCATAATCAATCTCTGTGCAAAGAATTTTAAATGTGTAATAAAACGATAATAATATACAGAATCGGTATCAAACTCTATAGAGAAATAATATTTAACTATGTTAGATATCTCTTGCATAATCTTTGTTATCTCCAAAACCTGTTTTATATTACTTTCATCCATCTCTGCATTTACTATATGTAAAGCAATAAATGCTGCTTCATCTTCTGGTAATTCTACCTTAAAACGTTTATTTATAATTTCTAAAGCTTTAAAACCTAAGCTATATTCTACTTCATAGAATCGCTTAATATCCCAAAGCATTGAACTTTTTACCATAATCCCATCTAAAAATCTTTGAATAGAAGTATAAATATGATCACTTAAAGAAATATAAATTGTATCATTTAGTTTTTTACCTAGCTCAACTTTAATCATGTTAATGATTTCATCAGCCACCTGTAAATGTTCTAAAGGTATCTTAGATACCAGTTCTTGGAAACGTTTGCTTTGAACTTGATCTTGAAGTACGAAAACCTTATTAATCGCATTTTCATCAATTTCATCACCATTTTTTTTCTTAAAAGCAATTCCTTTTCCACAAACAACAACCTCTTTACCATTATTATCCTTAATAATAACAACATTATTATTTAAAATACGATCAATAACCATCCCTCTTATTCTCCTTTCTCCAAATAAAAAGACCTATTTGCAACTATAAAAAGATATAATAATACCTTTTAATACTTGCAAATAGGTCTAGCTTGAATTAACAATTACCATCCTGTTTTCATCTTTATTATAGCATTTAGCATTTATTTGTCAACATCTATTTAATTTATCTATTTATATACTCTTCTATTATATTTTTCACCTTAGGAACAGGTATCTGACTGCCACCTCTCCCTTTAACATCTTCAATAATCATAGCCACTGATATTTTTGATGTAGTAGTATCCACTCCAATAAACCATCCATTTTCTGTACCTTCAGTGTCATCTTGTGAAGATTTTATTTCTGCAGTACCAGTTTTCCCTGCAATATTCACTCCTGGTATCCTAGATCCAATTGCAGTTCCATCTTCATCATTTATAAGAGCTGAAAAATCATCTACTAAAATTGAAACATTTTCTTTTTTTATAGCATTTTCTTTCCATATAGTAGCTTCTGTCCCATCATTTATTACTAATCTAGGCTCCATTATATTACCTTCATTAGCTAAAGCGCTATATACTAATGCCATATTCAAAGGTGTAACCATTAATTCACCTTGTCCATATCCAGTATCAGCTAATAGTATATCATTATCGATATCTCCGCTATTGCTTATGCTTGACTCAGCTAACGGATAATCAAATTTCATCTCTTCCCCAATACCAAAACCTTTTATTCCTTCTATTAACTTTTCTTTACCTAACTTTAAAGCAACTTGTGCAAAATAAATATTATCAGAGAATTTTGCAGCTTCCCTAAGAGTTACGCTTTCATTGTACGGTGGTACTCTAGTAACCTTATAACTTCCCCAGCTTTCATCATTTTGCCAAGCTTCACCATTTATATTAAACACTTCATCAGCATTTAATGCTCCATTATTTAATCCTATTGCTGCTGTTATAAGCTTCATAGTAGATCCTGGAGAATACACATTGCTAAATCTGTTTATCTGATCTGCATTATTAGTATTTTTCCACTCTTGAGTTTGAGATTTAGTTATATATGTTACAAATGTATTGGAATCATAAGAAGGTGCACTTACTAATGCAAGAACTTCTCCTGTCTTCGGATCAACAGCTGTAACAGCTCCTTTTTCTCCATTTAACTCATCATAAGCTTTATTTTGTAGACCTAAATCTATAGATAGTTTAATATCACTTCCATTAATAGGTTCCTTTTTAGCAATAGTTATATACTCACCATTTCTATCTATATAAATTTCACTTCCATCATATCCTCTTAATTTATCTTCATATACTTGTTCTATTCCTGCTTTTCCTCTTAAGCTTAATTCGTTGTAACCTTTATCAGCATTAGCAGTTAACTCTTCTGATGTGATATTTCCAATATATCCGATTAATCTACCTGTAGCCTTTCCACCATGGTATACTCTTGATTCTTTAGTATTAATAACTATTCCTTCACTTTCTCTATTAGAAAGTGAAGCTAATTTTTCATCATTTGAAAGTATATCTACTATTGGAACAAAATGCTCTGGATTAGTATTTCTACTTAATTTCTCGATTATAGTATCTAAATTTATATCTAAAACAGTTGCAATTTCTTTTATTTTTTCATCTCTATTTTCTAAATCAAATATAGATGGATGTATTCCTACTACACTAATAGTTCCATTTTCAGCTAATACAACGCCATTCCTATCTAGTATACTTCCTCTTTTAGAAGGATAGTTTTCTACCATTAGCTTATCTCCAGAAATCATTTCAGGAAATATTAATGATTCGTCCCATTTGATTTTGTATTCCTTGTCCTCTTTATATACATCTACTTTATAATTATCTAAAGCTAAATCTCCAGCAACAGTTCTTGCTTTTAAAGAGAATGGAATAGTTGTATATTCATCATTTTCTATTAATTCACCATTAATTTCTATTTCTATATTCGTCATTTCAATTGCTGAATATATATTAGTATATCTATCTACAAATGTAGCTTCATCAATATAGCTTTTAGAATCTGTAGTTAACAGCTGATACATCTCTGTAAAATTTCCTTGTATCCATTTATCCTTATATACTTCAAAGGCTTCTAAATACTTATTTGTTTTTGAGCAACCAAATAATGATACAACCATTATAAACATCAAAATAATAACTTTCTTATGTACTTTTCTCATAAAAACCCCCATATACGTCGCTTTATCACAATATTATACCATAATTACTAATTTTCACCAACTATACTTCTTTATATATTTTTTATAACCTTAATTCTATTGTAATAAATCCCCAATATAGAAATACACTTTCCTTGATACCATCTTATAGCCTTTACTACATCTTCAGTTATTTCTTCCCCTGGTAAAACTAACGGAATTCCTGGCGGATATGGAACTATAAAATCTTTTGATATCCTTCCAGCAGCATGATTTATTTCAACTTCTTCAAATCTAGCATTATGTACTTCAAAAGGCTCTAACCTTTTAATCTTCTCTAAATTAACATAGCCTATATTTTTTTCTTCATCTTTAAGTGTTTCTATATCTAAAAACATTATAGCTTGATATATCTTTTCAAAGTCTTCTCTCGTGTTAAATGGCGATAAAATTAACACTACTCCTCTTGAGAAGCTCATTTCACTCTGAATCTTATTTTCTAATAAATACTCTAAAAGCTTATTTCCACTATATCCTACTGGTAATGTCATTATGTATCTACTCTTATCTAATTTATAATTTCCTTCAATATCATCTTGGCTTAAAATTATAACTTTATCTAAAGAGTTAATTTGATTTTTATATACCTCAGCTAAATCTATTAATGAATCATAATCTGAATCACCGTAATTTTCTAAATAATATCGCGCATAATCTAAAGATGACATAATTAAGTATGATGGGGATGTGGTATTAAATGCACTTATAAAAAATTCTACGTTACTATAAATATCATTTACAAGCAAATACGCTCCTTGTGTAAGAGCTGGTAGAGTTTTATGAGCACTTAAAACAACATAATGAGCTAATCTTACCATACTTTCTGGCAACTTTTTATTTATTCCATAATGAGCTCCATGAGCTGCATCTATCAATATCTTTACTCCATTAGCTTTTAACTTTCTTAATATTTTTTCTAAATCACATGATATACCGTAATAATTAGGTGAAGTTAAGATAATCCCCCTAGGATCTTTAGCTTTAATTAGAGCATCTTTTATATTTTTTTCATTACAAGGTAAAAGGATACCGTTATCTAAATCAATATTAGCTTCTATGTACACTGGTTTTAATTTTCTTAAAATAAGAGCATTATAAATAGATTTATGGCAATTTCTTTCTACAAGAACTTCATCACCTTCATTAAAAGCTGCAAATACGCTTGCTAAATTTCCAGAACTACTTCCATTAACTAAAAAATAAGCTCTATCAACTTTATACAAATTAGCTAAAAGCTCTTGTGCTTCTTTAATAACACCTTCTGGCTGATGAAAATTATCTAGATTTCCGACCTCTGTTATATCTAAAAAACCCATACTATTTACAAACTCTTTCCCTATATCATCTCTTAAGAACCCTATACCACTTTTATTTCCTGGCATTGATAAAATTAAATTTTTTTCTTTATGGTATTTTAATACCTCTTCTAATAATGGTAGTCTATTCTTCATATCAACCTCGTAAATCTTCCTTTTTTATAATTTATATTTAAACATAAAAATTATAGCCATAGGACAAAGTTCCCATGACTATCTTATTATATTACATATCTTTATACTATTTAACATAATTAGTATAATTTTTAATATATTAATTTCTAATAACTTGTATACTCATATTTCTTAATACCTTAATAGCTGTATTTATTATATATTCTGGTGTAAGCTTTTCTAAATCTCTGCTTTCATCTAAATATATATTGTAATCTCCAAACATAGTATCATAAGTAGCTAATTCTTTTGCAAGCCTTACTGTCTGCTCTTCTCCAAATAACCTCTTAAGCTTGAAGCTTTTTATCATCTTAGCTATATTTTCAGTATTTAACTCTTTTTTTAAGTTATCCACATTTGAAATTAAATTTTCAACAATTTTAATAGACTTTTCAACATTCTCCACTGCTGTACCATATGTAATTTTATAAACCTTTATATATTCTTCATTTGCAACTCTTGTTAACACATCGTATACTAATCCATTAGTTGTTCTTAAGCTATCAAAAAGTACAGAGTTTACTCCTTCACCAAAATATTGATTAAATACTTTTAATGCTTTTATTTCCCATTGATTCAATTCATTAATAGGGAATATAATTTGAACCTTAGCACTATTTATATCATCTTTTTTATCTATAAATACCCCTGTATTTGGTGTGCTATATATTATCTCATCTTCTGGTAGACTTTCGCTTCTCCAATCTATAAAATATTCCTCAACCTTATCTACTACTTCATCAAATTCCAGACTTGATATCACTGTAATAGTTGCATTATTAGCACAATAATAGTCATTAAAGAAATCTATTGCATCATCAATAGTTAATCTTTCTAAAGATTGTTCTGTTCCTATGATTGGATACTGAAGCCTTCTGCCATCCATACAATTTAAATAAAGCTTATCCTCAGTATACTGTTCTAATTCTTCATCCCATTCTTTAAGTTCCTGCTTTATTACTTCAATTTCTTCCTTAAATCCCTCTTCAGTGAATACAGGGTTTAGAAGAATATCAGAAAGAATCTCCAATCCCTTACTTAAATCTTCATTTAATAAAGTTCCATAAAAAACTACATATGGATAATTTGTCATTGCATTTTGAAATCCAAAAGTATCACTTAGCACTTTATTTATTTCTTTTTCACTTCTTGTTTCAGTCTGCTTATATACCATATGCTCAGTCACATGCGCAACACCTAAATTTTCTCCATCACGGGCTGCCCCTGCATCTAATGAAATAGCAATAGAGCTTAATTCACTATTACCCTTTTTATATACTAACTTCAAGCCATTATCTAAAATATAATCTTTCATTTATTACACCTCATTTAAATTTCATCTATTTTGTATATTTCAACTTCTGATTATTTCATCGATAATCTATATTTTTTAATTTAAGTATAATTATATACTATATAAATCAATTTAACTTAAAAAGATATAAAAGATGAATAAAGTAAGCAGCTAACGTATTCTTCTAACATTAACTGCTTACTAGTTTTAATTATAACCAAAATCTTAACATTTTAGTTCTTAATTATTATTCTGCTTTTAGAGCGATTGCACATTCAATTCTCTTCTTTTGCATCTTACATCCGATTTCGTAAGGAATATTCATATCTCCATTAAATGCAAAGTTATTTGATTGACATCCACCAGAGCAGTAGAATCTCGCCCAACAGTTTCTACATTTTGGCTTATTGTAGATATGTGCTTTCTTAAATGTCTTACCTAATTCAGTATCATATGTATCATCATATATAGAACCAAGTTTAAATTCTTCCTTACCAACAAATTGGTGACACGGATAAACTTCACCTTGTGGAGTTATTGCAACATATTCAAATCCTGCACCACATCCTGAAATTCTCTTATAAACACATGGTCCACCATTTAAATCTATATTGAAGTGATAGAAGTTGAATTCATCTCCTTCTTTCTTTCTTCTTACCATTTCTTCATATAATTTATCGTAGTTTTCAAATATTTCTGGCAAGTGTTCTTCTTTAAGTTCTAACATATGACCTGATTCTAAAACTACTGGCTCTATTGATATTTCTCTAAATCCTTCATTTACCATAGCTTTAACATCTTCAAAGAAATCTGTATTAGCTCCTGTAAATGTTCCTCTTACATAGTAGTGCTTAGATTTATCTCTCTTTTCAATCATCTTCTTTATGTTAGGAAGTATATCATCATAAGAACCTGAACCATCAACTTTTATTCTTACATTATCATTTACTTCTTTTCTACCATCTAATGATAAAATTATGTTACCCATTTCTTTATCCATGAAATCCATCATTTCTTCAGTTAAAAGAGTTGCATTTGTAGTCATAGTAAATCTGATATTCTTGTTCCAAGCCTTTTCATTTTCTCTAGCATAAGCTATTATTTCTTTAACCTTGTCCATGATCATTGTTGGTTCTCCACCAAATAAATCAATTTCAATGTTTCTTCTTGGGCCACTTCTCTTAACTACATAATCTATAGCTTTCTTTGCTGTTTCCACAGACATTACACCTTTATGTCCATTATATTCACCTTCATCAGCGAAACAGTATTTACATCTTAAATTACATCCATGTATTATATTTAAACATACAGCTTTTATGTAATCTCTATCATCCATTGAAGAATGAGCTATCTCTTCATATTGATCTTTTGAGTATAATATTTCTTCATCTACTAACTCTTTTATCTCGTCATAAGCTTCTGATACAACATCAGCACCGTATTTTTCTCCAAATTCAGCTATAAGCTCTTCCTTTGATCTTAATATATTATCATCTACTAAGTCATATACTAGCTCGTCTACTATATGAACTGCTCCTGTATTTACATCTAACACAAAGTAGTTTTCACCTTGTTTAAACTTGTGAATTAAACTCACGTTAATCTCCTCCTAAGCATTTATATTGGTATCTATATTAAAAGCCTTCATCGGTTAAAAGTTAATAGTTAATAACTAAGAGTTACTATTGAAACTTCTCCGACCTTCTCTTCAAAAAACTCTTACCTCTACACTCTCAACTTTTAATTTTAAAAAAGCTAGAACTTTCACTAATGATATAGTAAGAGCTGTTGAGAGATTTCAACAGCTCTTATTGACTAGTTTTCACATTCTAAGTTAGCTACTGTACAAGATGTTTTACAAGCAGATTGGCAAGAGTTTGCACATTCTTTACATCCTGGTTTGCATAAGCTGTTCTTAATGTTTGTTTTATTGATTGTCTTAATATGTTTCATACTAAATCCCCTCCGGTATATTAATACTTTGACATTTTATCATATATAACACTCCAAATAAAGAATTATTTTCGTCAAATGTTACTTATTTGGATAAATTAGCTTTTATATCCACTTAATATTTTATATATTAAATAAAAATAGCATCTTCTTATTTCAAAGAAAATGCTATTTTAAGCCGATAAATTTTATAAATCTTTATACATTTTTACATATTCTATCATATACATTATAAATGATAATGCCATAAAGAATGCCGATATTACCATTAAAATATTAACTACCATAGAATTCAACATTGGAAATGAAATTATTATAAATGTTGAAAAATAAAATACCGCTGTGGATACCTTACCAAACCACATTGCACCATCTAATTTTTTACCTTTTCTTAATAAGATAATCCCATTAATAAGCATAGATAGTTCTTTTATTACAAATAAAACTACTAAAAAGAACATCCACTTAAACTTAAACATCAGTGCAATTATAATCGCTGCTTGTGTTAACTTATCTGCAACAGGGTCTATCAATTTCCCAAGTTCAGTTACTTGATTAAACTTTCTAGCTATAAAACCATCACAGAAATCAGTAAGTCCTGATAAAAGTATAATAATAGCTGCTAAATAATAATCTACAGTATCCTTTGCATTCACATAAATATAAATAAAAGCAGGTATTAATAGAATCCTTATATAACATAATATATTAGGTATCGAGTATGCTTCTTTAAAAGTAATTTTTTTGTATTCAGTATTTTTATTCATTTATTTGTCTCCCCATAATTCCTTCTCATCTTAATTCTTACTTTTTTTCGATATAAATCTCTTATATTTAGATTCCTATTTATTTTTAAATTGTATTATAGCATAAATCTATATTTCTTTTTCTTTTATTAATATAATTCATAGATAATTAATAGTTTATTTGAAAATTCAAGTATTCTTTAAAGTCTATTAAATTTTTGAAAATTTTATGCGAAAATTTCTTCATTTCATCATCATAATCTCTTAAATCAGGAATATTTACTACTAACATTCCTGCATTATAAGCAGCCTTAACCCCCGCTAAAGAATCTTCAACTACTATGCAGTTTTCACTATCAACCTCTAACTTATTTGCTGCTTTTAGAAATATATCCGGATTTGGCTTAGCTTTCTCTACCTCATCACCACAAACTGAAATATTAAAAACACCTTCAAGATTAGACTCTTTTAAATGCTTGTCCACTCGTTCCCTCTTAGCAGATGTGGCTAAAGCTATATTATAATTATTTTCTCTTAAAAACTTTAAAAGCTCATATACCCCTTCTTTGGTAGGTACTGTTCCATTCTCTATTCTATTAAAGAGAATATCATCCTTCTCCTTATACATCTTATCTATAGGTAAACCTTCACCATAAATACGCTTAAATGTATTTATTACATTCTTACGCCCTACTCCCATAACTGAAGTATAGACTTCTTTTGTCATTTTATATCCATACTTATCAAAAACCTCTGTCCAAGCTTCTAAATAAATTCTTTCAGTATCAAAAATCACTCCATCCATATCAAATATTACTGTATTTATTTTATCCATAGCTTGCCTCCAAACTCTTATCTTTCGTAAATCTTAATTCTAGCATATTATAAAATAATTTTTAGATTATGGCTAACTACATTTTATTCCACATAAAAAAGGTAGCACATTGTGCTACCTAAAGTATTAACTACTTATAATCCATTGCCATGTTTCTTCATTAAATTTTGCATTATAATAAGCTGCTATAGAATCTCTTAAGAATATTGATGCACCTTCTCCAGCTGCATTATCATAGTAATCAGAAAATCTTTCATCATCTACATACATTTGCCCTAGCGATAAATGTGCTTGAACTGGATAGTTTCCAAAGAATGATAGCCATTTCTTATGAAGCTCTACTACTTCTCTAGCTTTTTCTCCCTTAGGATTTCCTTCACTCATAGCTTCTTTTAAAGTTTCATTTATAAGAGTACCTATCTTTTCTGCTTCACTCCACTGCTCCTTAGATAACTTACCAAACATAGCATAGCTTTCTTTTACTTTTTCTTCACCATACTTTTCTCTTATTTCTTTACCGTACTTTTCTTCATTTTCTTTTATTTTCTTCTTTTTAAAACCTTCAAACTTTTCTTCTGCTGACATTTCATTTCCTCCTTCTAAAGAACAAATAGTCTTTTCTACATTGATTAATAATCTTCTTAATTCTTCCTGTTTCCTTAAGATATTTTCCTTATGATCATATAGAGCTGTCTTAGGATCAAAATCCTTGCTAGTTATTATTTCTTTTATTTTTTCAAGAGGTAATTCTAATGCTTTATAAAATAATATCTGCTGAAGAATATCTACTTCTTTATCTCCATATATCCTATAACCTGATGAGTTTATTCTAAGAGGTTTTAATAATCCAATTTCATCATAATATCTTAATGTTCTAGTGCTGATACCTGCAAGTTTAGCTAAACTTTTAATGGAATATTCCAAGAAAATCACCTCCTAATATCAATATAGACTTTTACGTAACGTCAATGTCAACATTATTTATAAATATTTTTTATATTATCTAATATTCGTAAGTAACAATATGCTCTATTCCATCTTTTATACTTTTTAATCTATCTTTAAAAAATGTAGGATATGCTCTATACTCACTTAATTTATCAATAGGCAAAAAGTACATGTCCATTTTCAATAATAATTGCTGCTGCTCTATAACGAAACCATTTATTCTCTCTTTCAAATCCACAATCGTGATCCAATTACCATACCTCCATAAATCTCAAAACTTTTTACCATTATTTATTTTATATATTCTTTACTATAAATATAATTTACTTTAACGTAATTATTTTGACCTTACACCGTTGTGTAGTGAATCCATTTCCCTTTCCATACACGAGGTATAGTTATCAGTGCTTTAACACATTCATCACTTGATAAAATTAGGTAAACTAAAACTGGATGTAGTTTTAAAACAAAAGCGCATAGTAATCCTAAACCTATCTTGCATATCCATAACGTTGCTATATCTATCGCAGCACAGAATGCTGTATCTCCTCCAGCTCTTAATATTCCTACAAATATAGTTATAGTTATAGCTTGGAAGAATAATAAAAACGCTGATACATATAACATACTCTTAATTAATTCAGCTGTCTGTTCAGATGCATTTATAAATGATGGTGCTATCGGTCTAATAATTAATACCATTGTTATTACTATTATTCCTAAAATAATGCTTATCTTTACTAAAAATTTAGAAAAGCTTATTACTTCCTCTTCATGCTTTTTACCTTTACCTATAAGGTTTCCTAATACTACTCCAGCTGCTCCACCAAGTCCCATCATTGCAACACCTGAAAGTTGTTGAAATACATTTATAAAACTATTCGCTGCAATTACATTTGAACCTAATCTTCCAATAATAGCTGCCTGCATAGAGATACCTAATCCCCAATTTATTTCACTTAATAATACTGGCAAGCTATAAGTTGCAATACTCTTCCAATACTTAGATGTTTTGCAAAAAACATCTCTAACTCTGTATCTAACTTTATCTTCAATCTTATACATATAAATTAAAACTAATATACTTTCAAAAATTCTACTTATTAATGTTGCTATTGCCGCACCTCTACATTCTAATCTTGGCATACCAAACTTACCAAATATAAAAGTATAATTTAAAAATACATTTAGTATAAATGATAATCCATATATGTACATAGATATTTTTACATTCTGTATACTTCTAAGACCCATTAAATAAATTCCAGTAAAAGCTGAGAATACATATGAAAGTCCTACTATTCTTAAATATTGAGCTCCATAGTTAATTACTTCAGCTTCATTAGTAAATATAGAAACAGCTTGTTCTGGGAATATAAGAACAACTGCTGAGGCTAGTAGTCCCCCTATAATTCCTATTCTCATCATCAATCCCATAATAGCCTTTATAGCTCCTGTATCTCTTTGACCCCAATACTGAGCATTTAAAACCATTGAACCAGATGCTAGTCCAAATATTAAAGTTGTAAATATAAAATATGGTTGATTTGCTTGCGAAATACCTGCTAATTGTATTTCACTTATATTTCCTATCATAAGTGTGTCTGTAACACTTACTCCAACATTTATTAAGTTTTGTATAGCTATTGGAATAGCAATAATAATTATTTTCTTCAGTAATTCTCTATGTCTTTCTGTCATCCTCTTTCCTCCCATAATACCCTTTATTGTGTTAATTATTTTAATAAAATATAAGGAGGTACTTTAACCATCTTTCACCTCCTTAATACTTTTATGTCTGAGCAATAATTTTCCCTATATCTCTTAAATCATATCCACTTAATCCATCAATTTCATCTCTAAAATCTTTTGATTGAATTATGTCAATAATAGCTTTATATATTGGTGATGATAAATCAGACTTTTTAATAACTAAATCATATCTCTCTTCTTGCATAGGAATAAAATCTATTCCTTTAACCTGAAGTGCTACTTTTTCTATTCCCATACCAACATCACCTTCTCCCCTCGCTATACTACTAGCTACTGAAAGATGTGAATTTCTTACTATGTCATATCCTCTAATACTATTTGAATCTATATTATTAGCCCTTAATTTTTCATCAAGTAATACTCTTGTTCCTGAACCTTTTTCTCTATTTACAATAGATATATTTTTATTAGCTAAATCATTCCATGCTTTAATATTATTAGGATTCCCTTTTGCTACATAAAAGCCCTGCATTCTATAAGCTAAATTTATAAGTATACAAGGTATCCCCGGCAGTAATCTTCTAACATACTCATAATTATAACCATTACTATCTCCATCCCATAAATGTGACGAGCATACTGATATCTTATCATTATATAAATCGTAAAGGTTAGTATAGCTTCCTACATTATTTCTTAGAACTCTTACATCTTTAATATTAGCCTTTATATACTCACTTAAAATATCTAAAATTTGATCCTGACCTGCAATTATTATATCGTTACTACTTATAGTATTCTTATCAATTTTCGGTACAACAACTTCTTTAGTTTTAGTTAAACTTTTCTTGTTATTACCTGACTTTTGATTCTCTATATATTCATTAACATCACATTTATCTATTCTTAACTTCTTACCTACTTTATAGCCTAGTAGCTCTCCCCTTTTTACCAATTCATATACTGTGTTTTTAGTAATATTCAGAAGTTCAGCAACTTCTATGGCATTTAGAGATTCATTCGAATTCATTTAAATCACTCCTTACTTCTATAATATTTTACCATTAAATCCTTAATAGATACAATTATGAACATTTGGTTCTAATATACACCTTCTTTAAATAAAACATGACGAAACATAACAAAACGTATTAAAACTTATCATTTTGGTATTGTATTTATAAGTTTTCAATGATAAAATACTACTTGTACACATTTACTGAAAATTACATTTTTCTAATTATTTTATAATAAACGTAAATTAATAAAATACTATAAAAAAATACAAATATAAAAGGGAGTTTATCATGAAAAAGTTTAGTAAAATTTTATCTCTATTACTAACATCATCTTTAATATTATCTTCAGTTGGATGTGGATCAACTAAAAAAGATGATACTACTTCAGTGGAACTTACAGTGTCAGCAGCTGCAAGCTTAAAAGAAGCAATGGCTGAACTTGAACCAATCTTTACTGAAAAGAACCCTAATATTTCTTTAACTTTTAACTTTGGAGCATCAGGTTCACTTCAACAACAAATTGAACAAGGAGCACCTTGTGATGTATTTATATCTGCTGGTAAAAAGCAAATGAAAGCTTTAGCTGATAAGGATTTATTAGAAACTGATACAAATAAAGATTTAGTAAAAAATAGATTAGTATTAGTAAGTACAGATAATACAACTGTTACTAGCTTAGATGACTTAACTACTGATAAAGTTAAGCAAATTGCCGTTGGTGAGCCAAGTTCTGTTCCTGCAGGAAAATATGCTGATGAAGTTTTAGAAAACTTAGGAATTAAATCTGAAGTAGAATCAAAACTTGTTTTTGCAAAAGATGTTAAAGAAGTTCTTGCTTGGTCAACTTCTGAAAATGCAGATGTTGGATTTGTATATTTAAGTGATGCTTTAAGCAACAATTCTGCTAAAATAATAGAAACAATTTCTGAAGATTTACATTCACCAATTACTTATCCTGTTGCTGTAATAAAAGATAGTAAAAATGTTGATGCTGCAAAAACTTTTGAAGATTTCTTATTTACAGACGAAGCTCAACAAGTATTCGAGAAATACGGATATAATAAAGTTCAATAAGTTCATTAATAATCAACCTTGGAGGAATTAACATGAGTATGAATCTGTCACCTTTATGGATATCCCTTAAGACAGCCTTTTTAGCAACAATAATAACATTTATACTTGGTGTAGCTGCCGCTTACTGGATAGCTAATTCTAAAAATAAACTTAAAGGACTAATTGATGGTTTATTTACTCTTCCATTAATTCTTCCACCAACTGTTATAGGATTCTTTTTATTACTTATATGTGGTAAAAATGGTCCCGTAGGTAAGTTTTTATTAAACTTTGATATTACTTTAATATTTTCATGGACTGCTACTGTAATTGCAGCTACTGTAGTTTCTTTCCCTATGATGTATAGAACAAGCAGGGCTGCTTTTGAGCAAATTGATATTAACGTAATATCTGCTGCTAGAACTTTAGGCTTAAGTGAAATGAAGATATTCTTTAGAATTGCCCTTCCGCTAGCTTGGCCTGGAATTATTGGTGGATTAGTTCTTTCTTTTGCAAGAGCTATGGGTGAATTCGGAGCTACCTTAATGCTTGCTGGAAATATTCCTGGAAGAACGCAAACTATGCCTCTTGCAATCTTCTTTGCAGTTGAAGGTGGAGATATGAAAACTGCAATGCTTTGGGTATTAATAATAGTAGCAATATCATTATTTATGATAGTAATTTTAAATTATTGGTCTGATATTCAATTAAAACTTATGGGAAGGAGAAAGAGATAGTATGTCATTATTAATAGATATTGAAAAGCACCTTCCTACATTTGATTTAAAAGTTAAGGTAAATCAAGATAACGGGGTCCTTGGATTTCTAGGAGCATCTGGTTCCGGTAAAAGCCTTACCTTAAAAACTATAGCTGGTTTAGATAAGCCTACTAAAGGTAAAATTATCGTTGATGGAACTGAGTTTTATAATTCAGATAAGAAAATAAACTTATCACCACAAAAAAGACAAGTAGGATTTCTATTTCAGAACTATGCGCTCTTTCCTAATATGACTGTATCTGAAAATATTCAAATTGGTTTAGGAAATCTAAAAGGCAACGAAAAATCTAAATTGTGTAAAGAATATATAGAACGTCTTGACCTTGGAGGATTAGAAAAACATTATCCTTGGCAATTATCAGGTGGACAACAACAAAGAGTTGCTTTAGCTAGAGCCTTAGTAATCTCACCCAAAATCTTACTTTTAGATGAACCCTTTTCAGCTTTAGACCATCACTTAAGACACTCTATGGAAAAGGAACTTATGTCTATATTAAAGGATTATAACGGAAATGTTATATTTGTTACCCATGATATAGAGGAAGCCTTCAGGGTATGTGATAATATAATAGTTTTTGATAAAGGAACTGCTTTAAACAATAGAAATAAGCTAGAGTTATTTAACTCACCTAAATCATATGCTGAAGCTAAACTAACAGGCTGTAAAAATATATCACCTGCAAAAGCTACTTCACCTAATAAAGTTTATGCTGAAAGCTGGGGGTATGAGTATACTGTTAATTCTTCTTTAGATGCTGATATTAGCTATGTAGGAATAAGAGCTCATCATATAGAGTTATCAACTTCTGATGACGAAGTAAACTCTTATCCATTTATTGTAGAAAATATAATTGAAAATCCTTTTGATTATACTATTTACATAAAGAATCCTAATCTAAAGACTGGAGATTTAATAAGATTTTCTTTAGATAAAAAGAAACTTAACTTTAAAATATCAGATATAATAAATGTAAAGTTTCCAAAAGAAAGTTTATTTTATTTTTAATAATATTTAAGGACTGTATCAAAATTAATTTTGATACAGTCCCTTTTTTCAATTAATTCTATCATATTTTATTTTTAATACATAAGTAGTCTATGCTTCATTTAAAGTATCAGATACTATAAATATAATACTGCTTAAAGAATGTTTGTTTATTTTTTTAGTACATATTAATCAAACTAGTTCCTCTTCTCCAGAATGTATTTTTATAATTTCAAATATACCTTCAATAATTAATTCAACACCTAATATAACAATATGTTCTAAAGCTTTTCCTAAGGGATCAAAAATTAATAAAATAGATAAGGTAAATTCAATAACTGCTTTCAATAAAGCTACAATACCTCCTTCTTTTTTATGAATTTTATATAACGCCTCATTTAAATAATTTGCAGATTTATTTAGTCCTAATAATCCCCAGAATATAACTACTACAACAAATGCATCATTCTGCTTTATTAAATTTCTTTCCATTTAAATCTTTATGATGGTCCTCTTTAATTCCTTCTATAAGCTTAACTACACCTTTTACTAATAAAACTATAGCACATACATCTGTTAGCCATTTGTATATTTCTTCATGAAAAAATATACATATAACTCCATTTATAATTATTAAAATAGTTGATATATAGTCCCAAACTCTTGAGCTAATCTTTCCTTCCATTTTATCACTATCTTTCTATATAGTTATATTAATTGATATATAGTTTGCCCAAATATATTATTAATATAATAATTATATTGATTATATTTATAAAAAAAAGCACTCTATCCCTTTAAGAATAGTTGTGCTTTTTCATTTTATTTTTCATTTAAGTATGAATCACAAATCATCTCAAGATTATCTGTAATATAGAAGAAAACACGATAAAAGTTTTTTCGTTCATCTTCATCTAAACTTTTAGAAGCATTAGTAACTGCCTTAGCTATGGCTTCATTTATCTGATTATTTATTTCCTTACCTTCCTCTGTAAGTATAATTCTTGTACGATACTTACGACTAGGATATGTCTCAGAATATTTTACAAATTCCTTTTTAGTAAGCTCAACAATTGTTCTTGATACAGCTGCCTTATCCTCAATACATAATTTGCATAACTCTGTAGCTGTAAGTCCTTCTGGATTCTTACCAAGATAGTACATACACATCACATGACTTGGTTTCAATCCCATACGCTTAGTTTCAGCAAGCTTAATTTTTTGGATACACTTATATGCTTTTGCAACAGAAGTTGTAAATGACTCGAAACGCTCTATAACTTCAATCATAGTAATACCATTCCTTTCATTTTAAGAAGCTTTTGACATACTATTATTTTTCTCTTGTTTTGATGAATTAACACAAGCATATATAAATAGTGACATTGCAAGTAAAAATTGAGCTGGATAATATGTACTAAGACATAAATAAGAAGCAACTGAAATACCTCCAAACAAATCTAGCATCAACATAAAATCTGATATAAAGAATAATATACTTCCTATTGCAACTATGATATTAACCTGATTCTTCTCCTTTAATAAATTTGAAATTGCCTTACCAACCATAAATGAAATAATAATAGCATAAGTACAACACACACTTTGCATTAAAGAACCTCCAAAATCTAAAAATGGAGTAAATAATATAATAGTTACTGAAATCAATGAAATACAAATACCACATATTAAATCTCTAATGTTAATGGTCTCTAGCATACAGTAAGATACTAGATAAAATATATGTCCAAGAGCAAATACTGCTGTACCAAGATAGAAATTAAGTACAAGTAATATATCTCCTAGCATAGCACATACTAAAGCCACTATCATCCATATCGGAAATTTCAAGTTATTTTTATTCTTAAAACAGTATACTAAATTTATAACTCCTGCTCCAACAAACATAATACTAGCAATAGATTTAGCAGGTAATCCACCACCAAACATATAACAAACATCAAAAACTAATATAAAAATTAGCACAATAATATTTGCCAATATAAATGATTTCCTCATAATTTTCACCTTTCAATACGTCTAAAATTTGTTGAATTATCAACAATTTAAAATATATCAACAATTTGTTGAGTTGTAAACAACTCCATATTTTATGATATATTTATTAAATGAAAATATTGTGTATCTAAACTAAATAAAAAAACGATAAGCTACGTTAAACAAACATATCTTATCGCCTCTTTTATACTATAATATTACTTTCTAACTCTTCTTATAAATAGAATCCTACTATTATTAATAAAACTGTCATAGCTCCAGCCATTACGGAAGATGTTCCTCTTTTATCATTTGCTTTTCAAATAACCGTATAATGTTAGAATATCCTCCTACATTTAACTACTTCTGCTTATATATATATCTTATATAATTAATATCTATTTTTTCTTTACTGGAATCCAAATTTCACTATAATAATTTTTATCTAAGATCCCCTTTTCATACTTACTTGGGTCATTATACATTTCTATATTATAACCTGCTGCAATAGTGTATTCTCTTTCATTCGGTAGCCACTCTGAGAATATTTTCTTATTAGCTTCCTGAATTGCCTGTGGACTTGGTCCATAACAAGGGAAAATAGCCCATGTAAACTTAGGAATTGTTTTAACTATATATCCTTCCATTCCATCTTTCTCTTGAGAATAATCCTCTGCAATAAGATATTCAAATTCATCTCCACTCATTTTTTCATCAATGTTAATACCATACATTCCACAAATATCCTTTAATTTTCCTTGTGAAATATGCTCATTCCAGAATGAAGGAACCTCCATAAATGCAGATTCATACTTAAATTTCTTAGATGCTCCTATAACCTTAAACTCATCCTTCTCAACAATTTTATAATCCATAATATATCCACCTTCCAATGAAAATTTGATTCTAAGGGCAACGAAAGACTTTACCATTGCACCTTCTTTACGAACAGCAGATGGTGTAACTCCGTGAAATCTTGTAAAAGCTTTAGTAAAGCTATCTGGAGAATCATATCCATACTTTATTGCGATATCTATTATTTTTTCATTAGTGG
>OLNJ01000661.1_pt1 | contig 25686 bp, 22 predicted proteins | sample 1672191 | NCBI WGS metagenome assembly OLNJ01 (sample SAMEA3136657, study PRJEB25190) | human gut metagenome | biome: human gut; feature: human-associated habitat; material: faeces | place: Austria | collected 2013 | reverse complement strand
GGTACGCCACGAGCGTTCGAGAGAAAATATCCTCCAGCACGAACGAGTGAGAATCTTCAAGCACGGCTTCTAGCGTATAGTTCTTTAGCGCAGTTTCAATAAACATTACACTTGGATATAAGTGCGCCTTGACCGCCATATCAAACTCATTTAAGGCAATTACCTCGTCAAAGCTTGTTAAATCCAAGCAGTTGGAAGAATTGCCCACAAAACGGTGGCCTTTGTAACCATGGTAATAGCCGTAATTCTTCATCTTTCTTTTATGGACAGAGCCGTGCGCCTCTATCCCTTTATCCCTAAGATGCTTCATGAGGCCATTGAGAGTTTTCATTATGGGTCCTTAAGCGCGGAGCCGAAATTGAATTAATTATATCCGCTACCGGACACCCCTAGAGCATTATCCCAACCAGCACCGCCCCCATTTCCCTAAAGCCGGAACATAAAAACAATCCAGTGTCATGCATCCCAGAAGCATTCGCTCGCTTAATCGCTGCTTAATATCGCGAATCAGTACCGCCAATATCGCGAATCAGTACCGCCAATATAGCGCCTGGGGACCAGGGCCGACGTGGGTCCCGGTGCCGTTTTACTGTTAGCGGTCCGCCTCGCAACGTTGTTAACCGTATAATTAGAACCATAGTTGGCGCATTTTAAGGCGGTAAACATGGATCCAGTTGACCTTGTCGGTTCAGAGACGGTTGCTCGAATTATTGACTGGGGTAAATTACAAATTCAAAGCATAAATAAAAGGCGGGCACTAGAAGAGCTTATCGAAGAAACCGCTACGCGAGCAGCGATGATTCCCACATGCATTAATTTGTCCCAGAAATTCAGAGATGTTCATCTTGTCGAAGAGCTATTGGCCCATCGCGCTCTCCTCGATAAAGACAAGGATGAAGCAATACGAACTTTTCTCGGCACCGAGTTCGATAAACCTGCCTACGATTTCGTCGAAGCTTTCTGGAACTCCGTAAATGCAATTATGGCTACAGGTGAAGATTCTCTTGCAGCGAGGAAAGCCGCAGAGGGAACCGAAGCCATCAGCAGGAAGCTCGATATAATCTGCGGAACTCTAGGGACCAATCAGCTGGGTCAAGAAGACCTATTCCACCATCTATCAAGCTACTGCACTAAATTAGCAAAACGTGGCAACAATACAAACATTTCAAGACGTTTAATTATTGCCGGCTCATGGGCGTCCGTTCAGCAAACAGCCGTATTAAATTACAAGAAACCCACACTCATCTACGCAGATCCCGGTGCGGGCAAAAGCGAATTGCTGAAATATTTCGCAGCAGAATTTGCAAAAGATTGGCTAAGCCGCAAACGAGACGAAGTCCCAGTATTTCTGGAAGCACGAGGTTGGTCGCGCCGCTATTCAAGTCTAATTGAGGGCATAGCAAAAGAGGTCCTCGGCGATGCATCCGAGGCAGCGATGTCGCTCATAAGGGACAACATTTCAATCTTTAGGCTCATTGTAGACGGCCTGGATGAAGCTCGACGCGACAGGGACCTATTCTTTGATGAGCTGGCACAATACGCCGATGATGCAAATGCCCCTCTCATTTGCTCTTCGCGTTTCGAAAGAGACTGCGGGCGTATCGGTGCTCAGGCCATGCGTTTGCAAGAATTCGACGACGAAGACGTGATCCATTATCTTAAGCAAAGAGGAATCGACTCTCCAAGAAGCATGCTAGCAAATCTAAGCAAAACTGGACGAGAGCTGATGCATAACCCCCTGCGTCTTTCCTGTTTAGCAGACTATTTACTAAAGAAAGGAGCTTATTCAGCTCCTCGGAATCTCGCAGTCATTTTTGAGTCATGTATTGACTCGATGACCGAAGCCAAGATAGCTTCTAGGGATGAGCTTGATTCCGATTATCTTAAATATCAACTTGGATCCTACGCGTTGGAGTGCATGACGGAAGAAAGCCCCAGGCCATTGAGGGCTTTCCTTCTGACCAAGCAAACGCCATCCGAAGCCGAGCGTATAGAGCAAGCAGGAAAGGATTCTGGCCTCCTGAATATCACCAATGGCGTGGTAGATTTTTCGCATTCAGTTCTCCAGGAATACTTGGCAGCAAAATTCCTATCAAGTCAGCCGGTTACAACAATTACCAGCTACTGCAAACAACACTTCGAAAAACCGTTACTGGAGAACTTCTTTGTAATACTATGCGGCTGTACAACAGACGCTTCAAAACAAGCGGCAATTCTTGATCATCTCGAAGACAGCAACCTTCCCTTATTCATGAAATGTCTAAGGGGACGTATGAACCTCTCAAATGAGCTGGAAGCTCGGTTGAGTAGAACTGAACTGACTAAAATTGCAGAACAAGCCCTTAAAACCTACACAAACATAACTGACCGCTACCTGAGAAAAATGAAGCCCTATATGCGGTTCCGGCATACCCTATCATCACCGGATGCGCCGATACGCATGGAAATGAGCTATAGCGCTGAAAGTACGGTAGCCCGAATAACACTAAAAGAAAAGCACCCTGTAGACGAAGAAATAAGTCTCAGCATCACCGATGATGCACAGGGGCCGATAATGAAAACCGCCGAAGGATTTTCCATTCCCATTATTTCGATAAGATCATCAAATCGACCGGAAACCCATGTTTATCGAATAGGAAGACTCTATGAAGGAATAGATTGCGCTAGAGAGCTCGCCATCTCGATGATAAACGATGATCTAAAAGACTTTTTCAACTCAGCAGAGACCGTGCTTGATGAACCATTGCCTATGAAAGTCGGCTTCGTAGAAGAAGCACTTAGAAACAGCCGAATCAATATCGGAGAAAGCGGGGGACAGCCTCGAAAGCCCAGTTTACGCAACAGTACGGCAAAGGAAATTGGCCAAGCACTCAATGGGAAGCTTATTTACTTCATCAATGTTGCCAACGTAGATATACCAATTTCGGTAGTACCCAATCTAGTCCAGATCCTCGAATTAGGCCAAGGAGACCCTTTACAATACCTTCCTCCCCTCCCAGACAATTATGACAAAGACCACCATTGGGTTTGGGATTTATATACAGATCAACTCTGTGAATCGTGGTGCAAATTCATCCTTGTCGAATGCGAAAAATCTTACAGACAATTCATCAATTTATTTATGGAGGATATTGGAAATTATTTACCCAACTACGCCGATGGACCCTTTAGTCTGAAAGCGAGCATCAAGCCCGCCGGAAAAGGTGAATACCCTCAGGACAGGCAAATTCGAGTCTCGCCAACTCCCGTCGACAATGAGGACGAAATCCAAGTAATCATTACCAACGATGATTCTCATGGAGGGTCTTTCGATAACGGTTTTGAGACACGAGCAGAAAACTGTCTACGCGCTGAAAGGCTTTTAGGAAGACCTGGCAACTATTATTACGAGCAGTCTTATGGCAGTGCGGAACTACTAAGTGAGCCTGCATTCGTGCATAACAATGTTCGAAACCGCATTCAAAAAGAGCTAGAGAAACTCTTCAAACTGAACTAGAACCACTCAGTCGCGAGGGCATTCTCGAGCAGGTGGCGAGCCTGCGCAGCCGCTCCCGCGCATACCGATGGCGCCGTCGTCGAAGCGGGGTATGGCGAGCATGTCCGGCGTCGGGTCTGAAAAGATTTCCATAGCGGTCTTCGTCCTTTCCTAGAACCTGTTGTTGTGACGATTTCAGATTCCAGGACGAAGGCCGTTCTTCGTTAAACGGACGCTAAGGTGTCACCCTTACACCAACATTTTCGACGCGTTGGAGATTTCGCCTTCCCTACATACCCCAAGGTTCCTTTAACGGATCAAATTGTGGAAAGGCGATCAACTCACAAAGCGATCGTTCCAGCTTTGAACGAACAGCCGTTAGTTCCGATTTAAACTCTTGCGAATCCAATCCCAACTGGTTATTGCAGGCAATGTCGAGTATTGTCCACGAGGAGGAGCAACCGGAAGGATCAGGAACAAGCTTCTCCGAAAAGTCGTAGTGTATGAATGCGTTTCGAAGCGGATGCGCGCGCTTAATCCATTTCTTATCTTCTCTCGGAATAAGCCCCTCGACTTTAGACAGAAACCTATTCGTGCAAAGATCGAGCTCCGTATGGGTCCTTGCAAAGGTAGTAAATGCCTGAAGAGCCCTTGCGACATGGTCCAAGCTCAAACAGGAATACTTAATAAGAACCGTCTCAGCAAAAAAGCCTGCTTTGAACAAAACATCAACCGATACAAGCAGCATAAGGAGCTCAGAGAGAAAAAAGAAAATCGCATCGTCCTTGCATCCAATGCATTTAACCTTTTTGACCATATCTTCGAATCGGCGATCATTCGAACGAGTTTCAAAGGCTGAAACATCAAAAACAGATCGGTCTGCATAAAACGATTGAGAAAAAAGATATAAATAACCACCGGACAGCCCTGAATGATATCCGATTTCATACGAAAGGCCAGGGGCCTTTGAACAGAGAAGCTCCGGGGAGTCCTTGGTAAAGAGATGGACGGTAGAAAAGGTTGTATAACAGGGAAGCTCACCGTAGTAAGTGATTCCGATATTGTTTCGAAACCTATTGAGAAGCGTTGGAAAGGGGCCTCCATAGAATTGTTTATTGAGTTGATCTATCACGGCTCGGGCTTCTGAAAGATAGTCATAGAAGTCCATTTTGTTCGAGCTGAGAGACTTTGTCATATGTCGAATGCGAGTTACGCGCAGATCTTCTGGAGGTATATGAAGACCGAGTTTCTTATTAATGAAAGGAATCGCATCGTGTACAGCAACAGCTATGAACGGAAGTGCCGTGATATCAAGAGCAATTGCCTCGTTGGGAAATTTTTCCGCATGTCTCACTATACGACCAATGAATAGGCCCTCGTCGATGATAAGCCGCCAGCTAAACAGATCTCTGGAGTCAAGGTGGATATCTGGCATTGTTTATGCATACCCCGTTTCCTATGTCTAAGCCCGAAACACCCGTCGCAGACTCCGCTAAACTCGCTTACCTATACGGCACCGGCTATCGCTTGGTCCAGAATCTCGGATTTAAACTCTCCTTCTCAATATGCTCGGCAAAGGCGACCCAGCTGCTTCTCCATTCCGTGTGAAACGTCTCAATATCTAAAGCAGAAAAGTTTTCTCCAATTGTCGAGGGCAAGACCGAGCCATGAGCGATTGCGTTTCTTTTATCTTGGAAGTCATCGATATGACTCCAGGCTCTTCCCAAAATTGGAGCGGGGTCACCCAAATCAAATACTTACCATACGACTGATAACAATTATACCGCTGCATGAAACATACGAACATAAGTACCCTATTAAAGTATGCACCGATAGCAGTAAGGCGGCACCGGTGCGATCAGGCAGTAGACGGCCAAGCTCCTTCACGAGAATCTAACTTAACAGAAACACTAGACTGAGCCCAAGCTGACCAATCGAAAGCGAAGCCGGTTTCTTAAAACTGTCAACGCTTTTGTCATCGAAAATCTACCAGCGGTTGATAGATGCTGTCCGCCGATTTCCTCAAAGCAATTAAACTACTTTACTCACAAAAAGTAACGTACAACTATTATCATTGCCTCAAGCGCTGGCTAGATTTCAAATATGAGAGTGTCCGAGAACAGTTAGCTATTAGCCAACAGCACATCGGATCCCATTCAATAGAAAGCTCGCTGGGCGTTATAAGAGAAAGCCAAGACGGCAACCCAGCAATTGGCCCACTAGTAGAAGGGATGATCATGTACGCAGTTATCACTCGCACACGCTATAGATAAATACCGGAGGGAAATATGGAAGAAGAAGTCGAGGGTATTCCATATCACCATTAGCTAGCAGACGTTAAAATTCGTGAATCAGGCCACACAATATGTTTTCAGTTTCAGCTCCAGCCAAAAACTGGAGCTATTTTTAACCGCCCATTGTTAATTGTTGTTCTTGAATATACCGAAGATTATTGAGTTCAGTTTAGAAACTGCCGACGGCTCCTGAACCTTTAGTCCGATCTCCTTGTTTATTTCATAACCCCTATCAATTTTTAACTGATAAGTCTGAACCCCACGATCGATCTCACGTTCACGCTCGCCCCATATTTCCATCAGTTTAACAATATGGGTATAGCTGTAATTCCCCACTTCCCTGCCTTTGTTAACGGAGCACAAAAAGGGAAAGACGTAATTAACAGCCCTGAAAAAAGGCCGATGAAACGACGGGTATAGAACCTCCTCATTAGCCAACCCACTATTAACCATTAATGACAGCTGTTCCAGATAATTCGATAACTCCGTAAGCGTTTTATTAAATAGCGATGCAAAGGTTTCGCCATCAATGCGGGCTCGATCGATAGGCGTAAAAATGCTTGGATGCAATTCTGCGAGCTCAGCATACTTACCGGCAGCCTTTTCAAGATTTTCACTGTTTGCCAAGTAAGATAGCAAACCTTGTTTAACGTTCGAACTTGACATACCGGCTATAGAGATAAATTCTTTTTCGGAAAACGACTTCAGAGAATGAACCGATAAGCTCATAACAGCTTGAGCATAAATGGGGACTTCGGAAGAGACAAAGCTGAATAACTTCATCCTGGGCAGAACCTCGGCCCTAAAAGTATCGGAAAAATCAATCGACCATTCAGAGGCTTTTATATAGCTATCGTTACGCATCTGCTTAACAGTAAGCCGATAAGAACCGAATGCGGCAATAAGAGCGCCGGCAGTCGCAAGATCTGCTAACGTATTCAAGTCTTTTGATAAATCCCCTAATAATTCCTGAAGCACAGCGTTCCCCATCAATTAGACGCTTCTACATGAAGCCAATTAATCCGCATTGATATAACGTCATGCACCAGACAATGAACGTAATGTAATTTTACTTTAGTTTTCTCGAACCGTTTGCAAGCACAGCCCTTCCATAATCGCAGCGAGCATTAAAGGATTGAGCCAGACCGCCTCGGCATCCAACTCGATACCCGTGATTCGCTGCCTGTCAAATAGCAAGCTGCAGTCGGAAACAAAGATCAAAGCCAGAGGGACAATAAGACGAAGCACCAAGAGTAGATAGGACGCAGTGCTAAATTCAGCCCCTGTGTCCAAATTAAAATCACCTAAATGATTAAGCGAGTACCATAAAATTCCATTAACGTAAGAATACCAAATTGGACCCCATCGCCACCGATAGGGTCCAATTTTAAACGAGTATTTAGCTAAACCACCTTCGCTACGGACCAGCCCACTAGTCCCGCTTAAACAAATCGCGCGTGTACACCTTGTCGGCCACGTCCGCAAGCTCGTCGCTCCAGCGGTTGGCGACGATCACGTCGCACTCCGCCTTGAAGGCCTCCAGGTCGTGGGTCACCTCGGAGCCGAAGAACTCCGGCGCGTCCAGCGTGGGCTCGTAGACCAGCACAGGCACGCCCTTGGCCTTCACGCGCTTCATGACGCCCTGGATGGAGCTCGCGCGGAAGTTGTCGGAGTTGGACTTCATCGTCAGGCGGTAGACGCCCACGACCGGCTTCTCCTTGCCGGCGTACACGCGGTCCCAGACCATCTGCAGCACCTCGTCGGCGACGAAGTCCTTGCGGGTGCGGTTGGCCTCCACGATGGCCTCGATCAGGTTCTGCGGCACGTCCCTGTAGTTGGCCAGCAGCTGCTTGGTGTCCTTGGGCAGGCAGTAGCCGCCGTAGCCGAAGCTGGGGTTGTTGTAGTGGCTTCCGATGCGCGGCTCCAGACAGACGCCGTCGATGACGTCGCGGGTGTTGAGGCCCCGGACCTCGCAGTAGGTGTCGAGCTCGTTGAAGTAGGCCACGCGCAGCGCCAGGTAGGTGTTGGCGAAGAGCTTGACGGCCTCGGCCTCGGTGGTGCCCAGCACCAGCTCCGGGATGCCCTTGGAGCCGTCGGCGTTGACGCGCTCCAGCTCGGCGGGGTCGGCGCCCCGCGCGAGCAGACGCGCGAAGCGCTCGGCAGCCGCGACAGCCTCGGCGTCCTCCTTGGGCGCGCCCACCACGATGCGGCTGGGGTGCAGGTTGTCGTAGAGCGCCTTGCTCTCGCGCAGGAACTCCGGGCTGAAGAAGATCTTGCTGTCGCCAAGCCTCTCGCGCAGGCCCGCGGTGTAGCCCACGGGGATGGTCGACTTGATGACGATCCAGGCGTCCGGGTTCACCGAGCGCACGGCGGCGATGGCGGCCTCGACGGAGGAAGTGTCGAAGAAGTTCTTATCGGAGTCGTAGTTGGTGGGCGTGGCGATGACGGCGTAGTCGGCGCCCGCGTAGGCCTCGGCCACGTCGACGGTGGCGTGCAGGTCGAGCTCGCGCTCCCCCGCCTTTGCCTCCGCCAGGAAGCGCTCGATCTCGTCGTCCTGGATGGGCGATACGTAGTTGTTGATCTTCTCGACCTTCTCGGGCACGATGTCCAGCGCGTGGACCTCGTTGTGCTGCGAGAGCAGGACAGCGAGGGACAGGCCGACGTAGCCGGTACCGGCAACAGCGATCTTCATGTCATTCTCCAATTGTCAAAGAACAGTAATCAGCATGAAAAATGGCCCCTGCTACAGGGCCATGATTTGCTAAATGTTGTAGTAGCGCTTATACCACTTGGCGAAGGCCCTCAAGCCGTCCTCGAGCGGCGTCGCTGGCTTGTAGCCCAGGTCGCGCTGGAGCGCCGTGGTATCGGCGTAGGTGACGGGCACGTCACCGGGCTGCATGGGAACGAGCTGCTTGTGAGCTTCGAAGTCATAGTCAGCGGGCAGCACGCCCTCCTCCACCAGCACGCGCTGCAGCGTGTCGACGAAGTCGAGCAGGTTCTCGGGATGCGAGTTGCCGATGTTGTAGACGCGATGGGCGGCGAGGGACAGCCCGTCCTCGCCCATCTTCACCTCGGGTGCGGCGTCCATGACACGCCTCACGCCCTCGACGATGTCGTCGACGTAGGTGAAGTCGCGACGGCAGTCGCCCATGTTGAAGATCTTGATGGTGTCGCCGCGGCGCAGCTTCTCGGTGAATCCGAAGTAGGCCATGTCGGGCCTGCCCATGGGACCGTAAACCGTGAAGAAGCGCAGGCCGGTGGCCGGGATGGAGTAGAGCTTGGAGTAGGCGGCGGCCATGAGCTCGTTTGACTTCTTGGTGGCGGCGTAGAGCGACACCGGCGAGTCAACGCGGTCCTCCTCGGAGAACGGTACCTTCTTGTTGCCGCCGTAGACCGAGCTGGAGCTCGCGTAGACGAGGTGCCTGAGCGGGTGGTGGCGGCAGGCCTCCAGGATGTTGAAGAATCCGACGAGGTTGCTCTCGAGGTAGGCGCGCGGGTTCTCGATGGAGTAGCGGACGCCCGCCTGAGCGGCGAGGTTCACCACGACGTCGAAACCGTTCTCGGCGAACAGACGCTCGATGAGTGCAGCGTCACACAGGTCGCCGCGCACGAAGGCGAAGCGGCCGTCGGCATCGGCCTCGGCGAGCATGCGCAGGCGCGCATCTTTGATGCCGGGGTCGTAATAGCTGTTGAGGTTGTCGAGACCGACAATCACATCGTCGGTCTCATCGAGCAGCTTCTTGACGAGGAACGCGCCGATGAAGCCGGCGGCGCCCGTTACCAATACCTTACTTGCCATTTCTCCTCTTTCGTTGTCAATGTACTAATTCAAAAAGAGCGCTTACGCCCGCTAGAGGAAGTAGCAGGCGAGGCTCCACAGCTTGAAGTTGCGCGTACGTAATGCGAGCAGAACGTCGGGCCAGCGCCCCTGCATGGTGGTCTGCATCTCCTCGAACTCAGGCACCGACGCGAGGATGTCGCACATGAGGGCGAAGGCCGAACGCATCTCGGCGTCGTCGAGGGCTGTGAGCCTGTCGTAGGCGAGCATGCCGAACTGCTTGAGCGTCTGGTCGAACATAAACTGGTCGAACGCCCCGCCAAGCGCGCGGCGCCAGAGAATCATCTGCTGGACTATCCACACCGTGTCCAGGGACTTCTTGGAACGCTTGGAGGTATGGCTGATGCTTGTTGGGTTGTTGCGGTAGTTGTAGACAACCCCTTCGATGGCTGCCTCTTTCCACATACCGTAGATGCAGTATTTGAGGACCGTATCCTCGAACCAATAGCCCTCAGGCAGCTCTATCCGTCTCCATAGCTCTCGACGGAAGGCGTGACCCCATGGTGTGCCGCCCGCTAAGGTCGACTTCCCTCCGTTCCTGAGTGCGCCGCTCTCGTCAATCGAAACGACACCTCCCGAGACAAACCCAATCGTCGAATCTGCAAGGGGTGCCATTAGCAGTTCGACGGAAGCCTCAGGAATGTTGTCGTCGGAGTCCACAAAAACGATTACCCCCCCCCGGACCTTTTCGAGTCCAGTGTTGCGGGCGCCTGAGAAACCGCAATTGGCCTGGTGGATGACGCGCACGCGGCTATCCTCGGCCGCCAGCTCATCGAGAACGGTCCCCGTCGAATCGGTCGAACCGTCGTCGACTGCCACAATCTCAAAGGTATGCGACGTCCGCTGCGCCAATATGGACTCTACACACTCTCTCACGTAGCGCTCGACGTTGTAGCAAGGCACGACAAAGGAAACGTCGACCTCGGGAATCTCGGGCCATTCGGAGCGGTCGGGCGAGGGTACGGCGACGAACGGTGGGCGGAACTCGCGCTCCAAGCCGGAAAGGCTCGAGACGTCGTACTCCGTGACTGGCGACACGATGGCGCGGGCGCGCAGTGGCGGGTAGATTGCGGTCGTCGCGGCGCGAGCTGCCTTTCGCATTACTTTCTTGTATATCGCTTGCATTGATGTGCTCCTCCGAGCTGCTCGATTACTTGGGCAGATGGGTCTCGACGTGGGCACGCTTCTCGTCGCGAGACATATGTTTGGTCATAAGTAATTCATGTGCGTGCTTGTCGCGATACTCCTCTACCGTACAGATAGGGCGGGCCGGAACGCCGGCGACCACAGTGCCGTCAGGGACGTCGTGGGTGACGACGGCGCATGCCCCGACGATGCAGTCACGGCCGATGGTGACCCCCGGCAGGATCATGGCGTTCATACCGATGTGGCAGTTGTCGCCGATGGTCACGCGGCCAAACCGATCGCAATCCGCAAGCTCAGGGTACTTATGGCGCAGTACCCAGCAGCCTCCGTCGTGGGTAGTTATCTTAACGCCCCCCGTTATGCGAACGTTATCCCCGATGGTGACGAGCCATGGCTTGGAGCCCAATTCATAACCATTGAGGATTTCGCACCCCCTCCCGATGGTGAGGCCGCCCTTCTTGAGAATGGCGAGCTTCTTATCGGCGGGAGTGAGCTTCCATTTCAGCGTGGATAGCAATCCCATATCACATCCCTTTCTATACGGTTGTTCTTCTCACGGGGTTCATAGCGACTAGGTGCTCGAGCGGCCTCTCAAGTGCATGGTGCAAAAGTAACGCAACGACCATTGATATCACAGTTACAATGAGATAATCCGCGATGCCCGCCCACCCAAAGGCGTCACGCATGAGAGCCAGGACATAGATGTTCAGCAGATAGGACTCCAGGCTGGCCTTGCCGAGCTTTTCGAGGAAGCACTCAAAGGGAAGCCTTTGCGGAGCGGAAACCCAGAAGGCAATAACGAGAGCGGGCATGAAGGACGTGCACCCTGTGTTCCTAGAGAGGAACCAGCCGAGCAATGCGAGAACGCTCCCAAGTACAGCGGCTTTGACAGATACCCCCCCCCGAGACTTTCCGGATATCAAGCGGTCGGCGAGTAGGTAGCCCGTGAAGAAGGACGGAATCCGCTGGAAGACATTCGCGACGTTGAGCGCGAGGCCGGCATCCGTAAAGGCGGCCTTCAGGAATAGCGCGACGGCGGCACTCAGAACGGTCGCCACGATGCAGACAATAGGCGCGCCAAAGCGGCGGCAGAAGCTACCCACCAGTGGGACCAAGAGGTAGAGCGGCACAAGCATGGACACATACCAAGCCCCCCGGTGGAGCAGCCAATACGACAGCGTGGAGAGGTCGAGCACGAACAATCCCCAGTCGCCCTGGTCGGCAACGAGGATGTCGGAGGCGAAATAGAACGGGACGGCGAGTATCAGGTACGGAACGCCCACCCTGACGAGCCTCTTCCAATAAAATTTGCGGGCGATGGGGCACTTAGCTATGGAGTGGCCTATGCCGAAGCCGCTCACGAGCAGGAAGACGTCAACGCCCCAGTTTGCGTAGGTGAAAAACGCACCAAGGGTACCCAGGTCGGCGTAGGAGTACACGTGGGCAAAGTAGATCATAAGGGCCGCTATGCCCATAACCAAAGTCCGCCTCTCGCGGAGGCGCTGGATACTGAAATCGAGTTCCGTCATCGGCTGCACACCCCCCGCAAGGACCCCAGGAACCCAGTCATCTGTGCCACGTAGTTTTCGGTCTGAAAGAGCTCCTTGGATTTGGCAAGCGTGGCGCGCTTCATGTCGATCAATTCGTCGTCTGACATGCAGCAGGCGCTCCTGACGCCCTCGGCGAGCGAGGCTAGTTTGAGGTCGGGAATGACGATGCCGTCGACGCCGGGCGAGAGCACGAGATCGGCACCGCCTACGGCATTACAAAGCATGGGCACTCCGTTGGACATGCATTCCGCGAATTTGGTGGAGAAGCCAGCACGGGCGTAGAGCGCGGGCTGTCGGAACAGGATGCCGAAATCCGCCCTGCGGAGCATCTCGATGACAGCAGCATGCGGGAGCCTGCCGTGGAACCTGACTGCAGCGCCCGCGCCACGGCCGTGCAGCAGGATCTCGCCTTCCCTCTGGCTCACGCCCACAACGTCAAGCTCGGGCTCAGTCTCGAAGGACCCTGCGCAGGAGGCCATAGCCTCAACGAAGCAGTCGATGTAGTCCTTGCCTGTGGGAGACCCTGCGTAAAAGAAACGGGTTGACTTCCTCTTGGCGAACTCGGGTGACGGAACTTCGTCTAGTGCGTCGCCCGATCGGTTGAGCGGCGGGAGAAACATAACGCGCGGGGCGCCCTGTGCCTTTTTGAGTTCCTCGAAGTGCTCCTTAAAGAAGGGGGATATAGCTAGCACCCCATCGACCGCTTTATCGGCGTCGGTGACGCGTCTCTCCCGCGACTTAGCCACAATCCATTTGGCGAGGTCGCCCTCGAAGTGAGTCTCGAACCAGTCGGTCTCGTCGACGAGGACCGGAACGCCCGCGCTATGGCATTCACGCTCTATGGCCTTGGCGAGGCGGTTCTGGATTCCGTAGTAGATGACGACTGCGGGATTTACGCGGGCCATGGCTTCCTTGAAGGCGGGGATGCTCGCACACGAGATGAGGCGCTCGGCGTACTTTGCGGCCAGCTGGCGACCGCCGAGGGTCAGGCTCTTGGGGAACTCGATTGGGTAGTCAAATTCCTCGACGAGGGCGGGCAGCTTCGGGTCGACTATGCCTGCCACCATGAAATGGGGTTCGTAATTGCACATGGAGAGAAGATCGGCAATGGCGAAGGCGTGCTTGGTGGGCGCATTGCCGCCGGGAATACCTTGGACGACGTAGAGGATACGGTCGCTACTGCTCAATGGCCGACTCCTTCGCTAGCTTTCTGTTGATGTAGGCGGGGTATACGACCGAGGAGCTGAGCATAGTGACGATGGTGCCGAGCAGGACGCCCGAGCTCGACCCGATCATGTTCGCGAACAGGTATGAAAGCGGGATGTTCGCAATCGCCTGTCCTACGGCCAGCGCCATCATCATCTTCATGCACGCCATACCGTTGGACACCTGCGACCAGATGGCGTTCCAGCTGTACACCAGGCAATATGCGAACATAAGCCAGACGAGGTCGGTCGAGGTATCGAGGTGTTGCCCTAGCCAAATGTCCGTGATGGGCGTGTAGGCAAGGGCGAGCACTAAGCAGCAGACTGCGGGCAAGGCGAGCAACTTCTCCATGTGCCGAACGTTGCCTTTGATGCCCGAAACGTCACCTCGCGCGTAGCGCGCCGTTATGGAGGACCAGTACGGTGAAATCATGGAAGCGTACAAGCTCACGGGGACGGTAAATAGCTTGAAGGCAGTGGAGTACGGGGTGACTGCCTCGGGTCCGAAGATGTTGGAAACTATGACATTGTCAGTGCTCGAGAGGACCAGTGATGCCATCTGGATGATGAAGAACTGGACGCCGAGCCCGGTGACGTCCCTAGCCATACCCTTGTCGTACGCCATCGGGGTCGGCACCCAGGGGCGACGCTTCCTGAAGAATGCAAACGTGAACGCAAGCTCGATGACGAGTGCAGAGAGACCGTAGGCAATGGCAACTGACATGAGTCTGTCGGAGTCGAATAATCCGAGCGTGAGGACGCTCATGAGCATGCACGCCTGCTGTGCAACGCCGAGCAGGCTAACGATGTGCGCTTCCTGCACCGCAAAGAAGAGGCTTTTGCAAATGGAGAACACGAAGCCAATGCACATGAGCGCAAAGCTGACCGCTACGACGGCTTTGGCGTTGCCGTAAAGCGACTCAGGGATGTTGAGCAAGGCGTTCCAGTCGATGAACTGGAAAACGACGAGCGCCACGGCCATTACGCCCAGTACGACGACGCTCAGTAGCACATAGGCGCTTGATATGAGGGACTTGACCCTCGAATCATCGGCGTCCTTGGCCAGGGCGGCGCTGAGTTTGTTGCGGAGGCCGTTGCCGATACCAATATCGAAATAATTTACCCAGGAGATTACATTCAGGATTGTTGCCCAGATGCCGTAGAGACCAGTGCCCAAGTAGCCCAAGATAACGGGCACGTACAGCATACTCAACACCATGCTCACTGCCTTGTAGACGGCAAGCAGCACACTGTTCTTCTTGAGGTTCTTCTCGGAATAATCCGCCATACAGTTAATTCCAGACGCCATGGGCCGCGATGCGGGCATATGCTCCGAGTAGCGCGTCCCGGTTTACAGTTCTCGAGTGGTTTATGTTGGCCCTTTTCCTGCCCGCATCAGCGAGAGCGTGCGCGAGCGAATCGTCAGTGAGGACACGGATGAGGGCATCTGATATAAGCTCGGTCTCATTGAAAGGCACGAGCAAGGCCTCCTTGCCGTGCTCCGCGATGTCGGGCACGCCGCCCACGAAGGTGGCGACACAGGGCAGTCCCATCATCATGGCCTCACCCATGGAGTTAGGGGAGTTCTCAATCGACGAGGTTGACACGAAGGCGGAGCAGAGCGCCATCTGGGCGACAACCTCGTCGGGGCCGAGCGAACCCACGAAATCGAAACGGTCGCGAACGCAAAGTTCATCCATCCTCCTCGCTAGATACCGATCGTAGGAGGAGCCTCTCATGGGGTCTGTGCGCAGGCCGGAAGAGCCCGCGACGACGACCCGCACGTCGGGCACCCGCCGCGCGATAGCGGGCAGAGCCTCGACGAGGCGGTACATGGCTTTGATAGGTTTGGAGCCCTGGCTGAAGTAGAGTCTATGCGACGACGCATCTCTCGCCGGAGTTGCATCGTAGAACTCAGGGCGAAGGCTCTCCCCAACGTGGTGGTACTCGATATCTGGGTTCACAAGCCGACAGCAGCCCTCATCCCACCTCGTGCGCCCAATGATATGGTGAACCGACGCAATAAGGCGCTCCTCACTTTGGCCCCGCCTCTGGTAGCTCTCGCGCTGCTCATAAAGGGAGCAACGGTTCTTGAGTTCAGAGAGCGTCCTGCGCTTGAGCCAGGTATCCGGGAAACCGGCCATAAACTGGCGGCTGATAACGGACACGAGACCCTGGATTGAGACGACCGTCCTGTCTAACAGCCCGCAGTCCCCGGCGGCTTGTGCCATGAGCTCGCCAAACTCGTTCTCCGAGCCGAAGATGTGTACGACGTCGGGCTTGGTCGATGTAAGGACTTCGGTGAACAAGCCTTTTGCGGCATCGCGTTCACGGAAGTCTCCCTTTGACCAGAAAAAGCCGTGGGCCTCGAAACCGGTACCTGAGGACCGCTCCACCCTTGACTCGGCTTTCTGAGGATAGAAGATGATGAGCTCATGCTCGCCGACAGACATCACGTCGGCGAAGGCACCGTCGAGCCATCCACTATTTACCGATCCGCTACGCCCAAGCGCCTCGCTTATCGCGCGCACCGGCGCGTTGCACAGCCACGCTATCCTCATCGGCAGTCACCCCCTTCTCGTTGCACAGGGCGAGATAGACAGAGATGGACACGAGCAGCGGCGTCAGTACGAGCGACTGTGAAACCGCGAAGTTGAAGTACAGGAACAGATAACTGCAGACGGCGGCGGCACCAATACGCGAGCTAAATACGGGAGCCAAAAGCCAGTAGAGGTAAGCGAGGGCGAACGGGAAGCCCAATGCGGCCGTGGTGGTAAACAACCCGGCGCCTACCGACAGCGCGCCCTTGTATGCCTGGACCTCGTCGAATCCGACTCCGAAAGGGTGCTGCGACAACAGCTCTAGGGACGCCACGACCGAGTCGATTCTCACAGCGCCGTTGCCCTGGTTTACGCTGAAGGAGCCCTCGGAGCTGAAGAGCTTGCTGAATACGGACTCAACGAGGATGGATGCATCGCCGCGCACGTAGTAGTCGCACACCAACGCCATAAGACCCAACGACACCAAGAGAACCAGATATTGCTTGAAACCACTCTTCGCCGAGACTTTTCGTCTGCGCAGGTCCCCGGAGGGGAGAATGAAATAGAACGCAAGCATGGCAAGCAAAGAAATTAATCCGGTCGTAGATCCGCAGGTAACGATGCCGAGGAGGATGACCAGTGCAGAGACGGCACGCTCCTTGGGGCTGACGCTCAGCCGCTCGTACATGAACACGACACAGAAGAGGGCCGCTGTGAGGACCCCTTGGAAGACGCCAGGCTCGGTGAAGATGCCAATGTTGCGCGTTTCGCCTTCGCGAACGCAGCACAGGAAAAGGCCCTTGGTGTGGAAGTTCACGGAATCCGCCGCCGCCATGCTGTAATAGGTGCCTTGCGACTCGAACTCATAGAAGGGCAACCTGTAGTACAGGCCGGGGACTGCGAGACGGGCGAAGTAGAGTACTAGGCTCACCGCAGTGAGGAAGCACACGATTCGGAGCATGCGCTTGAGGAAGTCCGCTGGCGATAACTTGATGGCGAGTACGATAAGGCCAATGGTTAACGCATATCGGGTGAATACTGAGATGCCCGCACCGCCAGCCGTGACCCTTACTAACATGGACATCACGAGGACGCTCGTTACAAACGCCACATCGCGGAAGTGCCAGTACCTGGGGACGAGAAGCGCGATTGCTATGACGACGAAAGCGAGGTAGTTGACGTAGGGCTCGATGAAGTATGCCATGAGATACGAGTTGCCCGTGAGTAGCACGCAGTAACAAAGCAAGTACTGGATAACCGCCTGCTTGCGGCCACCGTCCTTGACGGGAGACGCTGCCGTGGCATTGAAGAATCTGTTGTTCATAATGGCTATGAGATCAGCCTCCGCCAGGAGTTTCCGATGTTCTCGAGCGAAAGCTCGTCGCGGAGCCTTCGGGCCTGAGCCGATATGGTTTGCGCAAATTCGAGGTCATCTACTAACCGGTCAAATGAGCGCGCCTCGGCAGCAAAGTCGTCAACGTCGACGAGAAGACCGTTTACGCCGTCATCGATGACCGCCTCGGCTCCGCCGCCCAGACAGCGGGTGCAGACCGTGGGTACGCCCATAGCAAGCGCTTCGAGCATGGAGTTCGATAGTCCTTCGAATCGCGAGGACATGACGAAGACTGACGCAGTTCGCACGTCTTCAAGGGCGTCTGGGCTGAAGCCTTTGAAGACGACTGAATCTGCGACGCCGAGGTCGTCTGCGAGCTGAATGAGTTCGGATATCAAGCTTCCCTTGCCGAACACTTCGAGCGTGTAGTCAGGGTGGGACTTATGAAACTCGGCGAAGGCTCGGATTGTCATGCCATGATTCTTCTGCTCCTCCAAGCGTCCTGAGGTCACGATGGCCTTGCGTCTTGATCCCTCGTACGCCTCGGGCACAGAAGCGGAAATGGGGTTTAGGATGACCGTGCCCTTTTCCTGCAGGGGTCGTGGGAATAAATCCTTCTGAGCCTGTGTCTGGAATACGATAGCCACGGCCTTGCGATAGAGCGCATCGCGCATCTTAGGAAGCACGGCGTTGCCTGGAAAATCGAAGCGTGGGTCATTGCGAACCGACACGACGACCTTGTTGGTCAGACCAATGGAGGCTATGAGGGTGTACATGTTCTGATGTGGCAGGAAAGAGATAAAGGTCGCCTGCGGATTATCCCTCATGAAGCCACGTATGTAGCGAATCTGCTGCAGTGGTTTAACCGAGGAGCTAGCGAATTGTGAAACTACCTCGACCCCTTCTGGAATGTCGTAATCAATGAGCGGGCTCTTTGTTAGCAGGTACGTAAACCTAAAGCCATGAGCAATGAAGTATGATGCGAGCGCAAGAGAGACGCGCTCGGCACCGCCACCCATCAAAGAAGGATGAACAAAGACAATATGTCCAGCTTCTTGAGCTGAATTTGTATATTTCAATTTATTCCTCTAGTTTAAGCTGACAGAATCACTATAAATTTCAATTCCTTATTCCGCCTACAGGAGTCGCAACGGTTGAAACGTCTATCGCCATGGCCTCGAGGACGCTCATAGGAAGTCCCTCGTTCTTTGATGGCAGACAGTGCAACGCAATTTATTGGAATAAAGCTTGCCTCTCAATCGCGAGGGGCTCTTGCGGTCGGCAAGCAAGTTCCTTCGCGGTGTACTGTTAGTGCAGGCGTTAATAATCACTCACTACCACGCGCAACTTTTTCATAAATACTCTCCAGTTTTTTGAGATAAGCCTTCATGGAGTAACGTTCAATAATGGTTTGGCGACCGCGTTGGGCAATCATACGAGCCCAGTCAGGGGCCTCGATGCACCTGCTCATCGCCTTCGCAAGACCCTCTGGGTCACGCGGCTCTACAAGCAGACCGTTTACCCCATCATCGATGAGACTTGGTAGGCCGCCCACTCTAGTGGCGATGGAGGCACACCCAGCTGCCATAGACTCGAGCACGCACATGGGCAACCCTTCAGCATCCGAGGGGAGCACGGATGTAAGGCATTCATCGGAAAGTCTTGCCTTCATGAGATCGTCGGCCCAGCCAAGAAACTCGACGTTGCGTCCAACGCCCAACTCGTTGGCGAGCTGCTGATAGCTTTCCAGTTCTTCGCCACCCCCAGCAAGCATTACTTTCGTTTCGGGATGGGTCAAAAGAAGACAGCGAACAGCCCTAAGAAGGGTATCTACACCCTTCTTAGGGCACATGCGTCCCAAGAAGTAAAACTTCGTAGGATCCTTTTGCTCACTTACCTCCTGCGGAACAAATACAGCATTTTCAAGCACCACGATATTTGCTAGCTCAAACTTTCTGACGAAATAGCTCCTCCACTCCTCGGAGAGAGCTATGACTCGGGAAGCATTCTGCAGCATCCAGCGAACCTTCGTCTGTTCTTCGGCGCCCATATGTTCGTACTGGTTCTCAAAATCACCCTCATGAACATGGAGGATATAAGGCACATTAGCCTTTGCCGCTTCCTTGCAAATCAGATATTTTCTCTTGTAGCTCATGCCAAGCGCAGTGTGGATGTGGCAAACATCGCATTGTCGGAGTTCACGACGAACCTCGAAAAATGCTTGCGGAAACATCAAAATTTTCGTGAACTTCGATCCATCACGCATCGTTGCAACGAAATGAACCTCTCGACCCGTCGATGCGACCGCATCCAAGATATTCTTCTCAACAGTTGCTACGCCACCCCAGGCCTCAGGTGACGGCCCTACCATAAGCACACGACTAGCCATGAAATCCAGCCCCTGCTTGCCGTGCCTTACCAGTAGCATCCGTTCTCCACTTCATTCGCATGTTCAGGCCGCTCTTCCATACTCGGCCTGATCCAGCTTGAGTTGTAAAGCTCCTTGGAGATAGGTTTGAGGTCCCAGCGCTTCCCCTTGATGCCGAAAAGCATCTGAACCATCCCCCCCCATGAATCGCTTGCCGCCCAGAACGTTTCACGTGAGATGCCAGGGGAAAACCATACGCTCCACAGCCAATGATTGCGACATCAAACTCCCTGGAGTCAACTTCAAACTCAAGATGCTTCAAAGCATCAAACCAATCGGTATAACGGGCATCAGCGCTGCCCGCTATCGTTTGAGGTGGAACGAGTGTCTGCAATTCAAAGTCTGGTAATAAGTTTCTATTAGCAAACAACTGTTCTTTGCGTGAATACTGAGCTTCAATACTTTTTGCAAAAGGGTGAACAACAAGCACGCGCTTGCCAGAAAGAGCTGCCGTCCACGGATTGCCCTGATTTCGATAAGGCTCAAGGTTTTCTAGATATGAAATGGTGATGCCTTTAGCACAAACCTCTTTCAAAAGCCATTGCTGCATGAATGAGTCCCAATAGGCCAGGGCATCCAAATCGGCTGCCGATTTGGCCATGAGAAGACCGAAACGCCTGATATGTTCGTCGTCTGCCGGGAAAAAGCCAGGCCCTACCGCCATGCGTTTCTGAACATAGAGAGGAATGGCCTTATCGTATCCTTTGGCAACGCCAAGCGCCCAAGCGGTTGCACGAGCCTCTTGACTACCAAACCGGCCTACCATGATTGGCTTACCAGATAAAATTAAGTTCGAAATAACCGTATTGAAATCGTCGCGATTTAATGCAGACTTTGGCAAATATTCTTGTTTGCCGGCCTTATATGCAAACCGTCTCACACAATATCGCAACTGCATTGCGCGATATTCGATTTTGCCTTTATTCATGTTCATCGAATCCTGGTCTCATAGAAATCATGCGAGCAGGAACCCCCCCCCAGATTGAATACTCAGGCTCAACATCTTTGGTTACGACGGCACCGGCGGCAATAACGGAATGATCAGAGACGTGGACACCCTTTAGAATCGTCACTCCACTGCCCATCCACACGTCGTTACCGATAACGACATCCTGGTCGTTATCGGGGAGCTTGTCCTCATCGGTAAGCTCCATCATGGGGCGATCGAGGATGTCGGTGCGGTGATCGCCGGTGATAACGGTAAGGTTGGGTCCGCTCATGACATAGTCGCCGATGTGAATTTTCGCCCGGGTTGTGAGCAGCGTTGCTCCAGGGCCAAGGTACACGTCATGGCCCATGTAGATATTGCCCGCTCCGGCAATCTCGCTGCGGCGGCCCAGGGTCACGTTCTTGCCGCAAGCAGCAAAGGAGCGGCGCAACGAGGGCATTAGAAGAAGCTTGTTATAGGCACGTGAGACACCGTCAAGAATCTTGTAGACAAGACCCATGGCTAAGCCTTCCTCCACACCATCTTGTCCACCACGCCGGTGTAGCTCTGGATGATCTTGACCACCTTGGTGGACACGGTCTCGTCGGCGTAGTCGGGCACGGGAGCCTCGGGAAGCGACCTCTCCGCGTCGAGCTCGACGGCGGTGTGGACGGCTTGGAGCAGGCCTTTCTTGGAGATGCCTGCGAGCGTGAAGCACGCCTTGTCCAGCGCCTCGGGGCGCTCGGTGGAGGTGCGGATGCAAACCGCCGGGAACGGGTGCCCGACGCTCGCGAAGAAGCTGGACTCCTCGGGCAGCGTGCCGGAGTCTGACACCACCGCGAAGGCGTTCATCTGCAGGCAGTTGTAGTCGTGAAAGCCCATGGGCTCGTGCATGCGCACGCGCGGGTCGAGCTGAAAGCCGCTGGCCTCAAGGCGCTTGCGGGAGCGCGGGTGGCAGGAGTACAGGATCGGAATGTCGTACTTCTCTGCCAGCGCGTTGATGGCGGTGAACAGGCTCGTGAAGTTGGCCTCGGTGTCGATGTTCTCCTCGCGGTGGGCGGAGAGCAGCATGTAGCGCTTGGGCTCCAGGCCGAGCTCGGTCAGGACGTCCGACGCCTCGATCTTGCCCAGGTTGGCGCGCAGGACCTCGGCCATGGGCGAGCCCGTGACGTAGGTGCGCTCCGGGGCGCAACCGGTGTCCTTGAGGTAGCGGCGGGCGTGCTCGGAGTAGGCCAAGTTGACGTCGGAGATCACGTCGACGATGCGGCGGTTGGTCTCCTCGGGCAGGCACTCGTCCTTGCAGCGGTTGCCGGCCTCCATGTGGAAGATGGGGATATGGAGCCTCTTGGCCGCGATGGCGGACAGGCAGCTGTTGGTGTCGCCCAGGATCAGCAGCGCGTCGGGCTGGACCTGCACCATGAGCTTATAGCTCGCGGCGATGATGTTGCCCACCGTCTCGCCCAGGTCGGCTCCCACGGCGTCAAGGTAGACGTCGGGGTCGTCCAACGACAGGTCGCGGAAGAAGATGCCGTTGAGCGTGTAGTCGTAGTTCTGACCGGTGTGCGCCAGCAGGCAGTCGAAGTGGCGGCGGCACTTCTTGATGACCTCGGACAGTCGGATGACTTCGGGGCGGGTGCCCACGATGATCAGGAGCTTCAGGCGGCCGTCATCCTCGAATGCAATATCGGAATAGTCCTTGCCCATGCGGCTAGACCTCCTCGTAGTAGGTGTCGGGGCTCTCGGGGTCGAAAGGCTCGTTGGCCCACATGATCGTCACGAGGTCCTCGGTGTCGGACAGGTTAGTGATGGAGTGCGTATAGCCGGGGATCATCTCGACCACGCGCATGTCGCTCCCCTTGACGACGTACTCGTCGACGGGGAACGGGTTGCCCTTGGAATCCTCCCCCACCTTCCTCAGCTTGATGGAGGCGGTGCCGGAGACCACCAGGAACCTCTCCCACTTGCTCATGTGCCAGTGGTTGCCCTTGGTGATGCCGGGCCTCGAGACGTTGACGGAGACCTGGCCGCGCTCGGGCGTGCGCAGGAACTCCGTGAACGAGCCGCGTGCGTCCGTGTTGGGCCTGAGGCCGTAGGCGAAGTTGCCCGGCTCGTAGTAGGACAGGAACGTGCTCCAGAGCTTCTTGGAGAAGGAGCCCTCGGTGAGGTCGGGCACCGAGAGGGACTCGCGGCTGTCTCGGAAGCTGTCGAGCAGGCAGACGATCTCGCCCAGGGACTTCACGTCGGTGTCGGGGACGTAGCAGAAATCATCACCGTCGACACGCTCGAGCCCGTCGTAGCCGCAGCGGTGCTCCTCCCCCAGCAGCGTGCCCATCATCTCGCCGACCAGGTCGTCGATGTAGAGGAGCTCAAGCTCCACCGAGGGGTCGTTCACGGTGTAGGGGCTTCCGTTCGCGATGGCGTCGCAGAAGGTCGCCACGGCGGAGTTGTAGCGCGGTCGGCACCACTTGCCGTAGAGGTTGGGGAAGCGGTAGATGAGCACGGGGGCGCCGGTGCGATCCGAGTACTCGCGGAACAGCCCCTCCCCCGCGAGCTTGGACTCGCCGTAGACCGAGCCCTCGAAGCGGCCCGAGAGGCTCGCCTGCGCGGAGCTGGAGAGCATGACGGGGCACCTGTTGCCGTGGCGCTCGAGGGCGTCGAGCAGCGTCGAGGCGAACCCGAAATTGCCCTCCATGAACTCGGATTGCTCCTTTGGGCGGTTGACGCCGGCCAGGTTGAAGACGAAGTCCGCGCGCGAGCAGTAGTCCTCCAGCTCCTCCTGGGTCGAGTCGATGTCGTACTCCATGACCTCGAGGGGCAGCAGGCCCGCAAATCTCTCGCGGCGGTCCTTGCCGTCGCGTATGTTCTTCAGCGCGCAGCAGAGGTTCCTGCCCACGAAGCCCCTGGCGCCAGTGACGAGGACGCGCACCCTACTGCACCGCCTCGTGCTCGCGGCCCTCCAGGGCCAACTGCACGTACTCGGCGGTCTTGATCTTGGCGATGGTGCCCTCCACGTCGAGCCTCTCGGTGTTGTGGGAGGTGTAGGACTCGTCTGCCTGGGTCTCCACCTCGCCGTCCACGACGAACTTGTCGTAGTTCAGGTCGCGCGAGTCGCAGGCCACGCGGTAGTAGCCGCCCATGTCCTCGGCGCGCAGGCGCTCCTCGCGGGTCATGAGGGTCTCGAACAGCTTCTCGCCGTGGCGGGTGCCGATCACCTGGGTGCCGACGCGGCCGAAGACCTCCTGGACGGCCTCGGCGAGGTCGCCGATGGTCGAGGCCGGCGCCTTCTGGATGAACAGGTCGCCGGGGTTGGCGTGCTCGAAGGCGAACTGCACCAGGTCCACCGCCTCGTCCAGGTTCATGAGGAAGCGGGTCATGTTGGGGTCGGTGACCGTCAGCGGCTCGCCCTTCCTGATGCGGTCGATGAAGAGGGGAATGACCGAGCCGCGCGAGCACATGACGTTGCCGTAGCGGGTGCAGCAGATGGTGGTGCGGCCGGCGCCGTTGCGGGCGTTGGCGTAGATGATGGACTCCATCATGGCCTTGGACTTGCCCATGGCGTTGATGGGGTATGCGGCCTTGTCCGTGGACAGGCACACGACGCGGTCGACGCCCTCGTCGATGGCTGCGTGGAGCACGTTGTCCGTGCCGATGACGTTGGTGCGGACGGCCTCCATGGGGAAGAACTCGCAGGAGGGCACCTGCTTGAGTGCGGCGGCGTGGAAGATGTAGTCCACGCCGTGCATGGCGTCGCGCACGCTCTGGGCGTTGCGGACGTCGCCGATGAAGAATCGCACCTTGGAGGCGAGCTCGGGCGACCTCTCCTGCAGGCGGTGGCGCATGTCGTCCTGCTTCTTCTCGTCGCGCGAGAAGATGCGGATCTCGGCCAGGTCGGTGTTCATGAAGTGCTTGAGCACGGTGTTGCCGAACGAGCCGGTGCCGCCCGTGATCATGAGGGTCTTGTCTTTAAAGGTGGTCGAATCGTTCATCTATTTGCCTTCCTTACGTTTGGCTTTTGTAAACTGGTAAAAGAGAAATTTCGTATTAGTTACGAGGTAACGTTTGAAGAGTCGCTTCGGCTCCTGCATCAATCGATAGAGCCACTCAAGACTCAGGTTTTGCATCCACATCGGCGCCTCTGGCACCACGCCAGCGAGAACGTTGAACGCGCCACCGACGCCAATCATCAAAGGTTGGGGGCCGCCTTTAAGCTCATGCATGAGGACTTCCTGACGGGGTGCACCCAACGCGATCCATGCGAAGTCCGCACCTGATTCTGCGATGTGTCGGGATAGCTCTCGTTTCTCTCCATCGGAGAGCGGACGGAAGACCGAAGGCTCCATGCCGGCGATTTTCAATCCCGGATATTCCTCTTGAAGTGAATCTTTGAGAGCCTCGAGGTTCTTCTGCTCGTTGCCGTAAAAGTAGTGGCTCCATCCTTGCTGCGCGGAAATGCTGAATATCTCTCGCATCAGATCGGGACCGGTCACACGCCCCATTGACTCGATTGTTTTGCATCCGATAACAGATAAAGGTTTGCCGTCGGGAACGGACATGAGGGATTCGGCTTGGCAGACCCAATAGGAGGGGTCGTCATGAGCCATAACCGAGGTATGAGCATTTGAAACGCAAATATATTCGCCATGTAACTCATCTATATGACGAGTAAGAAACTCGACACACTCAGACATATTGGTTCCCGTGATCGGAACATCGATTACGGGAACGCGCTTGAGTTCAGCGAATCTTGAATAGTCTTGGAGCATTAGCACGCACCCTTGCCGGTGATGACCTCGATCACCGTGAGGATGACGATCTTGAGGTCCGTAACGGGTCCGCGCTTGGCGATGTACTCCAAGTCTCGGCGGACCATGCCGTCGAACCCGGTCGAGTTGCGCTCCGTGACCTGCCACCAGCCGGTGATGCCGGGCTTCACGGCCAGGCGCTGCAGG
>OLNJ01000656.1_pt1 | contig 25925 bp, 22 predicted proteins | sample 1672191 | NCBI WGS metagenome assembly OLNJ01 (sample SAMEA3136657, study PRJEB25190) | human gut metagenome | biome: human gut; feature: human-associated habitat; material: faeces | place: Austria | collected 2013 | reverse complement strand
CCCCCTTCTTCGCCTTGTCCTGGGCCACCTGGGCCGGGCGGTAGTCGGCCACCGCGGCGGCCTTGATGATGATGTCCTGCTCCGGGGCGCGGGCGGTGACCGCCTCGAACATGTCCTGGGCGGACACCACGTCCACCGTCTCCACATAGGCGGGCTTCTTCAGCGCCGTGGGGCCGGACACCAGCGTCACCTCCGCCCCGCGGGCGGCGGCGGCCCGGGCCACGGCGTAGCCCATCTTGCCGGTGGAGTGATTGGTCAGGTAACGCACAGGGTCCAGCGGCTCCTGCGTGGGTCCGGCGGTGACGGCGATGCGCAGACCGGCCAGATCCTTCGGCTTTGCAATGGCCCGGAAGATATAGTCCAGCAGGACGTCCTCCTTCGGCAGGCGGCCGCTGCCCACATCCTTGCAGGCCAGCACGCCGCTCTCGGAGGGGATGACCGTGAAGCCGTAGCGCTCCAGCGTGGAGATGTTGTCCTGCGTGATGGGATTCTCCAGCATCCCGGTGTTCATGGCGGGGGAGACCAGCTTTGGGCACTTCGCCGCCAGTACCACAGTGGTGAGCATATCGTCAGCGATGCCGTGGGCCATCTTGGCGATGACGTTGGCCGTGGCCGGGGCCACGAGGATGACGTCGGCCTTCTTTGCCAGCGAGATGTGGGTGACTTCGAACTTGAAATCACGGTCAAAGGTGTCCACCATGCACTTGTGGCCCGTCAGGGTCTCGAACGTGATGGGGGTGATGAACTGGGTGGCGTTTTTGGTCATGATGACCTCCACGTCGGCCCCCAGCTTGCGCAGTGCGCTGGCCACGTTGGCCATTTTATAGGCGGCGATGCCGCCGCTGACGCCCAAAAGGACGCATTTTCCCTTCAGATCCATCCAGATGCCTCCTATAAACAGGGATGATATAGCTACAGTATAATGCAAAAACGCTCAGAGCACAACAAAATCTTTGGTTGGGGTTGTATCTTGGCCCAAAATGCGGTAAAATACAGCTTGACTTATCAATAGAAAATCTCTCCGTCAGCGCTGGCGTATGCAGGCCTCTCCCTTTGGGAGAGGTGTCACCGCAGGTGACGGAGAGGGCAAGCCCGGCCTGAAAGGGGGAAAAGGCGCAGCGATAAGCGCTGTTCTTGTCAGAGCGATATGCGCGCAGCCTTCCGGCCTTTTGGCAGCGGCCCTGCCCTCTCAGGCGCGATGCGCCAGCTCCCCCAAAGGGGGAGCCTTTCAGGGAGAGGTTCGACCCTACGAGGAACTGAATTATGATTTTAGCCATTGATATAGGCAACACCACCGTCGCCCTTGGGGGCATCCGGGACGGACGTGTATGCTTTGTGGCCCACATGGACACGGTGCGCACCCGCACGGCGGCGGAGTACCGCGCCGAGATGGAAAAGGTGTTCGCCCACCGGAGGCATCCGGAAAAGCCCATCCGCTTCGAGGGCGCTGTCCTCACCAGCGTCGTACCCCAGATCACGGGGGCGCTGGCCGAGTGCGCCCGCTACTACACCGGCAAAAAGCCGGTCATCGTTTCGCCCGACATCCGCACCGGACTGACGATGGGGGTGCCCGACCCCCACGCCGTCGGCAAGGACCGCCTCGTGGATGCGGCCTACGCGGCGGCGAACTTCCCGCTGCCGGTGGTCACGGTAGACCTCGGCACCGCCACCACCTTCAACGTGGTGGATGAGGATAAGGTCTTCCGGGGCGGCGTCATCTGCCCCGGCCTTTCCACCGGTCTGCGGGCGCTGGGGGAGAGGTGCGCCCAGCTGCCACAGGTGCATCTTTCGTCCCCCAAAAGCGCCATCGGCGTCGATACCGAGAAGTGTATGCTCTCCGGCTCGGTGCTGGGTGCGGCTGTCCTGCTGGACGGCATCACCCAGCGCATCGAGGAGGAGCTGGGCCGTCCGGTCACGCTGGTGGTCACGGGCGGTCTGGCAAAGTACGTCATCCCCCTCTGCCGCCACCCGCTCACCTACGACCCTGAGCTGCTGCTGAAGGGGCTGGCCCTCCTGTATCAGCTCAATGCCCCCCAGCATGAGCACCGCCATGAGCCGCGGAACGAGGGAGAGCACCGTCGTCCCGGCCCCCGCCCGGCGGGACGCCGCCCCCACAGCGGCAGCGGCCCCCGCCGTCATGGCCGCAGCGGCCGCCGTCCCCGCCGGGACGATGAGGCCAAGGCGGGCTAAGACTGAAAAGGAGAAACCTTATGATGAAATTAGGCATTCTCGGCGCAGGCATGATCGTCCGGGAGTTCCTGCCTTGGCTCACAGGGCCGGAAAGCCCCTTCAAGGTCGAGGCCCTCTGCAGCACTGAGCGGAGCGCTGAGGAGGCGCAGGCCCTCTGCGGCCAGTACGGCGTGGCCCGCCACACCACCCGCTACGACGAATTGCTGAGCTGGGTAGACGTAGTGTATATCGCAGTGCCGAATATCCTGCACGTAAAATACACCCGTGCCGCCCTCGAGGCCGGACGCCATGTGATCGTGGAAAAGCCGATGGCCCCCACGGCGGCGCAGGCCGAAGAGCTGGCCGAGCTGGCCCGGAGCAAAAAGCTCTTCCTCTTCGAGGCCGTCACCACCCAGTATCAGGACAACTACGCCAAGCTCCGTGAGATGCTGCCCAAGGTGGGCGCTGTCACCATGGTGCAGTGCAATTTCAGCCAGTATTCCAGCCGGTATGACGATTTCTGCATCGGCAGGGTCTGGCCGTCCTTCGACCCGGCCTGTGCCGGCGGCGCGCTGATGGACCTCGGCGTCTACAACGTCAGCTACGTGGTGGGCCTTTTCGGCGCACCCAACAAAGTCCACTATGCGGCCAACATCGCCCGCGGCATCGACACCAGCGGCGTGCTGACGATGGAGTATCGCAGCTTCAAGGCCGTGAGCATCAACGCCAAGGACAGCAGCTCTCCGGCCCGGTACATCATTCAGGGCACCAAGGGCTATCTGCTCCAGAAATCCACCGCCAACTTCTGCGGCGGCGTCACCTTCCACCCCTATAAGGGCAGGGAAGAGCACTTCAACCTCAGCGCAGGCCGCCCCCGGCAGGCGGCAGAGTTCCACGCCATTGCCCGCGCCATCGAGAGCGGGGACCAGGAGCTGTGCAGCCGGATGCTGGACACCTCGGTGGCCGTCAGCCGTGTGCTGGAGACGGCCCGCCGCGACGCGGGCATTCGCTTCCCCAGCGAATTTTGATGCTATCCCCGGGAGTTCCCTGACACAACGACCGGTATATTTTAGATTCGATTCAACAAAAGACCCCGTGTGATTCACGGGCAGGTTTGCGCCGTATCCGATAGTTAAGGCGGAACGGCAGCAAGGAGGAAAACTGAATTATGAAAAACAATGATCTTCGCACCCTCACCCGGCTGGCACTGCTGGTCGCCATTGAGCTGGTCATGAAGGCCATCGGCCTCGGCAGTGTGCCCGTAGGCCCGCTTTACATGAGCTTTTTGACCCTGCCGATCGCTGTGGGTGCCATCACCATGGGTCCCGCAGCAGGTGCCATCCTCGGCGGCGTGTTCGGTGCGGTGAGCTTCTATGACGCTGTCACCGGCGCCTCTGCCATGACCGGCGCGCTGTTTCAGGTCAGCCCCGTCAACACCTTCATCCTCTGCGTGGGTATGCGTGTGCTGATGGGCGTGTGTGTTGGCCTCATCTTCAACGCCATCAAGGGCCTCGACAAGGCCGGTACCTGGAGCTACCTTATCAGCGCCATGTGCGCCCCGGCCCTTAACACCCTGTTCTTCATGGGCTACATCGTGCTGGCCTTCTACAGCTGCGATTACGTCCAGAACCTCGTGTCGGCCAAGGGCGCAGCCAACCCCCTGATGTTCGTCGTCCTGCTGGTCGGCGTGCAGGGCGTGGCCGAGTTCCTCGTGTCCGGCATTCTGGGCGGCATCGTCGCCCGTGCCGTTCGCAAGTTCCTGAAGTAACAGGCGGTGTCGGTCAGGGACGTCCGCTGATATAAAGTTTACAAGCCCCTCTCCCGGCAAAAATGCTGAGAGAGGGGCTTTTCTGTTGATTTTAGCCTACCAGTGCGGTATACTTATTCTACTTCAGTCAAAAGAAGGAGGCAGCAAAAATGCCCATCGGGCCGAGCAGACCCTTGAATATAACAAAGCCGGAGTCCATCGACATCCGGCAGGCCGCGCGATATTTCGGCGCGCGGGGCGAGGCCGACAGCGCCACCCTCGCTCTTCTGGAACGGTGCGCTGCACCCCTTCTCGCCGCCGCCACGCCCCGGGCCGTCTGGCTTGAGGCCGATGTGGAGAGCCTCGCGCAGGTCGGCATCCTGAAGGGGGAGGACATCTTCCGCCACCTTGAGGGGTGCCGGGAGGCCCTGCTTCTGGCCGTGACCCTCGGCCCGGGCGCAGACAGCCAGATCCGCCGCGCCGGAGTGGGGGACATCGCTGCCGGTGTGGCCTCGGATGCCCTCGGCTCGGCGCTGGCCGAACAGGCCGCAGACGCCGCCGAGGCCGAGCTGCGGCAGTGGGCCGCAGGGCAGGACAGGTATCTCACGGGCCGCTTCTCGCCGGGCTATGGCGACTGGCCCATCGGGGTGCAGCCGCTGGTGGCGGCGGCGCTGGATACCGCCCGCCGAGTCGGGCTTTGCGTGACCGAAAACGACCTTATGACGCCCCGCAAGAGCGTGACCGCTCTGCTGGGGCTGAGCGACCACCCGGTGAAGGGACATCTCGCCGGGTGCGGCCACTGCGTGCTGAACACGCGGTGCGAATACAGAAAGAGGGGCAAGACCTGTGCAAGCGAATGAACTGTTTACCCAGCCCAACACCATCCTTCTGGACGGCGGTATGGGCACCATGCTGCAGGCAGCGGGCCTGAAGCTGGGCGCACGGCCCGAGGAGCTGAACATCACCGACCCGCAGCTCATCGAGAGCATCCACAGCCGCTACGCCGCCGCCGGAAGCCGCATCATCAACGCCAACACCTTCGGCGCGTCGGCCCACAAGCTGGCGGGCAGCAAGTACACGCTGGAAGAGATCATTGCGGCGGGCATCGCCAACTGCAAGCGGGCCTGCGCCCCCTACGGCGCGCTGGCGGCGCTGGACGTCGGCCCGCTGGGCGAGCTGCTGGAACCCAACGGCACGCTGGCCTTTGAGGATGCCGTGGCCGAGTATGGCCGCATCGTCCGGGCCGGTGCGGCTGCCGGGGCCGACCTTGTCTTCTTCGAGACCTTCACCGACCTCTACGAGCTGAAAGCCGCCCTGCTGGCCGCGAAAGAGAACTGCACGCTGCCCATCCTCGCCAGCATGAGCTTTGAGGCAGGCGGGCGCACCTTTACCGGCTGCACCGTCGAAAGCTTCGCCGCCACGGCCCGGGGCCTCGGCGCAGATGCCGTGGGCATCAACTGCTCCCTCGGCCCGAAGGAGATCTTCCCGATGGCGAAGCGTCTGGCCGAGGCCCTGCCCGGCGATTTCCCGGTCTTCGTCAAGCCCAACGCGGGCCTGCCCCGGGCCGACGGCAGCGGCTACGACATCACCCCCCAGCTCTTTGCCATGGAGATGAAGCCCTACCGGGAGCTGAAGCTCTTCGCGGCGGGCGGCTGCTGCGGCACCACCCCCGATTTCATCCGGCTGCTGAACGGCGTCTTCGCCGACTGCAGGCCGGGCCGGGCTTCCCACGCCATGCCCTCGGTGCTCTGCTCGCCGATGGATTTTGTCACGGTGGACGGCATCACCGTGGTGGGAGAGCGCATCAACCCCACCGGCAAAAAGCGGTTCCAGCAGGCCCTCCGCGAGGGAGATATGAACTACATCCTCGAGCAGGCCGTCAGCCAGTCCGAGGCCGGCGCACAGGTGCTGGACGTCAATGTGGGCGCTCCCGGTGTGGACGAGCCTGCCGTCATGGAGCAGGTGGTCAAGGCCCTGCAGAGCGTGGTGAGCCTGCCTTTGCAGCTGGATTCCTCCCACGCCGATGCCCTCGAGCGGGGCCTGCGGGTCTATAACGGCAAGCCCATCGTCAACTCGGTGAACGGCGAGACGGAGGTGCTGGAGCGGGTCCTGCCCCTCTGCAAAAAGTACGGCGCAGCCGTGGTGGGCCTCGCCATTGATGAGCGGGGCATCCAGCCCAGCGCCGACGCCCGCTTTGCAATCGCAAAGCGGATCGTGGATGCCGCGCTGGCTCATGGCATCCCCCGGGAGGACATCTACATCGACTGCCTCACCCTCACCGCCAGCGCCCAGCAGGAGGACGTTCTGGCCACCGTGGAGGCGCTGGCCCGCTGCAAGAAGGAGCTGGGCGTCCGCACCATCCTCGGCGTGTCCAACATCAGCTTCGGCCTGCCCTGCCGCCCCTACCTCAACACCGCCTTTCTGACCATGGCCATGTATGCGGGCCTCGACCTCGCCATCATGAACCCCTCCAGCGAGGAGATGATGGCGGCGGTCTACGCTTACAACGTCCTGACCAACCGAGACAGGCAGAGCACGGCCTACATTGCCCGCTATGCCGATAAAGTCCCCGCCAGCACCGCGCTGGCACAGGCCAGAACGGCGCAGGCGTCCCAGACGGCAGACGCACCGGCAGAGGCGGATGCGGCTCACAGCGGCCCCTTTGCCGCCCTCATGCAGGCGGTGGAAAAGGGCCTCAAGGGCGAGGCCGCTGCCCGTACCCACACTCTGCTGGACACCACCGAGCCGCTGACGCTGGTGGATGAGGCCCTCATCCCGGCACTGGACGTGGTGGGCGAGAAGTACGAGAAGGGCAAGCTCTTCCTGCCCCAGCTGCTGCAGGCCGCCAGCGCCGCGCAGGCCGCCTTTGAGGAGATCAAGACCGCCATTGCCAAGCGGGGTGGGGCCGGGGCCAGCAAGGGCCGCATCGTCCTCGCCACCGTCAAGGGCGATGTCCACGACATCGGAAAGAACATCGTCCGGGTCATCCTCGAGAACTACGGCTTCGAGGTCATCGACCTTGGCCGTGATGTGCCGGTGGAGACGGTGGTGGATACCGTCCGGGAGAAGGATGTCCATCTCGTGGGCCTCTCGGCCCTGATGACCACCACCCTCAAGAGCATGGAGGAGACCATCGCGGCCCTCCATGCGGCCAAGCTCGACTGCAAGGTCATGGTGGGCGGCGCTGTTCTGACGCCGGAGTACGCCGAGAAGATCGGCGCGGACTGGTACGCCAAGGACGCCAAGCAGAGCGCCGATATTGCCAAGAAATTCTTCGGAGAATCATAAGAAAACAGAAATGAGCCGGTGCATTCTGCACCGGCTCATTTCTGTTTTGTTCGAACTAAGCACGCACGTCCGTCAGAGGCATGATGCTCCCGGGCAGTGCGGCGAGGCAGGCCGGGGCGGCAGGCTCGGCCACCGACAGGGTCGTTTTGGAGACCTTCCACCACAGGCGGGAGCCGCCCGGCAGCCGGAAGATGAGGTTCCAGTCGAAGGGGTTCTCGCTGGCGGAGAGCAGCTCCACCGGCAGGGCGTTGGGGGCTTCGGCGGCACAGGGTGCAAGATCGTGGGCGCGGATGCCTACGGCAGTGCAGCCCTCCGGGACCTCAGCGGCCAGATGCAGCAGGCACTCGCAGCCTGCCAGACGGACGGTGTGGGCGTCCACCCGGGCGCAGGGCAGGATGTTTTTGCAGCCGGTGAGCCGGGCGGCGGCGGTACTGCGGGGGTCGGCGAAGACGGCCTTGGTCGTGCCGGTGCGGAGCACCCGCCCGCTGTCCATGACGATCATGTCCCGGCACAGGCGGTAGGCCTCGTCCCGGTTGTGGGTGACGAGGAGGGCCGTGCCCTCAAAGCCTGCCAGCAGGCTCCCTACCTCGCCCTCTACCTCCTCCCGGAGGTAGCTGTCCAGTGCGCTGAACGGCTCGTCCAGCATCAGGAGGCGGGGCCGGCCCACGAGGATGCGGGCCAGCGCGGTGCGCTGCTGCTGCCCGCCGGAAAGCTCGGCGGGGCGGCGGCCTGCCAGCTCTTCCAGCCGCATGGCCCGCAGCATTTCGGCGCAGCGGGCTTTCCGGGCGGCTCTGTCTTTTTCTGTGTTCAGGCCGCAGAGGATGTTCTGCTCCACGGTCATGTTCGGGAAGAGGGCGTAGTTCTGGAACAGCAGGCCCACGCCCCGCTGCTGGGGCGGCAGGTCGATGTGCTGCTCGCTGTCGAACAGCACCCGCCCATCTAGCAGGATGCGGCCCTTGTCGGGCTTCACGATGCCCGCGATGCAGCGCAGGGTCATGCTCTTGCCGCAGCCGGAGGCGCCCAGAATGGCCGTGGCAGTGTTCCCGGCGGTGAGGTCAGAGCGGAGGGTAAAGCCGTTCAGCTTTTTCTCGATGTGCACTTCCAGACTCATGGGCGTCCACCTGCTTTCTGCTTCTTTTCCAGCAGATTGACGGCCAGCAGCACCACAGCCGAGATGACGATGTCCACCAGCACCCACCGCATGGCCCCCAGCTCGTCGTTGGTGCGCCAGAGCTGGTAGACGGTAGTGGCGATGGTAGCCGTCCTGCCGGGGGTGTAGCCCGCGATCATGCTGGTAGCGCCGTACTCGCCCAGCGCCCGGGCAAAGGCCAGCACCGTACCGGCCAGAATGCCCTGCCGACAGCAGGGCATCCGCACCCGCCAGAAGATCCATGTGTTGGACTGTCCCAGCGTCTGGGCCGACCAGGCCAGCGTCTCATCGAAGCTCTCGAAGGCACCCCGGGCCGTGCGGTACATCAGCGGGAAGGCCACCACGATGGAGGCGAAGATGGCGCTGTACCAGTTCATGACCAGCTTGACGCCGAAATGCTCCAGAAAGAAGAGGCCCAGAGGCCGCTTTGCACCGAAGAGCAGCAGAAGAAAATAGCCCACCACGGTAGGTGGCAGCACCATTGGCAGGGTGAGGATCACGTCCAGCACGCCCTTGACGGTGCGGGGCAGTTTTGCGATATAGTAAGCGGCAAAAATGCCGAGGAAGAACACCGCCGCGCAGCTGATGAGCGCGATGCGCAGGCTGTTCCAGAGGGGATACCAATCCATATGTCTATCCTCAAATATAAGCAGGCTTGCCCTCTCCGTCATTGCTTGCGCAATGCCACCTCTCCCAAAGGGAGAGGCTTTGCTTTCCCGCCACGCTTTAAGGCTCTCCCTTTGGGAGAGCTGGACGCGAAGCGGCCTGAGAGGGCAAGGATGCTCATAATTTACACCGCCGCAAATCCCACGCTCTCGAAGACCTGAGCGGCGGCATCGGTGCGCAGGTAGGCGAGGAAGGCCACGGCAGCGTCGGGGTGGGGAGCGGCCTTGAGGACGGCGGCGGGGTAGATGACCTGACCGCACATCTCGGCGGTGGCCTCGTCCACGGGGGTCAGACCGGCGCTGTATGCGTCGGTGCAGTAGACGACACCGGCGTCCACGCTGCCCTCGCTGATCTGGGTGGTGACTTCCTTGACGTTCGAGCCATAGGTGATCACACCGGCAGCGGCCAGAGCAGCCTCGTCGAGGCTGTAGTAAGAGAGGATCTTCTGGGTGTACTGGCCCACGGGCACGTCGCTGTTGCCCATGCAGAACAGGATGTCCTCCGCCTTCAGGTGCTCGGCCAGAGCGTCGAAGCTGTCAATGCCCTTGTCGCTGCCCTCGGGCACGCAGAGGACGACCTTGTTTTCCAGCAGATCCACGCGGGTGGCGGAGTCCACGAAGTCCAGACCGTCGGGGTTCACGTCGGCAGAGGCGGTGATGTCCAGCTGGTTCATCTGCTTCTGGCCGGCGGAGAGGAACAGGTCGCAGTCGGCACCCTCCTGGATCTGGGTCTTCAGCGTGCCGGAGGAATCAAAGTTGAAGCGGAAGGTCACGCCCGGGTTCTGGGCAGAGTACGTTTCGGCGATGGCGTTCAGGGTCTCTGTCAGGGAGGCGGCGGCGAAGACGATCAGCTCGACGGATTCGCCGGAAGCCTCGGAGGACGCAGCCTCAGAAGAAGCGGCTGCGGAGGAAGCGGTGCTGGAAGCAGCGCCGCTGCAGGCGGTCAGGGCAGCAGCAGCGCCGACTGCGCCGACCACGGACAGAAAGCTGCGGCGGGAGATGAGGTTGGTTTTCATGAATTTCTCCTTTTACTTCCGGGCGCACTCGCCGTCCAGCCCGGCGGCGATGCGGACGCCGTGCTCAAGGCTGGGCAGGATGTACTCGAGGTTCTCTTTTACGGCCTTGGGGCTGCCGGGCAGGTTGACGATGAGCGTCTTGCCGCGCAATACGCTGGCGGCGCGGCTCAGCATCCCGCGGGGGGTGATGGACAGGCTGTGGTACCGCATGGCTTCGGCGATGCCGGGGGCGCTGCGGTCGGCCACGGCATAGGTGGCCTCCGGGGTGATGTCCCGGGGGGAGAAGCCGGTGCCTCCGGTGGTCAGGATGAGGTTCACCTGACGGCCGTCGGCCAGCCGGATGAGCTGGGCTTTCAGGGCCTTGGCCTCGTCAGGCAGGATCATGGTCTCCTCCACCACATAGCCTGCGGCGGTGAGCATCTCCACGATGAGGGGGCCGCTCTTGTCTTCCCGCTCGCCCCGGCTGCCCTTGTCGGACAGGGTGATGACGGCGGCCCGCAGGGGCGGGTCGGCTGCCGGGGGCAGAAGGGTCACTTCGTCGCCCACATGGATCTCGCCGCCCTCCAGCACCCGGGCGAACACGCCCTCCCGGGGCATGATGCACTCGCCGGTCTGCTGCTTGATGACGCAGTCGTTGTGGCACTCCTTGCCGATCTGGGTCATCTCCAGCACGACGCTGCCGATGGCAAACCGGCTGGTGACAGGCAGATTGCGGAAGTCGAAGCCCTCGATGACCAGATTTTCGCCAAAGGCGCCGTAGTCCACCCAGATCTTCTTGCGGAACGCCTCGATCTTCTCGGCGCTCAAAAGGCTCACCTGACGGTGCCAGCTGCCGCCGTGGGCGTCGCTGATGATGCCCCACTCCGGGGTCAGAACAGCGCTGGGCACCTCAGTCTTGACGGTGCCGCGCTTGGGGCTGGTGCAGATTGCCAGAAGTTTTCCCATAGATCGTTATCCTCCGATGCGATACATGCCGCGGGTCGCGGGCATGGAATTGTCTCCGAAATGATGTTCCCGGGGCTTTGCCCAGATGGTCTGCCGGATGGCCTGTGAAAGTGCGGCGTCGGTTGCGCCGCTGCGCAGAAGCTCCCGCAGGTCGCAGCCCGCCTCGCTGGCGAGGCAGGGGCGCAGGAAGCCTTGGCTCGTCAGCCGCACCCGGTTGCAAGAGGCACAGAACTTGCCGTGGACGGCGGCGATGAAGCCCACGTCACCCTCCCAGCCGGGGACGGTGTAGTAGACTGCCGGGCCGTCGCCGAGAACTGCGCTCTGTGCCGCAGGCAGAGGGGCGAACTCCGGCCAGCGGCGGGCGAACCGCTCCCGCAGCGCAGGCCCCGAGATGCAGGGCATGGCCGCGCCGTAGCCGATGGGCATTATCTCGATAAAGCGCACCTGCAATGGGTGCACCTCGGCGAGGGCGGCAAGGTCTTCCAGCTCGCCCTCGTTGACGCCCGCCTGCGGCACGCAGTTCAGCTTGACGGGGATGCCGCTGTCCAGCGCGGCGCGGAGACCTTCCATCACATGGGAGAACTCGTCCCGGGCCGTGATGCGCTGGAACACCTCCGGGCGGAGGGTATCGAGGCTGATGTTCACGCTGTCCAGCCCGGCGTTCAGAAGGGCGGGCAGCTGCCGGGCCAGCAGGATGCCGTTGGTGGTCAGGGTGACTTTGTGGATGCCGGGGATGGCTTTCAACCCCGCCACCAGCTGGTCCACGTCTTTGCGCACCAGCGGCTCGCCGCCAGTGACCCGGACGGTATCGATGCCGCACTGGGCAAAGAGAGCCGCGAGGCGGAGGAACTCTTCGTAGGTCAGCACGGCCTCCCGTTCCAGCTTCTCCACGCCGTCCGGCATACAGTAGCGGCAGCGCAGGTTGCACAGGTCGGTGACGGAGAGGCGGAGATAGTGGATATTGCGGCTGGAAGAATCAAACATAGCCGCCCTCCGCCCGGACATAGTGGCCGCTCTTGCCGCCGGTCTTTTCCACCAGATGGATCTCCCCCAGCTCCATCCCCTTGTCCACGGCCTTGCACATATCGTAGATGGTCAGCAGGGCCGTGGAAACGCCGGTCAGAGCCTCCATCTCCACGCCGGTGACACCGGCGGTCTTGACGGTGCAGAGGGCTTCCACAGCCCGCCGTTGAGGCAGGAGCCTGAAATCCACGCTCACCTTGGTCAGGGGCAGCGGATGACAGAGGGGGATCAGCTCGCTGGTGCGCTTGGTGGCCATGATGCCGGCGATGCGGGCGACGCCCAGCACATCGCCCTTCTTGACGGTGCCGCTCTCCACAGCGGCAAAGGCCTCTGCATTCATGGTGATGATGCCGTGGGCCACAGCCTCCCGGAAGGTGACGGCCTTTTCGCTCACGTCCACCATCACGGCATTGCCGGAGGCATCAAAATGGGTCAGATTGGTTTCAGTTGTACTCATATTTTTACGCTATCCTTCGTACAACCTCTCAGTCGGGCTTACGCCCGCCAGCTCCCCTTGTAGGGGAGCCTCTGGCGAAGAGAGAAAGCTTTCCGGAATGCCAAAGCCTCTCCTCGATAGGAGAGGTGGCATTGCGTCAGCGATGACGGAGAGGTTTGATTTATTTCAGCAATGCCCAAACCCGCAGTTGGGCCAGTGGCACTCGGCGCAGCCCAGACACAGGCCGCCCTCACCCAGACGGGCGATGTCCTCAGCGGTGATGGGGTCATCGGCCAGCAGGCGGGGCAGCAGCAGGTCAAAGATGGTGCGCTTGGCGTACATGACGCAGCCAGGCAGGCCGCAGACCGGCACGCTGCCCAGATAGCTCACGAGGAACATCGCCCCCGGCAGCACCGGTGCGCCGTAGGTGACGATGTCCGCGCCGGTGTTCCGGATGGCCAGCGGGGTGCGGTCGTCGGGATCCACGCTCATGCCGCCGGTGGTGAAAATAAGCTCACAGCCTGCGTCCCTCGCTTCCAGAATGGCGGTAGTGATGCCCGCCGGGTCGTCGTCGCAGACCTTGTGGAAGACCATCTCGCAGCCGTACTCCGCCAGCTTGCCCACCAGAATGGGGGTGAACTTGTCCTCGATGCGGCCCTTGAACACCTCGCTGCCCGTGGTGATGACGGCGAACTTCTTGGGCTGCATGGGCAGCACGTTCAGGATGGGCGTGCTGCCGGCTGCCGCCTGCATGGCGTCCATCTTTTCCTGCTCGATGACCAGAGGGATGATGCGGGTGCCGGCCAGTTTCTGGCCCTTTTTCACGGGCAGGTCGCCGTGGATGGTGGCGATCATCATCTGGGGCGTGCGGTTGACGGCCAGCAGGGCGTCGCGGTCGATCTTGAGAAGGCCGTCGCAGTCGGCGATGAGTTCGATCTTGCCCTCCTTCGGCTCGGTGCCGTGGATGTTTTTGCCCGCGGCAGCTTTATACAGCAGGGCGGCAGCCTCGTCCTCGTGGAGGATGCCGGGCTTCTTCTCCCAGACGTAGAGATTCTCTTTGCCGATGGAGAGCAGCACGGGGATGTCCTCGGGCTGGATGACATGGCCCTTGCGGAAGCGGGCACCCTTGAACTCGCCGGGAATGATCTGGGTAATATCGTGGCAGAGCACCTGCCCTGCCGCGTCTTCGGTGCGGATGAGTTTCATTGTGGTTTTCCTCCTTACAGCGTCGGCATCTGGGCCACGAGCCAGTCGGCCAGCGCCTGCGTTTCTTCGAGGCCGAAATCGGCATCCGGGATGTCGCCCACGACAGCCAGCGGCTGGAAGGACACCGGCGTGTCCGAGATCTCCCGGCGCACGACCTCGATCTTCGGCCAGCCGCTGTCCTTGAAGCCCTCCAAGAGGACGAGGTCGTAGCCGTGGCGCTCGAACAGGGCCAGAAGGTCCTGTTCCGTCAGGCGAAAGGCCTCGGTCAGCAGGTAGCGCTGGCCGGAGTAGACGGCCACACCCTCGGCCCCGGCCTCCCGCAGACGGTAGCTGTCGGTGCCGGGCACATCGGGGGTGAAATCGTGGCCGTCGTGCTTGATGACGCCCACTTTCAGCCCCCGGCTGCGCAGGGCAGGCAGGAGCTTTTCGAGAAGAGTCGTCTTGCCGCTGTTATGCAGGCCGCTGACGGCCAGCACCGCCGGGCGCTTCAGCTCCAGCTGCTCGGCAAGGATCTGTTTCGGTTCACTGTACAAAGAAAAGCACCTCCACTTCTTCGCCCGGGGCCACCGGGCCGCTGCCTGCAGGCAGCTCCACCAGACAGTTGCAGCCCATCATGGCCGACAGGCTGCCGGACGAATGGGCCTCGGCGCTGCCCTCACCGGGGATGGTCACGCTGCCGCCCATGGCCTTGGCCCGCAGGTAGCGGGCGACCTTGCTGGGCTTGGAAAAGCCAGTGGTCAGGGTGCAGGTGGTGCGGGGGAGGAGGCAGCCCTCCTCGCAGCGTCCCGCCGCCCGCAGCAGGGCCGGGATGGCGTATTGCTCCAGCGTCGCAGCGGCGGCGAAGGGGTTGCCGGACAGGCAGAACACCAGCTTGCCGTCGACCGTTCCGGCCAGCATGGGGCTGCCGGGCTTCTGGGCCACGCCTGCGAAGAGGAGGTCTGCATCCAGCGCTTCCAGCACAGCGGGCAGATAGTCCTTCTGCCCCACCGAGACGCCGCCGCTGGTGATGACGGCGTCACATTCTGCCAGCAGCTCCTTCATCTGTCCTGTGATCTCCTCCGGGTCGTCCGAGCAGTGCCGCCGCCGGACGCCGAAGCCCAGCTGCCGCAGCCGGGCGGCGTTCTGGATGCCGTTGGCGTCGTAAATTTTGCCGGGCGTCCAAGCTTCGCCCGGGGCCAGAAGCTCGCTGCCAGTGGCCAGAACGCCCACGGTGAGCGCTTTGCAGACCGGCACAGCGGCATAGCCCTGCCCGGCCAGCACCCCGAGGTGGGCCGGGGTGAGGACGGTGCCCGCCCCGGCGATGACAGTCCCGGCGGCGATGTCCCCGCCCCGGAACACCACATTCTCCTCCGGCTTCAGGGCGGCATAGAGCCGGACGGCGTCCTCGCCGCCGTCGGTCAGCTCCTGCATCAGGACGCAGTCCGCCCCCTCGGGCAGGGGCGCACCGGTCATGATGCGGGCTGCACAGCCTGCGGGCAGGGGAGAGGCGGGGGCATCTCCGGCGTAGAGCTTCATGACCACCGGCAGGGTGACGGGAGCTTCGCGGCTGGCCCCGGCGGTGTCGGCGCTGTGCAGGGCGTAGCCGTCGAGGGGGCTGCGGTCAAAGGGCGGCTGGTCCATCCGGGCCGACAGGGTCTCGGCGGCGATGTGGCCGACCGCATCGTCCAGCGGCAGGGTCTCCGCCGCCGGTCTTGGCAGGGCCGCAGCTGCATCCAGCACGCGGCGCAGCGCCTCAGAGGGCGCACAGAAAGGCTGTTTCATAAACTTCCTCCAAAAGCCCGCAGCGGCGCGGCCTGCTATGGCTCAGGCGGGCAGCGGCGGGGTGTTCTCTTTATCAAAAAGGCAGGTAAAAAAGAAGCGGAGACGTCTTGACCGAAAATCAAAACGCCTCCGCAGAAGCTCCGCACGTTCCGGACGAAAGACAGCTTGCAGGCTGTCTTTGCCGATGGCACTCCCCGGGCAGCGCCTGTCCTTGCAGTGACAGTGCGGCCCGGAAAGCCCCTGTGTGGATGGGAGGAGTTCTTTTTTTCAAATTGCAGCGTTTCTTCTGCGGGAAGGCGGCGGGGTTTCCCCCGCCACCCTTGAATGCCGGCTGATACAGCCCTTAGCATTGCGGCGCGGTGTCAGAGGCTGTTTCCGTAAGCAGTGTGCGCTGCTTATGGAAACGGCTTCGATTGCCGGACGGTTTAGACACCTTTGCTCAAAGAAGCTCTTATCCTGTTCAGTTGTGATGGACGGCTCAGTCCGTCCACTCGTCCACGTCGCTGATGGCTTTCGCATAGCGGCGGGTGAGGTGCTTGGTGGAGAAGAGGAACCGCTCATTCTGGTTGTTGGTCAGCTCCTCGATGTCGGCGTACTCCGGCCTGCCCTGCATGGCCTGCCACGTCTGCTCGATGGCCTCCTGCGTCAGGTCGTAGGGCGAGCGGCGGAAGTAGCGCAGCGGGGTGGCGCTGGGGTAGACGCGGGCGTTGAACCGCACCATCTCGGCCACCATGACGCAGAGATCCCTGTCCTCGATGAGCTGGGCGATCATCGCGTAGTTGTCGCTCATGTTGGCGCTGGAATAGTAGTAGGTGTCCTTCGCGCCGGCGCGGGAGACGATGTCTGCGCACTGGGGGTCAGCCGGCATCTGGGCCAGCAGCTCGTCGGCGTTCTCCACCTCGCTGACCAGCAGCGCGTGGGGCGTGACCAGAGCCGCCGCCGAGCGGGACCGGATGTAGCCTGCCAGCTCCTGCGCCGGGGTCAGCTCAGGCAGCTCCGGTGCGGTGACGGTGGGCTGGTCGGCGTAGGGGTCGCCCTCCGCCTCCGGCGCAGCGGCCAGAAAATCCAGCAGCTGCGGCTTTTCGGCATCGTCCGGGGTGCTCGTCTGGGCGGGCGCGGGCTGTGCCTCGGCCTGCTTTGCGGCCAGCGCGTCCGTCTCCCGCTCCACTGCGGCGATGACGTCCTCGCCGGTCTTGGCGGCGCTGCCGTCGAACATACTGCCCGTCTCCTTCAGGCGGCGGGCCGTCTCGCTGGCCGCGTCGATGTCAAAGACCTCGGCCTTCGGCTTCTTTTTCGCGGCCATCTCTGCCTTTTGCAGGTCGAGGATGACCTGCTCCGGGTCAGCGGCGGCGTCCACTGTGGTGGTGTAACCGGGTTTGCGTCTGCCAAACAGCATGATAGTTCCTCTCGTTTTTTAGAATAGATTACTGGGCTGCGGTCTCGGTCTGGCCGTAGATGCCGCGTGCTTCCAAATCGTCGGCCATGTCGCCGAGGTCGAACTTCTCCAGCGTCTCGCGGGTAGGCACACCGGTGGTCTTGTCCCAGCCGAAGATGTCATAGAAGAGGTCTTTTGCCTTCTCCATGTCGGCGCGGTCCAGCTTGGTGGTGCCTTCCTCGAATGCCTTGAAGTCCGGTTCCTTGTCGAAGACCCAGTCGCAGATGGCGTCGTGCTCCTGACGGAGGTTTGCGCTGCCGCAGTTCTTCTGGAAGCTGATGGCGGTCATGGCGCGCAGCATCTGGGTGATGCGCTCGCCTGCTTCCTGCAGACCGGCCTGCGTGTAGGTCTCGCCGGTGACGGCGGTCATGAAATCTGCCTGCAGGTCGAGGTCGCCGTGGTAGGCCCGTTCCTTGGAGGGAGACTGGGTCATGGGCCACATCCAGTTGCAGAGGGTGGCAGAGTCGTGGAAGTTCTTGTCGTTGACGCAGTAGGCGGCCAGCTTTGCCTTGTTTTCGTTGATGGGCGTGTAGGCCTTGGCCTTGTCGTAGCAGCCCTCGCCGAAGAAGTCCTCCATGACCTTTTTGGTCACCTCGTAGGGTGCGCCGGAGCCGGTCTCGCAGACGATCTCGTGGATCATGCAGTCACGGTTGTAGACGAGGTTGTACAGCATACCCACCTGCCATGCCTCAGCAGGGCCGTGGTGGTTGGGGAAGCCGTTGTAAATCAGGTTGGAGTTGGTAGCACCATCGTTGCGGTCCAGCCAGCTCTTGGGCAGGCCGAACTTTTCCATCATGGCCAGAGTGCCCTTTGCGATGACGGACAGGTCGCCCTCGCCGTAAGCCATGCGGCGGATCAGCTCGACCTCCCAGCGGGGATCGCCGGCCTTCTCCCACTCCCAGGGCAGAGAGTCGTACTCAGCCTCGCTGATGTACTTGGTGGCCTCCTCGCGCGGCATCCGCAGGATCCACAGCAGGTCGCGGTTCAGGTTGCCGTAGTTGTCCCACAGGCCCATATCATCCACAGCATGAGACCATGCCAGATTGATGACCATGGTGCCGTCGCCCTCGTACTTGAAGTCGTGCACGCCATCCGGGTAGACGCGGGTGCCGTACAGCACGGGCATACAGGTGTTGGAGTTGTGGGTGGGCAGGTCGTAATCGGCCAGCGGGTCCACATCATACTCGGTGTAGCAGCGGATGGGGCAGGAGGAGCAGCCGCCGTTCTTGACGGTGTACTCTGCTGCCGGTGCGCCGAAGTCGAAGTAGCCCTTGAAGCAGCGCAGCGCGATCTTGTTGATGTCGTTGTAGGGCTGCTCGCCGGTGTCCACGGGGCCGCCGGGAGCCTTTTTCCACATACGGCCCGGTGCGCCGGACCAGCGGTTCTTGCCGGAGGTGGCGCTGTACTCCGCCCAGCTCTGGGGCTGTGCGGGGACGTTGTGGTTGTTGTTGCCGCCGATGAGGTTGCCCATCATGTAGTTGGACAGCTCCAGCACCTTTTTGGGGTCGGCGACCTTGACGCTGCCGGTGCCGCGGATGGCCAGGCCCTTCAGCTTCTTGTTGCCCATGGCAGCGCCCAGACCGGCGCCGCCGGAGTTGCCAAAGCTGGTGTTCAGGGTGGAGTAGTCCACCAGATTCTCACCGGCAGGGCCGATGGAAGCGGTCTCGAACTCACGGCCGTTCTGCTCCACCATCCACTTGTTGGACGCGAACGTACCCTTGCCCCAGATGTCAGAAGCGTCCTCAATAGAGACCTCGTCGTCCTCGATGCGCAGGTAGACGGGCTTCGGGGAAATGCCGGTGATGACGATGCCGTCCCAGCCCGCATACTTCAGCATGGGGCCGATGTGGCCGCCCATGTGGGCGTCGATGATGGAGCTGCCCTTGGACCAGGTGGAGCGGAAGGTGACGTTCATGCGGCCGGAGCAGGGCACGCCGGCACCGGTCAGGGGGCCGACGCCGAAGATGACCTGTGCCTTCTCGTCGTAGGGGTCGAGGTCCATGGGAGCTTCCTCATACATGATGCGGTAGGCCATGCCCATACCGCCGATATACTTATGGTATTTTGCGTCATCCTGCGTGGTGATCTCGCCAGTGGTCAGGTCAACGCGCAGGATCTTGCCTGCCCAGCCATACGTTTCAGCCATTGTTGTTCCTCCTTACAGGTCCATGTAGGCAGCCTGTGCTGCGCTGGTGACGGCATCCCAGTCCACGATGGACAGAGCGCCGGACGGGCAGCCTGCCACGCAGGCACCGCAGGCGATGCACTTGGACGACTTGCCGGTCTCGGGGTTAACGGTGGGCATATGCCAAGGGCAGGCGTCGTGGCAGGCCCCGCAGCCGATGCACTTGTCGGTGTCCACCACGCGGATGCCCTGCTCGTTGGTCGTAATGGCCTTCTGGGGGCAGGCGTTGCCACAGGCGGGGTCCTCGCACTGGCGGCAGGTATCCGGGAAGTAGACAAAGCAGTTGTCATTGCCGGACAGCAGGCCGTTGCCGGCGCCGTCCAGATTCAGGCGGCGCTGGATCTTGACGCGGCTGATGTAAGAGGAGCACACGCCGTCGTTGGTCAGGGTGCAGTTGATCTCGCAGCGCTGGCAGCCGGTGCACAGGTCGGCGTTGACCACCAGCAGGCCCTGCGGCAGCGCCCAAGTGGCCACTGCGCCGCTGTCCACCTGCTTCTGCGAGCAGCCGAAGAGGGACAGCATGGATGCGGAGAGGGTAAGCCCTGCAAGGCTCTTGCCCGAGATCTTCATGAACTGGCGGCGGGTCATATCAGCCGTCAGAAAATCAGTTTTTGCCATAGGTTCCATTCCTCCGTTGAGGTCACTCTGCGCGGAGAACCTCAGTTACATAGAAATACGAATCGTTGACCACGGTGGTCACTGCCGCCGAGGTGATGGTCGCACCGGAAAGGGCGTCCACCTCGGTGAGGTCTGCGCTGACAGCGCCGCTATCGGACGGCCCGGCGGTCAGCCCGGCCTCGGCAAGACGGTAGGCCGACTGCTTTTCAGCCGACCAGTCCGCGTAGGGCAGAGCCTGCGCCTCGCCGTCCTGTGCGCTCTTGCTCAGGCCCGCAGCGTACAGCTTCCGGCGTGCCACGGCCTCGGCGCTGGAATCCAGCGGGGGCGGCAGCTCGTCGTCCAGAGGCTGTCCGTTCAGGGCCGAGAGGGTCAGCCCCGCCGCATACATCCTGCGGGTGGCCTCTGCCTCGGGAGAGGTGTCGGACACGTTCCACTGTGCGGGGTCGAAATCCTGTGCCGCAGCGGACGCATCGGATGCACCGGCTGCTGCATAGGCTGCGCCGGTGGCCGGGTCGGTCACGGTGTAGCTCTTGCCTGCCAGCGTAAAGGGAGCCGCGCCCTGGTACTGGGACGTGAACTCCGGAGCGACACACTGGCCGCCGAGGCTGTCCGTCTCCGCCTGTGAGAGGATCTCCACAGCGGAGACATTGCCCTCGGCGTCGATGGTCACGGCAGCCTGCACATCGCTCTGGAAGCCCTTCTGCACGCCCTCCACGCGATAGCTGCCGTCATCGAGCTGGTACACTGCGCTGATGCCGTAGGTGGCTGCATCCGCCTCCGACACCGGCAGCAGGGTGCCTGCGACCGTGGTGCGTGCGTTCTGCATTGCGATGAGGCCGACCGCCATGGCGATCGTCGCAGCGCCCATGGCCGCGTAGCCCGGCAGCCGTCTGCGCCACAGCGGGACGGGCGCAAACGGGTTGGTTGCCTGCTTCATGTTATCACCTGCCTGTTTTTTGGTTGTGCGGGAAAAGTTTCCCAGACACGAAAATGACCGCTCAGCCTGCTGCAACAAGCGGAGCGGTCCCTTCGTTAATATATTATCACATGGACGAGAAGTAAGTCAACGCGAACCGATGTCACCCCGCACTTTTTGACGATGTTAGCGGATGTTTCCGGCCGCAGAGCAGCTGTAAGCCATATTCCTGCGCCAGCTCCAGCGACTGCACGGTGGGCATGGTCTTGCTCACCAGTGCCGGGACGACTGCCCGGATGGCCTTGCGTACCATGTCCACCGGCACGCGGCCGCTGGTGTAGAGGACGCATTCGTGCAGCGGGACGCCGGCCAGCATCACGCTGCCCACGGCCTTGTCCAGCGCATTGTGCCGCCCGATGTCCTCGCAGGCGCAGAGGATGCGGCCCCGGTGCAGCACGAAGCAGCTGTGGACTGCGTGGGTGGCCTGATAGAGGGGCAGGCCCGCGCTCATGGCGGCGGTGAGGGCGTCCACCCATTCCGGCGGCAGGTCCAGATGGGGCGCGCCGCGCAGGGGCTGCAGCTCCACGGGGCTGCCCAGCGTGATGTTGTCGGTGCAGCAGCTGGACACCTCCTGCGCCGCTGCGCTCCGCGCCGTCAGCGGGTGGGTGAGGTGGACGCTGATCTTCAGCCCCTCGGCACAGACGGCGATCTGCTCCACTTCCCCGGCGGATGTGATCCACCCCTCCGTCAGCAGCCGCCCCAGCGCCAGCTGCGGCAGCAGCTCCGGTGTGCACACCACCCGGAATGCGGGCTGCTCATTGACATAGAGGGCTGCTGCGTGTTCTGTCGGTACGGCGGCTTCGGTGCCGTCCGGCAGGGATACGGTCTCAAAAGCGGCGGCTGCGCCGAAGCGGTCGTTGATCTGCATGGGGATATATCCTTTCTCCGGGCGGGGACTTTCTTTTATGCATCATGGAACGATGACACGTTTTTTCATGGACTGATTTTCGTATGATGTATATACCATAACTGGAAAGAGATTGCAAGAAGGAGTTTCAAATCAGAAAAAAGCGGGGTCGCAATAGGAAGAGAGCGATGCAAAGAAACGGTGCGTGCGCAGGATCATCGGCTCCGCCATCCCCGGCCTGCTTGCAGCCGGTGAAGTGACCGGCGGCGTCCACGGCGCAAACCGTCTGGGCGGCACCGCCGTGGCCGACTTTGTGGTCTTTGGCCGCATCGCCGGTGACAGCGCAGCCGCTTACGCAAGCGCACAGTAACGCAGAGGATCCGGTCGTAGAGATCTGGCACAGTTTGAAGAAATATTGAACGATGAAAGAATCGCATAACGGCAGGCAGAGCAGGCTCATCATGCAAACAACGAAAAACAGGAAGTTCCCACTGGGGAACGCCCTGTTGTACATATCGCTATCGTCTGTGGCTTTAATCGCAAGTTTTACAAGCAGAGCAATTCTCAACGACCTGCTTGCGATATGCAATTCACGGTTGTTGTCAACGAATCGAATCGTGAATTGCGATGGCAGGGTGCGTCCGGGGGGACGCACCCTGTTTTTTTACTATGCTTCATCATTTTCTGCGCGCAGCATCCGGTATCCGACACCAACATGGGTCTGAATCAGATGCGGCGCGTCCGGGTATCGTTCCAATTTTTTGCGCAGGGATGCCATGTAAACTCGCAAGGAAGCAATGTCATTTTCCTGCGTACTGCCCCATACTTTCTGCGTGAGGGAGGTATGCGTCAGCACTTTGCCCACATTATGCGCCAGCACACACAGCAGCTTGTACTCGATGGGGGTCAAATGCAATTCATTCTCGCTCAGCCAGACGCAGCCTGCCGAGAAGTCGATCTTCAAAGGACCATTGACAAAAACCGGGCTGTTTATACCGTCAGAAGCCAGCAGATTCAATCGGCGCTGCGTTACACGCAGTCTTGCCAGCAGCTCATCCACGGAAAACGGCTTTGTCAGATAATCGTCTGCGCCATTGTCCAGTGCTTCGATCTTATCAGAATCTTCGCTCCGGGCACTCAGGACGATGATGGGCAGGTTCGACCATGTGCGGACGCTGCGGATGACCTCGATGCCGTCTATATCGGGCAGCCCAAGATCCAGCAGCATGATGTCCGGATTGTGGCTGGTAGTCATCATGATCGCCGTTTCCCCATTGGAAGCAGTCAGATATTTATAGCCGTGGGTCTTCAGGGTCGTTGTGATCAGACACCGTACAGGAACATCATCCTCTACGACCAGAATGGACGGCTTATTCATGAATGTTCACCTCGCTTTGCGGCAGTGCAAAGGAAAAGACACTGCCATTGGGAATGTTGTCACGCAGGGTCAATGTTCCGCCGTGAGCCGTCAGGATCGCTCGGCAGAGGGGCAAACCCAATCCAAGGCTGCGGTGACTGTCCGCTATACGGCTCTGCCCGGTATAAAACATCTCGAACACCTGTGCTTTTGCGCGATCCGGAATGCCGGGACCGTTATCTGCAACGTCCACTACGACCTGATGGTCTTTCCGGTAAGCCGAAATCTGAATGACCGAGCCCACGGGGGTGTATTTGATGGCGTTATCCACCAGATTGACAACGACCTGCATGATCAGCCGTGCATCCACATTGACCAGGAGGATCTCGTCCCCATACTGTGTTGTGATGGTGTGTTCACAGCTTTTCCGGTTGACATGATGCAGTGCTTCTTCGATCATTTCGTCCATCAGCTGCGGCGAGATCTGCAGATTCATCCGCCCATCTTCAATGCGGGTGATGGAAAGCAGATTTTCCACCAGACCGATCAGCCATTGTGCATCGTCAAAAATATCGGTGCAGATCTTGTTCCGGGTCTCTGTATCCAGCGTTTCTCCGTTGGAAAGCAGATTGCTGGCATTGCCGGAAATGGAGGTCAGCGGGGTGCGCAGGTCATGGGAGATCGTGCGCAGCAGGTTTGCCCGCAGCTCTTCATTCCTTGCCTGCAATGCAGCTTGCTCTTTTTCCAGCGCGTTTCTGCGGTTTTCGATGGCCAGCGCACCTTCGCCCAGAATGGAAAGCAGCACACTGTTTTCAAAGGCATCCAGCGGTTTTTCGGACAGATCGATTCCGATCACTCCAAACACGCCGCCTCCGGTCCGAAGTGCAAGATAAAGTCCCTTTGCGTCCGGGTAGCTATCCGTGCCTGCACCGGAACGCTTTTTGTTGGCAAACGTCCAGTTTGCTGCATCACGTTCTTCCGGTGCAGAAAAGATGTTACACGGCACTTCCCCATCAATCTCAAAAACCTGTTCTGACCCAAGATCTCCGTTTTGTTCCGGGTAAACGATCAGACTCCGGTTCAGCAGCTTCATCAACTGGGACGCTGTCTGAGAGAGGATTTCTTCCTCGCTTTTTGCTCTCTGTAAAAGCTGATTTGTATCAAACAGTATTTTTGTACGGAACGCTGCCTGCGCAGACATTTTTGCATGATCCTTCAGCCGCGTTGTCAGGGTGCAGGTAATGATTGCAGAGGTCAGCATCAGGGCAAATGTAACCTGATAACCGGAATCATACGCATGGAATGTCAGGTATGGCTCGGTCATGAAGAAATTGTACAATGCTACACTGGCAACGGACCCCAGCACACCGCAGGTGTAGCCGCTGGTAAACCATGCGGTGAACAGCACCCCCAGCATATAGAGCATAATAATATTATAGCGTGCAAAGTCCAGTTGTAAGAAAAAGAAGCCGATGAGCGTGATGCAGCTCAGGATGCCTGCGGTGATCAGCAGATCACGGACAGACGGCAGAAGCGGACGGGTGAACAGCTTCCGTCCTGAACCGTAGCCGTTCTCTGCAGAAGCATCCGGGATGATGTAAATATCCAGATTAGGCGCAGTCAGCGTCAATTTTTCAGTCAGTGACGGTCCACTCCAGAAATGGCGGCGATGTACGCTGGAGCGCCCCAGTACGATTTTTGTAATGCCGGAGATCCGGGCAAACTCTGCGATCTGCTGCGGAATGTCATCCCCGTAGATCGTAGAAATGTCGGCACCTGCCTGCTCTGCCATACGAATGTGCTGCTGCAAGCGCCGACAGTCTTCTTTTCCCATCTGATCCGAGTCAGGCGTCCGGACATACAGAGCTGTAAAGGTCCCTCCAAACGCCTTTGCCATCGTTGCTGCCGTCCGCACGATCTTTGCATTGGAGGGAGAGGACGACAGACACGCCAGAATATGTTCAGTGGGTGGGTTGTTCTGATTCATAAAGATCACCTGCCTTGCCCACAGTATAGCACAATTTGATGGTTACGACCACCAGCCACGTCTTTTTCCTTCTTGTCGAATGATGTCCTTTCGCATGTGATCCAGCGCATCTGCTGCCCGGAAACCACTCAACATGACTCCAAGAACCATCAATAACAAAGCGACATCCATATGATCTGTCCTATCTTTTTAGAGCCGGAAACACTTCTGGATCGATGCGTATTTTCCCAAAACCAGCATACTTTCATCCCGGCACAGCTGCGTATCCGGCGTGATGTTCATATCGAGCTTTCCGTCTTTTTTCAGCGCAAGAATATTGATGTTATACTTTTTTCGGATATTGATCTCACCGATCGTACGATCCATCCATTCCGGCGGAATGGTCACTTCCATGATGGCGTGGTCGTCCTGCAGCTCGATATAATCCAGAATGTGTTCGGAGCTGTATCGGATCGCTGCCCACTTTGCCAGCTGCTTTTCCGGGTAGACCACTTCATCCGCACCGTTGCGCAGCAGGAACTTGGCTTGTACATCCCGCTCTGCACGCGAGACCACAAGCTTTGCCCCCAATTCTTTGAGCAGCGATGTTGTTTCCAGTGAGCTTTGAAAATTGCCGCCGATGGTTACGATACACACATCAAAATTGCCGACACCAAGGGAGCGCAGAAAGTATTCGCTGGTGCTGTCACCGATCTGTGCATTCGTCACATAGGAAAGCACGGCGTTCACACGGTCTTCGTTGCTGTCGATCGCCATGACCTGATGACCCAGCTCATTCAGTTCCTGCGCAATATGGCGGCCAAAACGGCCAAGTCCGATCAAAAGAATCGATTTCATAGTTGCCTCCTTTATCCGATTGCGATTTTCTCCTGCGGCAGACGAGAGTGGGCAGGGCTGCTACCAAATGCCGCATAGATCAACGTCAATCCGCCAACACGTCCCAAAAACATCAGTGCGATCAGCACCCCCTGCGAAAGGATGCCCAACTGCGGTGTGATACCCAATGTCAGACCTACTGTTGCCACAGCCGATGCGGTCTCATACAAACAGACCGACATCGGCAGCTGCTCTGCCGTAGCAATGACAAAGGCTCCGAGGAAGAACAGCGTCAAAT
>OLNJ01000654.1_pt1 | contig 25989 bp, 23 predicted proteins | sample 1672191 | NCBI WGS metagenome assembly OLNJ01 (sample SAMEA3136657, study PRJEB25190) | human gut metagenome | biome: human gut; feature: human-associated habitat; material: faeces | place: Austria | collected 2013 | reverse complement strand
TATATAAGTATAAAAGGAGTGTAAAAATGTATAAGAGACAAATAGAAGAGTATTTTAACTTACATAAAGATGAGATGTTAGAGGATATATGTAAAATTATAAGAATAAAAAGTGATCGCCAAGAGCCGAAGGAGAATATGCCTTTTGGTGAAGGTGTAGTTAAGGCTTTAGAAGAATCTTTAAAAATTGCAAGTAATATGGGATTTAAGACTACTAATTATGATAATTATGTAGGAGCTGTAGATTTTAATGATAAAGAAAAAGCTTTAGATATATTAGCTCACTTAGATGTAGTTCCAGCTGGAGATGAGTGGACAGTAACTGAGCCATATGAACCAGTAATAAAAGATGGTAAATTATATGGAAGAGGATCAGCAGATGATAAAGGGCCTGCAATAGTAGCCTTATATGCTTTAAAAGCAGTTAAGGATTTAAATATTCCATTAAGCAAGAATGTTAGACTAATTTTAGGAACTGATGAAGAGTGTGGAAGTGGAGATATTAAACATTATTATAAAATAGAAAAGGAAGCTCCTATGACATTTTCGCCAGATGCAGATTTCCCAGTTATAAATGTTGAAAAAGGTGGATTAAAAGGCCTATTTAATGCAAGTTATAGTGAAAGCAAAGAAATTCCTAGAATTCTTTCAGTAAATTCAGGAGTAAAGATTAATGTTATTCCAGATAAAGCAACTGCAGTAATTGAAGGATTTAAAAAAGAAGAGATAGAAAAATATTGTAAAAAAGCTACTGAGTCAACTGGAGTAAAATTTGTTGTAAGTGAATCAGATAATAACTGTGTAATTAACGCAAAAGGAGTAGGTGGACATGCTGCTCATCCTACTGGTGGAAATAATGCATTAACAGCTATTATTAAGTTATTAGCTTCTATGCCATTTGCTAAGAGCGAGGGATTTGAAAGAATATGTGCTATAAACAAATTACTACCTCATGGTGATTATTACGGAGAAGCTCTTGGAGTAAAGATGTCCGATAAGGTATCCGGAGAATTAACTTTATCATTTAATATTTTTGAGTATAGTACAACAGGGTTAAAAGGAACGTTTGATTGTAGAGCTCCACTTTGTGCTAATGATGAAAATTTAAGAGATGTCGTTGCTAAAAACCTAAAGATTAATGGAATTGAATTAGAACCATGCAATGTATCTGATGGGCATTATGTGGACGAAAACTCTGATTTTATCCAAACGTTATTAAGATGTTATGAAATGTATAGCGGTAAAAAGGGTGAGTGTATAGCTATTGGTGGAGGTACTTATGTACACCGTCTAAAAAATGGAGTAGCATTCGGTTGTACAATGCCAGGAACTGATAATAATATGCATGGAAATGATGAATTTGCAGTAGTTGATGAATTATTATTAAGTGCTAAAATATTTACTCAAGCTATAATAGAATTATGTAAATAATAATATACTATAATCAATTAAAAAATATAGGAGTGATATTAAATGGGTTTATTTAATGGAATTATAGGAAATGCATCAGAAGTTGATATAAATAAGTTGGCTCAAGATTATGATAAGTTATTAGGGCCAAGTGAACGAATTGAAAAAGCATATAAATTAATAAGAGATATGATTATATTTACTAATAAGAGATTAATAATAGTTGATAAGCAAGGAGTGACAGGAAAGAAGACTGAATATCGTTCAGTACCATATAGAGCTATTACTAATTTTTCAGTAGAAACTGCAGGGCATTTTGATTTAGATGCAGAACTGAAAATTTACATTTCAGGAATGAGTATGCCAATAGAAAAGACTTTCAGCAGTGGATGCAATATATATGAAGTTCAAGCTATACTTGCAGAGTATTGTAGTAAATAAGAGAAATAACAGGAGAAGAGGGTATGTGGATAAGGGTACAAGATGAAAAGACATTAGTAGAACCTAAGATAATTGAAATTACTAAGGGAATACTGAAAAAGTCCAAATATACTATTGTAGGTAAAGTTACTAATAGTACTCAGGAGATGGTAGTAAATTTAGGGACATATGATAGTGAAGAAATTGCAGATAGGGTATTTGAAGAGATTGAACAAGCGATTCTTAGTGATAAAAAAATATATGTAATGCCAGAAAGTAATGGAATATATTAATTTAAAGAGAAAAGTGTGGTTATACATTAGTATAACTACACTTTTTATATTTTAAATGTGTTTTTATATAAAATAGTTATAAAAAATGTTATTATAATATTAGAAAATTATTGAAATAAATACATAAAAAGTATTTGAATTTCTAAAAGGAATGGGGGCTATAAATGAATATTAGAGAAATTTTCGACCAAAAAAAATTGGTGTTTTCTTTTGAGGTATTTCCACCTAAAAGTACTTCTCCAATAAAAAATATATATAAGGCGTTAAATGAACTAGTGAAATTAGAACCAGACTTTATAAGTGTTACCTATGGGGCAGGAGGAAGCACTATAAACAATAAGACTACAGAGATATCATCTCTTATAAAAAATATTTATGGAATAGAATCATTAGCACATCTAACTTGTATTTCTTCAACTAGAGAGCAAATAGTCGATATAACTGAAAGATTAAAGCTTGAGGAAGTTGAAAATATATTAGCTCTAAGAGGTGATGATAATGGTACACGCTGTGGAGATTTTAATTATGCTAATGAATTAATAAGTTATATTAAAGAAAAAGAAAGTTTTAATATAATAGCTGCATGTTATCCGGAAGGACATATTGCAAATAAAGATATTAAATTAGAGATTGATAATATAGAAAGAAAGATTGAAAGTGGAGCAACTAGCTTTATATCTCAACTGTTTTTAGATAATAATATTTATTATAAATTTTTAGAAGAGATAGAAAAAAGAAATATTAAAACTAATATTCAAGCAGGAATAATGCCTGTTATAAATGCAAAGCAGATGAGGAGAATAACTGAACTCTGTGGTGCAACTATACCTTTAAAGTTTAAAAAGATAATGGAAAGGTATGAGAATAATCCAGAAGCTTTAACGCAAGCTGGTATAGCTTATGCAACAGATCAGATAATAGACTTATCTTCAAGCAATGTAGATGGAGTTCATTTGTATACAATGAATAATCCATATGTTGCAAAGAATATAAGTAAGAATATAGGAAAAATAATAAGTTCGATAAATGAAGTTCAAAATGTATAGTAAAAAGGAGAGTTTGAGATGGAAAAGGTAGAAAGTTTTGAATTAGATCATAGAAAAGTAAAGGCACCTTATATAAGGAAATGTTGTGTTTTAAATGGAGAAAAAGGTGATAAAGTAAGTAAGTTTGATGTTAGATTTCTTCAACCTAATAAAGAAGCATTTGGAACAGCTGCAATGCATGGATTAGAGCATCTATTAGCTCATACATTAAGAGAGAAGTTAGAAGGTGTTATAGATTTATCACCAATGGGATGTAGAACAGGATTCTATCTAACTATTTGGGGAGATAGGGAGTGTAGGGAAATAAAAGAAGCAGTAGAATATTCTTTAAATAAGGTTTTAGAAGCAACAGAAATTCCAGCAAAAAATGAAGTCCAATGTGGCAATTATAGAGATTTATCGCTTTTTGGAGCACAAGAATATGCTAAAGAAGCATTAGAAAAGGGTTTTTCACTTAATATTTATGGAGAATAATTTAAAGATAGATATAAATGAGGTATTAAGATATCTAGGATATAGAGGTCAAGAAATTACTAATGAACTTATGGAAGAAGTTGAAGAAGCCATTAAAGAAAGTAAGAGTTTGCTTAAAGTTAAATATGTTTGTAAAGAATTTAAGATTACAAAAAATAATAGTGAGATATTATTAGAAGGAACAAATTTAAGATTAAAAGGTAAAGATATATTTAACTTATTACAAAATAGTGATAAGTGTATATTGATGGCAGCAACTGTTGGTAGTGATATAGAAAGAAAGATTAAGTTTTATAGTAAAATTAATTTAACTAAAGCTTTAATATTAGATTCTTGTGCAACAGCGGCTGTTGAAGAAGTATGTAATAATTTACAGGAAAGTATAGGAAGAGAGATGCTTAAAGGTGAAGAAAATTTCACCTTTAGGTATAGTCCTGGATATGGAGATTTATCTTTAGATATACAAAAAGATTTTATAAGTATTTTAGATTGTGAGCGAAAGATTGGAGTAAAGGTTTCTAGCAATATGTTATTATTTCCCAGGAAATCTGTCACAGCAATTTTAGGAATAACTAATAAGAAGCAAAATAGAGATAGATGCAAAGAGTGTAGTAACTTTGAAAGATGTAACTATAGAAAAGGGGATAAAAGGTGTGGACGTTAGAGAATTAATTAAAGATAGAGTAGTTGTATTTGATGGAGCTATGGGAACTATGCTCCAAAAAAGAGGATTAAGGCTTGGAGAAAATCCAGAAGTAATTAATTTTACAAATGAGGATACTGTAATAGATATACATAAGGAATACATAAAAGCTGGAGCAGATATTGTAACTACTAATACTTTTGGGGCTAATGAGATTAAATTGAAAAACACACCATATTCAGTAGAAGAAGTTGTAAGCAAGGCAGTAACTTTAGCTAAGAAAGCAGTTTCTAATAATGAGGTATTAGTAGCTTTAGATATAGGGCCTATAGGAGAACTTATAGAACCTATGGGAACATTATCTTTTGAGCATGCAGTAAATATATTCAAAAGAATAATAAGAGCTGGAGATAAAGCCGGAGTGGATTTAGTATTAATAGAAACTATGACTGATCTTTATGAGATGAAGGCAGCGATATTAGCATGTAAAGAAGAAAGTACATTACCTATATTTGCAACTATGACTTTTGAGGAAGATGGAAGAACTTTTACAGGGTGTCTTCTAGAAAGTATGGCGATAACACTTGAAGGATTAGGGGTAGATGTGCTAGGGGTAAATTGTTCTTTAGGTCCGAAGGAACTTTTACCTATATTAAAAAGAGTAGTTTCAAATACTAATATCCCAGTAATGGTTCAGCCTAATGCAGGTTTACCTAAAATTATTGATAATGAAACAGTATATTATATTACTGCTTCAGAGTTTAGAGAAAGAGCAGAAGAGTTTGTAAATAATGGTATATCAATTATTGGTGGATGCTGTGGAACAACACCACAATTTATTAGCGAGTTATCTAAGCTTAAAAGTTTGAAAATATTAGAAAGAGAAAAAGTTACAAAAGCTGTACTTACAACACCTTCTAAGTTAGTGGAAGTAAATGAAGTAAAAGTTGTTGGAGAAAGAATTAATCCTACAGGGAAGAAGCTCTTTAAAGAAGCTCTTAAGAAAAATGATATAGATTATATATTAAGACAAGCTATAGAGCAAGTTGAAGCAGGAGCTGACTTATTAGATGTTAATGTTGGATTACCTGAAATAAATGAAGAAGAAATGATAATTAAGATAATTAAAGAAATTCAGTCTATTTTAGATGTACCACTTCAAATAGATTCTAATGACCCTAATGTTATTGAAAAAGGCTTAAGATACTATAATGGTAAACCCATAGTTAATTCAGTAAATGGTGATGATGAAGTTTTAGATAGTATTTTACCAAGTGTAAAGAAATATGGAGCTGCTGTAGTTGGATTGACATTAGATAGCAATGGAATACCTAATAAAGCTATTGATAGATTTAAAATAGCAGAAAAGATAGTAAGTAGAGCATTAGAATATGGAATAAATAGAGAAGATATATATATTGATGCATTAACTCTTACAGTATCGGCACAACAAGAAGAAGTAGTAGAAACATTAAAAGCTTTAAGAATTATTAAGGAAAAGTTAGGAGTTAAGACTGTTCTAGGTGTATCAAACATATCATTTGGAATGCCAATGAGGGAAATTATAAATGAGACTTTTTTAGTGATGGCAATGGAAGCTGGACTTGATTTGCCTATAATAAATCCTAATAAAGAGAATATGATGGGAGCAGTTAGAGCTTTTAAGGTATTGAAAAATTATGATAAAAATGGAGCAAATTATATAGCTGCTTATGGAAATAAGAAAAATGAAGTAGCTAATAAAGTAGAAGGTAAAAAAGAAATTTTAGATATTAACATATTAGAAAATTGCATTTTAAAAGGTTTAAGAAATTCCACAAAAGAGATTACATTGAGGCTTTTAGATGATAAAAGAGAATTGGATATAGTTAATGAGGACTTAATTCCTGCATTAGATAAGGTAGGAAAAAAATATGAAAATGGAGAGATTTTCTTACCTCAATTAATTCAAGCTGCAGAAACTGTAAAGGTAGCTTTTGATATTATAAAAGAAAGACTTGTGTTAAGTGATAAAGGAAGTTCTGTAGGTAAAGGGAAAATTATTTTAGCTACAGTTCAAGGGGACATTCATGATATAGGTAAAAATATAGTTAAAGTTATATTAGAGAATTATGGCTATGACATAATTGATTTAGGTAAAGATGTAAATATAGAAAAGGTAGTAGAAGAAGCAGTGAAAAGTGATGTTAAGCTAGTTGGCCTTAGTGCACTTATGACGACTACTATAAAATCTATGGAGAAGACTATTCAACAATTAAAGATTAATGACTATAAAGGTTATATAATGGTTGGAGGAGCTGTAGTAACTGAAGAGTATGCTAAAAAAATGGGGGCAGATTATTATGCTAAAGATGCCAATGATTCTGTAAAGATAGCTAAGGAAGTGTTTGGAAAGTGATGCTATTAAAACTTAAATTGTGATTAATAAAAAGTGATAAATATTTTTAAAGATTAATTATTAACTTAGATAATGGGGGAATAATATGAAGAAACAAAAGTATTTAAAAAATTTTTTAAAAGCAATAGGAATTTTATTTTTAGCTATAATTGTAATCGTTGGTTTATATGTTGCATATATGAGTATTCAATATTATAGGATTGATGATAATGTTGTAGTTGAGGATGAAAATCCATCGGATATAATTCTTACAGCTAAAGAGGAACATTCAGTAATAACATATAATATTGGCTTTGGAGCCTATAATCATCAATTTTCATTTTTCATGGATAGCGGAGAGATGAAAGATGGAACACAGGTTGTAGGAAGTGATTCTAAAGCAGAGAGTAAGGAAGTTGTAATTGAAAATACTAATAATTCCATAGATTTTGTTGATAATTTAGATGCTGATTTTTATCTTTTCCAAGAAGTAGATACTAAAGCTACTCGTAGTTATAATGTAAATCAATATGAGATGTTAAAGAGATTAGGTTCAGAGTATTCTTTAAGCTTTGCAAATAACTTTCACTCTGCATTTTTAATGTACCCATTTACAGAGCCACATGGCTCAGTTAATTCTGGATTAACTACTATGAGTAAATATAGAATAAATGAATCTATAAGAAAGCAATATCCAGTAAGTACTGATTTTATTACTAAGTTTACAGATTTGGATAGATGTTTTTTACTTTCTAGAGTTCCTGTTGATAATGGAAAAGAATTAGTATTAATAAATACTCATATGTCAGCTTATGACGAGGGTGGAGCAATAAGAAAAGAACAGTTAAAGGTTCTTAATGAAGTATTAGAAGCAGAGTATGAAAAAGGTAATTATGTTATTGTCGGCGGAGATTTCAATCATGATATAGCTGATACAAAAGAGTTGTTTGAAAGTAATCAAAATATTCCAGAATGGGTTTATCAGTTAGATGATAATGATTTAGAAGAGGGATTTACTTTTGTAATAGCAGATAATTATAAAGAAGTTGCTACTTGTAGAAGTACTGATATGCCTTATGTAGAAGGTGGAAATTACACAGTAGTTATAGATGGATTTATTGTATCAGACAATATAAAAAGTTTTAGGGCGGAAAATTTAGATGCTAACTTTGTATCATCTGATCATAATCCAGTAGCATTATATTTTATACTAGAATAGTAGAAATTTTATATCAATTTGGCTCTATGCTTGATGATTAATGATAAAAAAGCTTGGTTATAAATGCCAAGCTTTTAATTTTGAACTTATTTACAAATAATTACGTAATATCATAGTTATCTTTCTCAAATACTATAATTAACGTATGGTATTAGGAGGATAAGATTATGGATAAAGAATATAATAGTAATATTTTTAGAACATATAAATTAGATTACTTTGGAAAGTATCATTTTTATGAAGAGAATGAATTAGTTAAAGAAAAAGAAGATGGAGAATATATTTTAGAAAATTTAAAAAAGAGTAATAGATTTGATTATAATGGAGCATCATATACATTTACGAAGTTTGGAAATATATCTGAAGGAAGAACAGAAAAAGATGTAGATTTAACAATTAAAGAGAATGATTATAATGTTGATATTAACGGAGAAGTAGTTCATTTAGATTTAATTTATAAGATGGATATAAAAAAATTAGAAGATCACTATAGAATAACTACAAGGATTAGTGAAAAGGGAGATACAGTATCTTGCTTACTTTATATAGATTTAGAGAATGGAGAAGATTTTATTAATGGATTAAATCATGTTAAGGAAGCACAAATAGAACTATCTCGACCAAAAGATTAAAAATCTATATTATATTTAAAATATATTAGAACGTTAACTATTTATTAAGTTAGCGTTTTAAATTATGTAATAAATTGTATATAATGTATAATATAGTTGTTAGCAATTTGTATTGGGGTAGATATTAATGAACGAAAAGTATAAAAGGTTAAGTTTATATTATAGAGATTTATGGTGGAAGAGTAGTTGTGATTTACAGTTGACTATGACTAAATATACTTTAGAAGAAAAGCAAAGACGTGAAAAAGATTTTGATGTACTTATAGATAAGATTATAAAGTATATTGAAAGCTTTCCTAAAGATGAAAAGAAGAGAGAGAGTTGGAGAATAAAGGGGAATGATTATATTGAAAAAATAATTTCTTCTGAACGTATATTTAAATTAGGTGTTATTGATAAAGAAATGAAAAGTGCTTTCATCAAATCAACAAAAGATTTCATAAAAGCATCTAAGTCTTTTGACAGTACTCTATCTTATGAAGATATAGGACAAGCAATGAGAAATGTATGGATAGTGAATATGTTACAACAAGCCTTTGGAGAAACGATTAGATTTAATAATGGAGTTTTTGGATATAGTATGCTGTATCCATATACAGATAACTATTTAGATAATATTGATATAGGATTAGAAGAAAAGATTTCTTTTAATAAGAGATTTACTAAAAGACTTAATGGTGAGAAGGTTATGCCATTAAATAAACATGAGGATAAGGTTTATAATCTTGTTTCCTGTATTGAATCAGAATTTAAGAGAGAAAAATTTAATGATGTATATGATAGTCTTTTACTTATACAGGAAGGGCAAAAATTAAGTCTTAATCAGCAAGAGGAAGAGAGCATTCCTTATGAAAAAGATATTTTAGGTATATCTATTGATAAAGGGGGAGCATCAGTGATCGCTGATGGAAATCTTATTAGAGGAACTATGAGTGAGGAAGAAGAAAGGTTTGCTTGGGGCTATGGATTTCTATTGCAGTTAGGTGATGATTTACAGGATATAAAAGCTGATAAAGAAAAGAAGCATATGACAATAATGTCTCAGCTTGCAGGGAAATATCATTTAGATAAAATAGTTAATAAACTTATAAATTTAACTATTTATGTAGTAGATAATGCTAAATGTTTTGTATGTAAAAGTCCTAATGAGCTTAAAGAATTAATAAAAAATAATTGCAACTATATGGTTTTATTTGCAATCATTGATAATAAAGAATACTTCTCAAAAGAGTATATAAATGAAATTAATGACTATTTGCCATTTACAATTGAATTCTGAGGAGGTATTAAACAGAAAATAAATGATAAATTTAAGAAATTAAAAAAAGAGTATCATGGAGTTTCTGTAGAGGATATATTAATGGAGTTTTGTATGTAAATAAAGTGCGAAGCACTTTGGTGAAAAGTTTGACTTCGTCAAAGGGGAAAATGTCACTGACGTGACAGTGAAAATATTGCTTATGGCAATAGTGAAAAGTGTCTACATTAGTACCTTTCGCTTTAACATAAGTTAACTTTTCCCCGCTACGCTAGTAGCCTTTTAACTTCGACGAAGTCGACCTTTCACCTGTGAGCTTCGCGAACAATTTATTTTTATTCTTCGTCTTGAAGAGCATCGTATCCTTCTTCGTTAGTCCTTATTTTAACTACATTTTCTACTGGATAAACAAAAATTTTTCCATCACCAATCTTACCAGTATATAAAGCCTTCTTAATAGTATTTATTAGTGTTTCAACTGGGATTTTACATATTACAATTTCAACTTTAAGCTTAGGTAATAAAGTAACTTCTACAGGAGTACCTCTATAGTAGTTAGTAGAACCTTTTTGCATACCGTATCCTAGTACATTAGTAACAGTCATACCTGTAATTCCAAGATTATCTAATGCTAACTTTAAAGCATCAAATCTATCTTTGTTAGTTATTACAACAACTTTAGTCATCTTACTTCCATCAGTAGGACCATTATATACAACGGGAATAGTGTCTACAGTGCTCATAGGAGTAGTAGTAGGAACAGAAAGACCTGTAGTAGTAGTAGGAACAAACATAAAATCAGCATAACTACTTTCTAAACCATGTTCAAATTTATCAAGACCTAAGATTTCTTCTTCAGCTGATACACGAAGTCCAACAGTTTTCTTTATTACTAGAAATACTATTGTCATTGTAACTAAAACCCAAAGAATAACACAAAGTACACCAAGAATTTGAGTTCCTAAGAATTTAAATCCACCACCGTAGAATAATCCACCATCTAAAGCAAATAAACCAGTTAAAACTGTTCCTAATGCACCACATACACCATGAACAGAAATTGCTCCTACAGGGTCATCTATCTTAAGTTTTTTCTCAATAAATTCCACTGCAAAAGTTAATACTAATCCAGCTATAACTCCAATAAAGAATGCACCACTAGGAGATACCATGTCACAGCCAGCTGTTATGGCAACAAGACCAGCTAGTGAACCGTTTAATGTCATAGAAACATCTGGTTTTTTATATTTAATCCAAGTAACTATCATAACAACTATTGTAGATGAAGCAGCAGCAATATTTGTAGTCATAAATATGTTACTTGCTGATAAAAGCATTGCATCTCCAGTCATTGAAACAGTCGAACAACCATTAAATCCAAACCAACAGAACCATAATATAAATACTCCTAAAGCTCCTAGTGTAAGGCTATGGCCAGGTATTGCATGAGCTTTCCCATCTTTAGAATATTTACCTATACGAGGTCCAAGAATTTTAGCACCAACTAATGCAGCTATACCACCTACCATATGAACAGCAGTGGAACCAGCAAAATCATGAAATCCCATTTGTGATAAGAATCCACCACCCCAAATCCAGTGGCCAGAAATAGGGTATATAAGCGCACTAATAATTAAACTATAAATACAGTAAGCAGAGAATTTTGTTCTTTCTGCCATTGCTCCAGAAACTATTGTAGCTGCAGTTGCACAGAATACAGTTTGGAATATTACAAATGTAAAAGTAGGTAGTGAAGAACTATAATCCCCTCTAATAAATAAATCCAAACTACCTATTAATGGGCCATCTCCAGCAAACATAAGGCCAAATCCAATAAACCAAAAAACTACAGTTCCAATAGCAAAATCCATTAAGTTTTTCATGATTATATTTCCTGCATTTTTTGCTCTAGTAAAGCCTGTCTCAACCATAGCAAAACCTGCTTGCATGAAAAATACTAATACAGCCCCAAATAAAGTCCAAATTGTGTCAAGTGATGAATACATAAATAATTCCCCCTTTTTTATTGTTATAAAAATAGAGTGAATTTTACTGACTATGCAAAGTAAAATTCACTCCATTGTGATAGCTATTAAATTTATAAAATAAAAAGGCACTTTGAACTATTTTAGTTCAAAGCGCCTTTGCTTTTTATGCTAATTATTATATTACAAGATATTGGGAAAAGGAAGTGTTTTTTTAAAAAAATTATAAAATTTATTTGTTAAACTGATTAGTTTTACCCATCATATATGCTAATTTAATCATATCCTTTTCTTCATCAGTAATATTTCTATTATACATTTTTTCAAATTGATTTATTAAAGCTGAAGTATCAATACTAGTTTTTGTATGTTTTTCTCTCTTATTATCAGTGTAAATATATAATTGAGGTTTCATTCTTTTGTTGTAAATTTTTTTAAAGACTTCAGCTGTGTAGTAAGCATCATTAAACGCATTGTGAAATTCAGATTCTATAGGTATTTCAAGCTGTTCTGTAGCTACCTTTAAACCAATTTTTCTACCTTTTGAATATTTTAATGCTTTAGATAAGTAACACTGAATATCTATATATTTTTTGGGAATAGCATCAGAAGATAATTTGTAATAATTAGCGTTTCTTATTAATTCTTTAATATCATTAACTCCCCATAAAACTAAAGTTGCATCTTCTGTTCCGATAAAATTGATAAAGTCTTTGTAAACATCTATAAAAAATTTAGCTGAATTTATTTGCTCATAATTTATATTAGTTAATTCTTCTACGTAAGGATGAATAAGTTTATGAACAGTTGGTTTAATAAAAGAATTGAAGGTCGAAATTGTGTTAAAGTTACTGTCCAATTTTAAAGCTCCTATTTGAATTATCTCGAACATAAGGGGGGATTTTTCAGTAGTTTTATTATCAGGATGTTGTTGATTAAATTCTAAGTCAAATATTATATAATTCATTTTTTCACCTACATGAACTTATGGTATTAATATTATTAGTTTTGCACTTGTTATTAGGAATATTACTTTATAATAATTCCAAAAATACATTAATAAGCTATGTAATATATTACAATAAATAAAAGTGAAATTAAAGAGTAAGTTTCCAAAATAATGACATTTAATATTTTATATAGTATAATTATTTAAAAAATGTAGAAAAGAGTAGAAAAATGACGAAAAAGATATCAATTAAAGCTACTAAGACTCTTATATTTATATTTATTTTTATTTTGGGTTTTGGAGGAGTTAAATGTGATGCTTATGATGGTATAAGTTTTAGTAATATAACTATAGAGGATGGATTATCACAGGCTACTGTTGAAACTATTTTACAAGATAAAAAAGGATATATTTGGTTTGGTACTAATAATGGATTAAATAGGTATAATGGTTATGATTTTAAGGTATATAACCATGAAAAAGGTAATCCTAGCAGTATTATTAATAATTATATAGTTGATTTAAAGGAAGATTTTGAAGGTAATATATGGGTTGGAACAGCAAATGGAATCAGTAAGATTAGCTCCGATGAAGAAACTATTACGAATTATTCACAGGGAGAAGAAAATGGAGGATTATCTCATTATAATATATGGGAAATACTGATTTTGAGAAATGGGAAAATATTAGTATCTACAGCTAATGGATTAAATTTTTACGATGAAAAAACAGATTCTTTTAAAAGAATTTTTAATGATGATAGTTTATCTAGTCAAATGATTTATTCGATTGATGAAGATAGTGAAGGTAATATTTGGCTAGCAACTGACAATGGGTTAAATATGATATCAAAAGAAACTGGTGAAATAACAAGATATTATCATGATGATACGAAAAACTCCATAGCAGAAAATCGTATTTATAAAGTGTATTGTGATGATAATGGATTTATATGGTTAGGTACATTTACAAAAGGTGCATCAAGAATAAACAGAAAAACTGGAGAGATTACTAACTATTATAAAGATTCATGGGGATTAGATAAATATCCAGGAGAACATATAAGAGATTTTTATAAGGATAGTAATGGTGATCTATGGATTTGTAGTAGCAATGGTTTAGTTAAATATGATTATAATAAGTTTATATTATATAACAATAAGGTCTATGATAATAGAAGTTTAGTTAATGACACTGTATTTACAATTATAGAGGATAGGACTGGAATGCTATGGGCTGGAACTTATGCTGGAGTGAGTGTGTTTGATTCATCTAATAGCATTGTTCATTATAAAAATGATCCTTTTGATAGCACAACTATTAGTGAGAACATGATTCAAAGTATTTATGAAGATAATGATGGCTATTTATGGGTAGGTACTCATACAAAAGGAGTTGATATTTTAGATGGTGATAGGAAAAAGATAAAAACTCTTAGTTTTGAAGATAATGAAATTATAAGTGGAAATAGAGTAAATGCTATAAAAGGTTATAAGAATTATATTTTCCTGGCAACAAATAATGGGCTAAATATAATAGATAGAGATAATAAAAGTATAAAAATAATAAAAAAAGAAGAAGGTTTAGAAACTATAAATATTAGAAATCTTTGGGTTGATGATAAAGGATATCTTTGGATAGGAACTATCGATGGAATATTTGTAATGAATATTGATACAAATAAAATTGAAAATGTAACTTATATATTAGAAAATGCTGAAACAGATGACTACTATAGTGGTTATATTTTTCAAGATAGCGAAGGAATATATTGGATAGGTAACTTTGTTAATGGAGGATTAACTAAGATAGATCCATATACTAAAGAGGTTACTAACTACAAGTATGATAGTAATAATAAGAATTCATTAATAGATAATGTTGTAAGGACAATTGTAGAAGATGGTAAAGGGAATATATGGATAGGAACAAGTGAAGGATTAAGTGTTCTAGATAAAAAGACAAATAGCTTTACTAATTATACTACAAAAGATGGATTACCTAATGATACTATTTATGGAATATTAATTGATGATGAAGATAATCTATGGTTATCAACTAATAATGGATTATCTAGATTTGATATTTTAAATCAAAAATTCATGAATTTTAATATAACTGATGGCCTTCAAAGCAATGAATTTAATGGAGGAGCATATTTTAAATCAAAGTCAGGAGAATTCTTCTTTGGAGGAATAAATGGAATGAATTCATTTTATCCTGCTGATATAAAATCAAATAATTATAGTGAAAATGTAGTTTTTGATGAATTTCGTGTAAATGGAATAAAGGTTAGAGATATTAATGGAAAAGTATTTTCACATGATCAAAATAATATAGGTATTCAAGTTTTTTTACCAGAATATAAAAATAGTAAAAATATAAGATATTATTATAGTCTTAATGATGATGATTGGATGCCTATGGATAAGACAACAGTACTGTTTAGTGAACTATCTCCTGGAAAATATAATTTTAAAATAAAAGCTATGAATAGTAATGGTATTGTTAGTGAGAGTAATGAATTAAGTTTCAAAATAAAAATGCCATTTTTAATTAGTTATCCAGCATTAGCCTTTTACCTTATTGTAATTATAATAATGATAAAATTACATAAAAATAAATTAAATAGATTAGATACTCTAGTTGATAGAAGAACTAAAGAGTTACGTGATGAGATGGAAATAAATAAAACTCTTTTTGATAAGATTATTAAATTAGAGAGAGATAAAAATAGCTATTTTATAAATTTATCTCATGAGTTAAGAACTCCATTAAATGTTTTACATACCACAGAACAGCTTATAAGTACTTTAAATAAATCTGGTAATATTGAAAGAAGTAAATTAGATTATTATATGTCTATTATGAGAAAAAATAATAATAGACTTTTAAGGTTGATTAATAATCTAATCGATATTTCTAAGATGGAGAATGGTAAATATAAAATAGAAAAAGAAGAAGTAGATATTGTATATCTTGTAGAAGAAGCTGCACTAAGTATGAAGGAGTATATTGAGGAGAAAGGAATAAGTCTTATAATAGATCCAGAAGTTGAGGAGAAAATTATAAGATGTGATGGTGAAGATATTGAAAGATGTATACTAAATCTTATTAGTAATGCTACAAAATTTACACCAGAAGGTGGAGAGATTACAGTATTAATTGAGGATTTGAATGAAAAGGTTAGAATAGTAGTTAAGGATACAGGAATAGGCATACCAGATGAGTTCAAAGATTTAATATTTAATAGATTTGACCAAGTTGTTGATTCTGATGCAGAGGTAAAAGGAGGAAGTGGTTTAGGACTTACAATAACAAAGCAGATAGTAACTTTACATAAAGGTACAATTTATGTAGAAAGCAAAGTTGGAGAAGGAAGTTCCTTTATTATAGAATTGCCGGTATAGTTTAAAAAATATTTTTTAATAATATAGATTTAAGATACTTTTAAAGTAGGTGAAATAATGGGGAAATTATTTATAGTCATTTCGACGTTTTTACTTTTAGTAGTGATTGGGGTTAGAAATGCAAAAAATAATAAGAGAATTTTTACAGTTTTAAATAAAATAATGAAAGAAATAAATACTACCTATATTCAGTTGTTTAAGGAAAAGTCTAAATTAAGAAGAAGTGTTCAGATAATATTAATAATAGCAGCAGAGATATTTATAGCAATATCTATTTCTACAAGTGTAATTAGATATATGGATACTTACATGACAAGTACAGTGGATTTACTAATAAAAATAGGGATTATTATAGTATCATTAATAGTAATACATTATTCTATGGGATATATATTGCTTATTACAATTAAAATCCATAAGTTTATATATGGCGTGGAAAATAAGAATGTTAAAGTAGATTTACTTCTAAGTTATTTTATTATAAGTACTTATTTTACTGCCTTATTATTATCACCAGAAGAATTTGAGAGTACATATGTATTAGGATTAATAGGGATTACAGTATCTTATGTGTTAAATATGAAGGTACTTATACAACTTATAAGAAATCCTTATAATATAAAAAGTAAGCATGAAGAAGAAACTTCTTATAGTAGGATTATAGTTGCAGCAATACTTATGGTTGGGTTAATAGTTCTTAATTTATTCTTAGGAGTATGTTTTATAAATGGAGCAGAGCCAGGTGCTTTTAGTAATTCTCCAAATGCATTTGATTTATTTTATTATACTGTAATTACTTTTACAACTATAGGATATGGAGATATAACTCCATTGACTATAGGAGCGAAAATTATAAGTATAATTATATCTATAACTAGTGTAATATGTTTAACAATATTCTTAAGTACAATTTTATCATATAAAGATAATAGTGAAAATTAGAATAAATAAATCAGTAGAGTAGTTTAACACTTGTTAAATTTGTTGACATAAAAATTAACAAGTGTTAATATTTGTTCATATAATGAATAATTTTAAAAATAATGGTATATAGGTGATTGATGTGGTGCTTATAGATAGATGGATAGAAATATTAGAATATTTAAAGGTTAAAAAATTTGCTACTGTTGAAGAAATGATGGAGAAGTTTGAGATTTCTAGATCAACATTAAGGCGTGACTTGATAGCAATGGAGGATAGAGGTCATATAAAGAGAACTCGTGGGGGAGCAGAGATTATTGAAAAAAATGATGATAATCTTGAATGGGTAAGTTTATCAGAAATATTCAAATATAAAAAAGAAGAAAAGATAGAAATAGCTAAAGTAGCAGCGAAGCTTATTAAAGATAATGATGTAATATTTATAGATTCAGGCTCAACTTGTTATTATATGATAGATTATATAAATGCAAAGAATATAACAGTTGTAACTAATGGGATACTACATATTCAGAAGCTTATGGCAAAAGGTATTAATACTTATATATTAGGGGGATATGCAAAACCGGAATTAAACTTAATTATAGGTGAGGACATAGTAAGTAAGATAAATGTGATGAATTTTGATATAGCATTTTTAGGAACGATGGGAATAGATTCTAAAAGCGGATTTACAACACAATTACTTAGTGACGGAGAAGTTAAAAGAGCTGTGATTAGCTCTGCCGAGAAATGTTTTGTTCTTGCAGATACATCAAAGTTTAATAAGAGAAAATTTTATACTTATGGAGAGTTTTCAGAAGCTACTGTAATTACAAATTCTGAGGTTGAATTTGAAGATTCTAAAATTGATATTATATATTGTGATTAATTAAATATAATTTTGATAATATAAACCTTATTGATAGAAGAAAATTAAAAAGATAGATATAGATTACTTTTAAAGTCGGTTTTAACTGGCTTTATTTTTTTATAAATTAATGAAATAAATAAAGAAAGATAATTTTCAAAAAATGAAAATTGGTCATTATATGAACAAAATAAATTGACTAATGTTCAAAAGGTGATTTATAATTTACTCAAAGAAGAAAATGAAATATTTTAAGAATAAAATTAGAATAATGGAGGGTACTTATGAGTAATATTAAATTCCCAGAAAATTTCTTATGGGGTGGAGCTACTGCAGCTAACCAATTTGAAGGTGGATATAGAGAAGGTGGAAAGGGGTTAAGTACATCTGATGTTATGACAGGTGGAACTCACACTGTAGCAAGAAGAATTACTCCTGAATTAGAAGAAGGAACTTATTATCCAAGCCATGAGGCAATTGATTTTTATCATAGATATAAGGAAGATATAGCTCTTTTTGCAGAAATGGGATTCAAAACTTTTAGAATGTCTATGAACTGGACAAGAATATTCCCTAACGGTGATGAATTAGAACCAAATGAAGAAGGTTTAAAATTCTATGATGATGTTTTTGCTGAATTAAAGAAATATAATATAGAACCATTAGTAACTATTTCTCACTATGAAACACCATTTGGTTTAACAAAGAAATGGAATGCATGGGAAGATAGAAGAACTATAGATTGTTATTTAAGATATTGTGAAACTATATTTAACAGATATAAAGATACAGTTAAGTACTGGTTAACATTTAATGAAATTAACATATTAACTCACGGTGCAGCTGCTGCATTTATGGGTGCTGGAGTAATGTTTGATGATATAAGAGAATTAAAGTTTGGGCCAGAAGCGGCAGGACATAAGCAAGAATGTTTCCAAGCTTTACATCACCAATTTGTTGCAAGTGCTAAAGCAGTTCAATTAGGACATTCTATAAACCCAGACTTTAAAATTGGGTGTATGATAGCTTACGGTAAGCAATATCCATATACTTGTAATCCAGAAGATGTATTATTAGCTCAACAAAGCGAAGAGTTCTCTAACTTCTTATGTGGTGATGTTCAAGTTAGAGGGGCATACTCAGGATTTGCTAAGCGTTACTTCAGAGAAAATAACATTGAAATCAAGATGGAAGAAGGAGATTTAGAAACTCTTAAAAATGGATGTGTTGATTTCTATACATTTAGCTACTATATGACTAACTGTGTAAGTAAAGATCCAAATGTTGAAACTACTGGTGGAAATCTTTCAATGGGATTAAAGAATCCTTACTTAGAAGCAAGTGATTGGGGATGGCAAATTGACCCTGTAGGTTTAAGAACTACTTTAAATCAAATTTATAACAGATACCAAATTCCAATGATGATTGTTGAAAATGGATTAGGAGCTGTTGATACAGTTGAAGCTGATGGATCAATAAATGATGATTACAGAATTAATTACTTAAAAGCTCATATCGAGCAAATGAAGGAAGCTATTGCTGATGGTGTTGAATTATGGGGATATACTCCATGGGGATGTATTGATCTTGTATCAGCTGGTACTGGTGAAATGAAGAAGAGATATGGATTCATCTATGTTGATAAGAATAATGATGGAACTGGTACTTTAAATAGATCAAGAAAGAAGAGTTTCTACTGGTATAAAAATGTAATAGCTACAAATGGTGAAGAACTATAAAATATAATTAATATAAAATAGCAATAGATACATTACGTCTATTGCTATTTTTGTATTAATTATTTTATTTATCAACAGAAAATTCTTTTCCATAAGCACATTTATTAAAATGTTTTTCTGCATCAAGTAAATTCATTCCTAAGATTTTTATAGGGGAATTACTTTCAAGAGTAACTTCGCCACACCCTAGACCTTTATTTATAGATGAGTATAAATAATTTATAGCTTGAGGCTTAAAACCTAATAACCTAGCACCAATAGTATCTGTAGCAACAGGGTCAGTACCACATAGAACAATTCCAGTATGATTTCCAATTCCATTATGAGGACCAGTTCCTATCATTGCAGGATTTGCACTAACTATCGATAAATCTATAGTGAACTTTTCAAGCATAGCAGTTATAAAGCCATGTAAATCTTTATGGATTCCTAAGTTTTTCTTAGGATACCCATGTTCTTCACAAGATGGCCATCCCATAGCTATATTTTTTATAGATGCAGACATAGTAGCTTCTTCATGAATTTTAAGTTGTGTAAAGGAAATTAGAAAGGTCATTTCTTCGTATAGCTTATTTAATGATGTTGAAGTCGGACCGCTATGATTTAATGGAACACTTATAAAAGGTCCATAGTTTAAGTTGATGAATTCTACATTTTCTGATTTTATAACATCTGTATAACCTATATCGTTCATTACGGATTCAATATCTTTTTCAGCAGATGCTGTTGCAACTACAACTTTTTTAGGGTTGCAAGACTTAACGATTTTTATTAGTTCTCTTAAGCTTTCAGGACCAACTACATCACCATATCCAACACCGCCTTTATTAACAAAATTAGGAGTTATTACAACAACATCATCATTTTTTATCATGGAAGAAATATTAAGAAGGTTTAAGCCTTCTTTTATAGCTAAAGATTCATTAGAATTTTGAGTTATAGCAACTGTAGAATTTAAGTTTTTTCGTACTCTCAATATAATCACCTCTAAAGTAAATTTAATATTTATTATTTCCATTCTGTATAGTAATTAAAGTAAAAATTAATAATAAGAAAAATTATTTTAAAACTTATATGGAGAAAGCGTGAAGAAAATGTAAAGGTTATTGACAAAATGGTTTTAGGGTGGTAATCTAAAACAAATAGTTTTTAAAACTAGATAAATTAGATTGATAGACAAAATTACTTAGAATGCAATATAAAATGAATGGAGAAAGAATTTATGATTAGAATAGTATCAGACTCATCATCACTTTACTCAAAAAAAGATGGACAAGCTAAAGGGATTGAAATTGCTCCACTTTCAGTAACTATTAATAATAATACATATAAAGAATATGAAGATATTCAGACAGAAGAATTTATAGATATAATTAATGAAGGACATATACCATCATCTTCTCAACCATCAATAGGAGAAGTGTTAGAAATATATAGTAAATATCCGCAAGATGAGATAATTAATATTTCAATGGCTGATGGATTATCAGGTACATATAATTCAGCATGCATGGCAAGAAATATGGATGAAAATCCAGAACGTATTCATGTAATAAATTCGCAAACTTTATGTGGGCCTCAAAGATATTTAGTTGATTTAGCTACGACTTTAGCTCAAAATGGAATAGAAGCTAAGAAAATAGTTGAAGAGATAAATGAAACTCTAGATAAGTCAAAATCATTTCTAATACCTAATGACTTTGATTATTTAGTTAGAGGTGGAAGATTATCACCATTAGTAGGTAAGATTGGCGGATTAATCAAACTTGTTCCTGTAATGACTCTTGCAGAAGATAAAAAATCTTTAGTTAAATTTACTACTAAGCGTACTTTTAAAAGAGCAATACAAAGAATTTGTGAAGAAATGATAGAAGATAAAGTTGATTCAGATTGCAAAATTTACATAACACATGCTTGCAAAGAAGAGCTAGCAGAAGAAGCAAAAAAGATTATTCTAGGGAATATAGAAAATGCTGATATTGAAGTTAAACTTTTAGGACCTGCATTCACAACACAAGGTGGTCCAGGGTGTGTAGCAATTCAATATATTAGAAAACATGAAGTATTAAAATAGAAAAGTTTAGGAGGGACTAATGGAAGGTTCTAAATTTCATTTGCCAAGATTCAATGAGTTACCACGTGTTCCTTTATATAAAGATCAGGTAATTACATATTTAGAAGATGTGGCTAAATCAATAAATGTTAGTACAAATGAAAAAGTGTTAACACCAACTATGCTTAATAATTATGTTAAGCAGAAGGTGGTATCACCTCCAAAGGATAAAAAATATAATGAGAAGCATCTAGCATATTTAATTGTAGTTTGTATATTAAAGCAGGTATTTAGTTTACAAGATATATGTAATCTTATAAATTTACAAATAGAGAGTTGTCCTATAGACACTGCCTATGATTATTTCTGTACAGAAGTAGAAAAGGCTATAGAGGCTATCTTTTTTACTAGAGATTTTTCTTATCCTAGTTCTGCATCAGTAACTACACGAGAAAGTGAAATGGTAAGATCTACAGTTATGGCAGTTGCTCATAAATTATATATACAAAAGCAGTTAATTGATATGGAAAACAAATAAAATATTAGCTTTAGATATAAATCCGTAATGTAAAAATTGCGGATTTTATATTATTATAATTAGAAAATAATATTATTATAATCAGAAGTTTATTATTTCATTATATTGGTATATAATAATAAACAAGGAAGAGTAGTATTTAAATATCAATTTAATATATTGAATAGGAGATTAAATAGTATGTTAAAAGAACAATTAAAAAAAGATGAAATAGCAGCAATGAAAGCAAGAGATAAGGCGAGAGTAAATGTTTTAAGAATGGTTAGTGCTGAAATTAAAGCTTATGAAGTTAATAATAGGGAAGATATTTCAGATGAAAATGTTATTAAAATAATTGAGAAGAGTATAAAACAAACTAAAGAAGCTTTAGAGTATGCGAAGCAAGCAAATAATGAAGAAAAAATTCAAGAAGGAAATTTTGCGTTAGAAGTATTAACACCATACCTTCCAAAGCAATTATCTGAAGAAGAAGTTACTGAAATGTTAAAAGAAATAATAGCTAATGGAAATTATACAGCTAAGGATATGGGGAAAATTATGAAAGAAATAATGCCTATGATAGCTGGTAAGTTTGATAGATCTAAAATTAATCCAATGGTAAAAGGGTTACTATAAAATAAAAATAAAGACTGTTTCAAAGTTATATAGATTAATTTTGAAACAGTCTTTTTTGCATATATATGAGAAAATATATTTAAGACATATTATATTAAAATATTAGCTTATTCCTAATTTTTCTTTTGCATCATCAATTAAGTTCTTTAAATCATCCATAGCATCATGAGAAGATTTTCCTATAGTTCTAAGACCTTTAACAACTTCATCTTTGCCTAAAGTTGCATAATCCTTAGTTTTTTCTGCAAATCCTGAAGTATAATCATCAACAGAAAGGATAGCTTTATCTATATCTGTAATAACTTCTGCATTTAGCTTATCAACTTCTGGAGTTCCTTTTTTCACAAAGTTGTTTAAATCAGCTTTAAAGTTTTCTAAGTTTGCTTTTAATTCAACATAAGAATTATTATAGACAGTTAGGAATTCTTCATTTGTTCCATTAAAAGTAAAATCTTCTGCATATATATCATAATTATCATATAAATTAGAATCACCAAAGTAATAGTTGTATCTTTCTGTTAAATAGTTTTGATACTCTTCTTTAGTTGTTGGAGTAGTAGAAGTATTTTCAGTAGTATTTTGTGAATTGCTATTAGAGTTATTTTTAGCTGTATTATTGCCACAACTTACAAATGTTAATAAAAGCATAGCTACTAATAAAGCTGAAATGAGTTTAATATTTTTCATTTTACAAAACCTCCTTAAATAATATATTTATAGTTTGCTTAAATTTTATAAGTATATTCCTAAGAAAATATAGCTTTTTTTATTGATAAAAATATGTATACAAATTTTATAAATATAGTGATATAATAGGCGAGGATTTAAAGGAAAAAAGTTAATAATTAAAGTAAATGCTTTAATATTATATACATGCAAAGGAGAAAAAATGGATATAAATGAAGTTTTAAATATGAATATATTTAAGGTATGGTCAAAGTTTGTAGTAGCTTCTATGGTTGGAATTGTATTAAATACTATATATACAATGGTTGATGGTATTTTTGTAGGACAAGGAGTTGGAGAAGCTGGACTTGCAGGAGTAAATATTGCTTGGCCTGCTGTAACTTTAGTTGTAGGTATTGGCTTAATGATAGGAATTGGGACAAGTAGTATTATAGCTATTCATATGGGAAGAGGACATAAAGAAAAAGCTGAAAAATGCTTAGGTACAGCTATTAAGTCAATTATTATAATTGGAAGTATAGTAATGATTTTAGGGCTTATATTTAGAGAGCCTATAATAAAAATGTTGGGTGCTACGGCAGATACAATAGGTTATGCAAGAGATTATTATACAATAATTTTCATTATTTCTATACCGTATATATTTTCAACAGCATTAAATCCTATTGTAAGAACTGGGGGAAGACCTGATTTATCAATGATAATGATTGGGGTAGGTGCAATTGCTAATATAATATTAGATTGGCTATTTGTTATGAAGCTTGGATATGGAGTAAAAGGTGCAGCTTTAGCAACTAGTGCAAGTATTTTTATATCAATGGTGATATCTTTATTACATTTCTTAAAAGGAAAGTCAAATATAAAAATAAAAAAAGAATATTTTAAAATAGATTTAAGAAATTTAAAGAAAATATTAAAGATAGGGTTTGTAAGTTTTGCAGTACAACTATCTTATGGAATTATACTTTTAGTACAAAATAGGACTATGTTTGCTTATGGAAATACAGTCGATGTAGCAATTTATACTGTTGCAACATATATAAATTGTTTTCTAGTAAATACATGTATGGGAATTGCTCAAGGATTACAACCTTTAATAGGATATCATTATGGTGCAAATAAATTAGAGCGAATGAAAAAATTATTATACATAACTATCGTTATTTGCGTTATTGGAGGAGTTCTTGTTTATACTAGTATAGTATTTTATGGTAGAGAGATGATTTCTATATTTGGAATAGGTAGTGAAAGCTTAGATTTTGCTTATGATAAGATATTAATTTATTGTATTGGAAGTCCTATAATAGGAACAATTTTTACAATGAGTGGATATTTTCAAGCTATAGGTAAAAATGTATATGCAAATATAATTTCTATAGGAAGAGGATTTGTATTTCAATTTTTATTTACATTAATTTTACCACCTTTTATTGGAGTTACTGGAGTTTTCTTATCATTACCCTTAGCCGAATTAATTACGTTGATAATATTAGTTTATATAATATTTGTTGAAAGTAATAAAAGAAGTAAGAAAAATGTTTTGAGAGTTTAGATTTAATATGGAAATCTTAAAGTAGCATAATTACAAATGAATTTAAAATATTAGCGTATTTATGGATAAAACTATAAATACGCTTCTTTTCTTATATAGGAAAGTTTAGATGTTTATGCTCATAGGATAAATCGAGAGATTTCTGTTAAAAGTGATGATTACAAAGGGGAATATATTGTAATGGAAAAAAGATAATTTGATTTTTCTAGAAGAAGAATTTCATACTGAACTTTTTGTAAGTAACTAATAATTAAAAAAAATAAAAAAAATATTATTACGATGTGTAACAAAAATGTAAATGGATTAATAGTTTGTAGTATATGAAAAATATATTTTTTATGACGGAGGATAAAAATATGGATTTAATTATTAAGGAAGTAGCTGCTACAATTAACTGTAATACTTGCCCTTGTGATACAAGTGTTGTATATGATGCAGGAACAATTACTCCTGATACACAAGTATCATTAATTGACTTTAATGTAACATTAAATAATGTTTGTGTAGATTCTAGATTTGGTATATTTGTAAGAATATATTTTACACCAAATGGTGGTACAACATCATTAGTTGGAATAGCAGGAAAATCTATTGATGTAGATGAGTATGTAGATGAAGCTGATTCTGGTTGTTATGATGACGTTACCATTCCATTCGAAGATGTAGTAGTATGGGTTCCTTATTGTTTTAATGGAACTTTTAGTTTTGAAGTATTTGGAAATTATCTTCAATGCCCAGATTTTGATGATTAATTAAATAATTAATTATTTTTAAATATTATAATGGGATATCGTTATTGAGATATCCCTATTATTAAATGAAAGGTATTTATTTAATTAATAGTATTTAGAGATGAGCATAATTGATCTTTTAAAAAGTGAATATTAATTAGAGATGAAAA